>FZPU01000121.1_pt1 | contig 64890 bp, 62 predicted proteins | sample 1534781 | NCBI WGS metagenome assembly FZPU01 (sample SAMEA104161949, study PRJEB21768) | metagenome | isolation source: underground water
GGCTCATTGTGCCTGATGCCAAAAGGCTTGCAGAGGATTTCATGTTAAATTCCACCCACTCGATTACGCGAAGAGCCCATTAACTGTTGCGGTTGGGTTTTGAATCCGCCCTTTCTATTGTCGTTGTGAAGACGGGCAGGCCTATTTCGTTAAAGGTCATGGCGCAGGCAAACCGAGCTTGATTGCGGAGTATGTGGGTGGACGACTGGCGCGCGCCTTCGGCTTGCCAGTTGCAGATTTTGAAATTGTTGAAGTGCCACAGGAGTTGATTAAGTGGAGCGGCAGGCGTGATGCCAATGAACTGGGTGCCGGATTGGCATTTGGTTCCAAGGCATTGCCGCATGTGCAGGAGTTCTCAATGTCGCATATGCCCAAGGTGCCTGCGCCAACTCGCAAAGATGTGGTGTTGTTTGATTGGTGGGTACATAACGCGGATCGAACCCTGACCGAAAAGGGCGGCAATCCGAATTTGTTGTGGGATACACAGCATTCCAAGCTGGCGGTGATCGACCATAACCAAGCCTTTGATGCAGATTTTGATCCGCTACGTTTTGCGGAACTTCATGTTTTTCATGAAAGTTTGCAGGCGATCTTTGACGATTTGGTTGATTGCGACACCTACCGCGACCGCTTGGCGGCTACATTTGCCGAGTTTGATCCGGCTTGCGATAATGTTCCGCCCGAGTGGTGGGCGGTGGATAATGGTGTTCCTACCGAGTTTAACCGCGAAGCAGTACGAGAGTCTCTCAGGCGATTTATGAATAACGATTTTTGGAGGGTAGCGTGATGAAGAAATTCGCATGTCAGTACGCTATCGTCCGTTTCCTCCCTTATCTGGAAACTGGCGAGTTTGCCAATGTAGGCATCGTGATATTGTGTCCCGATGCGGGCTTCTTCGATTTCAAATTGTTGGCGCGTGGTCGTCGTATCACGGCTTTTTTTGACAAACTGGATGCGGGGATTTATCGCCGTGCGGCAAACGATTTCAAGCAGGAATTGACTCGCATCCGTGATTGGCTGGCGCAACAGCCGGATCGCACGATGGATATGGAGCTTGCGCGCCATCTGTTTGGTGAACTAACTCGTCAGCGCGAAACGATGCTGCGTTTTGATAATGTGCGCGTAGTGCTGGCAGATGATCCCGCGCAACAATTGGATGAGTTGTTCGGTCATTACGTGGAGCGCAATTTTGCGACCAAGGAATACCATGAGCAGTTGCTGGAAAAGTCTGTGCGCAAGGTGCTGGTGGAAGCGAAACTGAACGCACAATATCGAGCGGAGACACTTGGCGATGTCACTACTTACCACGCAAAGTTGCCCTTTGTGCATCGTAAGGGTATGCGTGTCGTGAAGGCAATTAAGCCCTTGTTTCTTGCGCATGATGACCCTGCGCAAATTTTCGAACATGGTTGGATGTGGTTCGGTAAGGTTGGCAAGTTGCGAAACCTAAATTTGTTGCCTGAGCAAGTGTTGTTTACCGTACAAGGGCCGACTGAAGAACAAGGCGGACGCAACGAGGTGTTTCAAGAAGTCATTACCCAAATGGCAGCCAATGATGTACAGGTAGTGCCTAACGCGCAAACCCAGAAAATTATTGAGTTCGCAAGAGTTTAAAGCTAGATCACTGTATCGATAAAAAGCCGCGCAGTGCGCGGCTTTTTTGTTGTCCATTTTGGCTGAATTTGGCAGATCAACTCGTAAAGCCCAACAAAAACACCCACCTCAACGAGTTTTCCCCGACAAACTATTTTTCAACCCGACAGACTATATTGTTTCAAGACTACCAACCCGATTCGCGTTCCGGTGTGGCGGTGATTTTGTGGATGCTCAAGTCGGCACCGTTGAATTCTTCTTCGTGGGTGAGGCGGATGCCGACGAATTTTTTCAGCAGGCCATACACGATGAAACCGCCCGCCAGCGCGATGCTGATGCCCAGCAAGGTGCCTAGCAGTTGCGACATAAAGCTGACTCCGCCTAGACCGCCGAATGCTTTCAAGCCGAAGATGCCCGCTGCGATGCCGCCCCATGCGCCGCACAGGCCGTGCAGCGGCCATACGCCGAGTACGTCATCAATTTTCCAGCGGTTTTGCGTGAGGGTGAACATCCACACGAACAAGCCGCCTGCGATGCCGCCGGTAAACAACGCGCCCAAGGGATGCATCAAGTCTGAACCGGCGCACACGGCGACCAGTCCGGCCAGCGGGCCGTTATGCACAAAGCCGGGGTCGTTGCGGCCAACCCACAGCGCGACCAGTGTGCCTCCGACCATGGCCATCAGCGAGTTGACTGCGACGAGGCCGCTGATTTTGTCTATGGTTTGCGCGCTCATCACGTTGAAGCCGAACCAGCCGACGGTAAGTATCCATGCGCCCAGAGCGAGGAAGGGAATGCTGGACGGCGGGTGACCGGCCACCTGCCCTTCTTTGCCGTAACGTCCGCGCCGCGCGCCCAGCAGCAACACCGCAGCCAAGCCGATCCAGCCGCCCACGGCATGCACCACCACGGAACCCGCGAAATCATGGAATGCTGCGCCGAAGTTGGCGGTCAGCCATTCCTGCACGCCGAAGCGGCCATTCCAGGCGATGCCTTCGAAGAAGGGATAGACGAAGCCGACCAGCACGAAGGTGGCGGCGAGCATGGGGTTGAAGCGCGCGCGTTCGGCCACGCCGCCGGAAACGATGGCGGGGATAGCGGCGGCGAAGGTGAGCAGGAAGAAAAATTTCACCAGCTCGTAGCCGTTCTTTTGCGCCAGCTCTTCCGCGCCGGTGAAGAAGTTCACGCCGTAAGCGATGCTATAACCGATGAAGAAATACGCCAGTGTGGAAATGGCGAAATCGGTGAGGATTTTTACCAGCGCGTTGACCTGGTTCTTTTTGCGCACCGTGCCGAGTTCCAGAAATGCGAATCCGGCGTGCATGGCGAGCACCATAATAGCGCCCAACAGAATGAATAATGCATCAGTTCCGACCTTCAAGTTTTCCATGTTATCTCCATAAAAGTGCAATCCGGCGCTAGGGATGCAAGCCTTGTGCCACTTGATGCCGCCATTGATTTATAGAGTAATTATGTTTTTACGCGAAAGAGTGTGGAAACAAAATTCCCCATCTTGGTGCTTTGCTTGAAATCGCGCACCACAACGATGCCTTATTTCGGTGCAGACCAATTGCCGTGCAGCATCTTTTCCAGCCAGAACAAACCGACGATGGTTTTGCTTTCGTTGATCTTGCCCAAGCGAATCCATTCGATGGCATCGGACAGCGACAATTCGAACACTTCGAGAAATTCGCCGTCGTCCAGATTGCGTCCCACATGGCTTAAGCCGCGCGCCAGAAAATATTCCATGCGCTCGTCGGCATAACCGATACACGGCCACGCAGTGGTGAGGTGTATCCATTCGCTTGCCACGTAGCCGGTCTCTTCCAGCAACTCGCGTTGCGCGGTCACCAGAATGTCTTCGCCGTGGTCGATTTTGCCGGCGGGCAGCTCGATAAATTCGCGGCGCGGCGGATAGCGGAACTGGCGCTCCATCACCAGATTGCCGTTATCCAGCAAGGCCAGCACGGCGACCGCGCCGGGATGAGTGATGTATTCGCGCGTGCTGGTGTTGCCGTCCGGCAACAACACCGTGTCTTTGCGCACCTCAATAAAATTGCCCGCGTATTTAAGGGCGCTGTCGATTTGTGTTTCGGTCAAGCTCATGTCAGATCGAATCCTTAAAAAACCTTTGCCCGCAGATTACACAGATTAAACAGATTAAACAGATTAAACAGATTAAACAGATTGAAACCATGTTCATCCACAAAGTAGGCTTACGGACGTTTGGTTTTAATCTGCGTTAATCTGCGTAATCTGTGGGCAAGCTTGTGTTTCAGCTTTTCTTCACCACCTGCATCGCGGTCGCTACCATGCCTGCGATGTCGGCGGCGTTGCCGGGCAGGATCATGGTGTTGCCTTGCTTCGCGATGTTGCCGAAAGCATCGACGAAACGTTCGGCTACTTTTAGGTTCACCGCCACCAGTCCGTTTTCGTTATTGATGGCGTTGGCCACCACTTTGATCGATTCGGCGGTGGCGCTGGCGACCAGCAGCAACGCTTCGGCTTCACCTTGCGCGTTGTTGATGGCGGCTTGGCGCGTGCCTTCCGACTCGCGGATGGATGCGGTCATTTTGCCTTCGGCGATGTTGATCTCTTCCTGCTTCTTGCCTTCCGATTGCGCGATCAGCGCGCGCTTTTCGCGTTCGGCGGTGATCTGCTTCTGCATCGCGGCCAGCACTTGTTGCGGAGGAGTGATGTCCTTGATTTCGTAGCGCAGCACTTTCACGCCCCAGTTAGGGCTGGCTTCGTCCAGCGCGAACACCACGGTGCGGTTGATCGCTTCGCGGTCTTCCAGCAGCTTGTCCAGATCGCGCCGGCCGCACTCGGAACGCAGCGCGGTTTGCGCCAGCATGGTGATCGCCGCCAGATAATTCGACGTGCCGTAACTGGCGCGCGATGCATCGGTCACCTGGTAATACAGCACACCATCGACTTGCACTTGCGTGTTGTCGCGCGTGATGCAAACCTGCGGCTCGATGTCGATGGGAAATTCGGTGAGGCGATGACGGTAGGCGATGCGGTCGATGAACGGAATCACGGTATTCAGCCCCGGCTCCAGCGTGGCGTGATATTTGCCAAGGCGCTCGACCACCCACGCATTCTGCTGCGGCACGATCTTGATTACCTGCAGCGCAAAAATAACGGCGAAGAGACCCACTGCGATCACAAAAATATCCATGCTTATCTCCCTTATTGAATAATCAACTGCGAACCGACCATGTCTTTGGTGCGCCAGACCTGGCGCGACCTGTCCACTGTCGCATCATCTGCCAGACGCGCATCCCATTCCGCGCCGCGATAGCTGACGCGCGCATGCCTGTCGTCCGACCAACTGACCACGCGCACATCCTGCCCGATGTCGTTTGCCAGATTGCTGCGCTCCTCGGGTTGCGCATGCTGTTTCTTCCAGCGATGAATCCACGCCACGCTGACCGAACACAGCGCCGCCGCCAGCACCACCTGCACCGCCCACGACGCGCCAAGGAATGCGGCCAGCCCCGCCACCGCCAGCCCGAAGGCGACTGCCAGCAAATACAAGGTGCCGGTGAGCATCTCGGATGCCACCAAGATCACCGCGAACATCCACCACAACCAATGCGCTTCCATAACTCTCTCTCCCCTGTTTTTCAAACACCACTTCATGGGAACGCCCGTCAATAGGCGATCTACAACAAGCACACGGTGCAGAGTGGCGTATTTACTGGCTTGCAGGCCAATTGAACAATTGGAAAACCATCCCAACTCACCATACCGCGTCAATGCTCGGGCGCATTTTGCCACGACTTATCCTGCCGCAATAAAAAACTCCCGCACGCGGCGGGAGTTTTTGAAGATACACAAGCAGCCCCGACTAATGCAGCAGCGACTGTTGCACCGAGACCGCGCACACTGTCATCAGTGTGCCCGGCAGTATGCCAAGCGCCAGCACGGCGAGGCCGTTGATGGAAATGAGCAGGCTGCTGTCGGGCTGGATGTAGATTTTTTCGTGGCTCTCGGGCGCATCGAAGTACATCAGTTTGACGATGCGCAGGTAGTAGAACGCGCCAACCAGCGAGAACAGCACGGCCATCACCACCAGCGTGATGTGTCCGGTTTGTATCGCCGCATTCAGCACCGAGAACTTGGCGTAGAAGCCCACCGTGGGCGGCACGCCGGCCATGGAGAACATCAGCAGCAGCATCATGAACGCGAGCCACGGGCTGCGCTGGTTGAGTCCTTTGAAGTCGCTGATTTTGTCCGCCTCGAAGCCTTCGCGCGACAGCAGCATAATCATGCCGAAACCGCCCAGACTCATCAGCACATAGACCACGGCGTAGAACATGGCCGAGCCATAGCCTTCGATGGTGCCGGACATCACGCCGACCAGCAGGAAGCCCATGTGGGCGATGGTCGAATAGGCGAACATGCGTTTGATGTTTGTTTGCGCGATGGCGGTGATGTTGCCCACGGCCATGGACAGCACGGCGAGAATCATCAGCATGCCCGACCAGTGCAGCATCAGCGGCTGCATGGATTCCACCAGAATGCGCATGACGAAAGCGAACGCGGCCAGCTTGGGCGCGGTGCCGATGAACATGGTCATCGCGGTGGGCGCGCCGTGATACACGTCCGGCACCCACATGTGGAACGGCACTGCGCCCAGCTTGAACGCCAGTCCCGACACGATAAACACCAGACCGAACACCAGCAGCGTATTGTTGGGTGCGCCGTGCTGGATCACTTGCGAAATGCGGTTGATGTCCAGCGAGCCGGTCGCGCCATAGACCATCGACATGCCGTACAGCAGGAAGCCGGAAGCCATCGCGCCGAGGATGAAATATTTCATCGCGGCTTCGGTGGAGGTGGCGGAATCGCGTTGCAAGGCGACCATGGCATATAAACTCAGCGCGAGCAGTTCCAGCCCGAGATACAGGGTGAGGAAGTTGCTGGCCGAGATCATCACCATCATGCCCAGCGTGGCGAACAGCGCCAGCGCCATGAATTCGCCGGTGAACAGGCCGCGCGCCATCAGATAGCTACGCGAATACACCAGCATCATCGACACCGACAGATAGGTCAGCAGCTTGAGCACGTCCGACATCATGTCGTCCACGAACATGTGGTTGAACAAATGCGCGATGCCGTCCTGATGCGTGGCCACGGTGATCAGCGAGCAGCCCAGCAGGCTGAATTGCACCAGCAGATAAGTCAGCGTCTTGGTTCGATTGACCATGAACAGATCCGCGATGAGGATCACGCTCACCATCACGAGCAAAAAGATCTCGGCGTAAATCGGGGACAAGGAAGCGAGAAGATTCATGTTTGCCTCAATTCAGAACTTTGGGAGTAGCCAGATGCACCAGCAGGTCGTTGACCGACGCATGCATGATATCGGCGAACGGCAACGGGTAAAGACCCATGGCCAGCACGCTGATGGCCAGCACGACGAACACAATTTTTTCGCGCGTGCCGATGTCGTGCAGATGGGCGACGTGATCGTTGGTGACCGCGCCGAAGATCACGCGCTTGTACATCCACAGCGTGTAGGCCGCGCCGAAGATCAGCGTGCTGGCAGCGGCGAAGGCGTACCAGAAGTTGGCCTTGACCGCGCCCATGATGACCATGAACTCGCCCACAAAACCGGACGTGCCGGGCAAGCCGCTGTTGGCCATGGCGAACAGCATGAAGAAGGCGGCGAACACCGGCATCTTGTTGGCCACACCGCCGTAATCGACGATCTGGCGCGAATGCACGCGGTCATACAGCACGCCGATACACAGGAACAGCGCACCGGCCACAAAGCCGTGCGAGATCATCTGTAATAACGCGCCTTCCATGCCGTAGGCGTTGAAGATGAAGAAGCCGAGGGTGACGAAACCCATGTGCGAGATGGACGAATACGCCACCAGTTTTTTCATGTCGGCCTGCGTCAGCGCGACCAGACCGATGTACACCACGGCGATCAGCGACAGCGCGATCATCACCGGAGCCAGATAGTGGCTGGCATCGGGCGCGATGGGCATGGAGAAACGGATGAATCCGTAAGCGCCGACTTTCAGCATGATCGCCGCCAGTACCACCGAGCCGCCGGTGGGCGCTTCGACGTGGGCATCAGGCAACCAGGTGTGCACCGGGAACATCGGCACTTTCACCGAGAACGCCATGAAGAAGGCGATGAACACCAGAATCTGCGCGCTCAGCGACGGCATCGCCATGCGGTGGAAATCGAGAATTTCGAAACTGCCGCCGGACTGGCGATACAGATAGAGCAGTGCCACCAGCATCAGCAGCGAACCGAGCAAGGTGTAGAGGAAGAACTTGAGCGCGGCATACACGCGATTCGGTCCGCCCCACACGCCGATGATGATGAACATCGGGATCAGCATCGCTTCCCAGAACACGTAGAACAGCATCGCGTCGAGCGAGGCGAACACGCCGTTGACGAGACCGGACATGATGAGGAACGCCGCCATGTATTGCGCCACGCGCTTCTCGATCACCTTCCATCCTGCGATCACCACCAGCGGTGTGAAGAAACTGTTGAGCAAGATGAACAGCACCGAGATGCCATCTATGCCGAGGTGATAGTGGATGTTGAAACGGGTGATCCAGTCTTCGAATACCACGAACTGCATGGCGCTGGTCATGCGGTCGAAGCCGGTATAGAGCGGGATGGTGACCAGGAAGCTCAATATCGCGCCGACCAGCGCGATGACGCGCGCCAGATGCGCATTGCGGTCGTTGCCGGTCGCCAGCACCAGCAGCCCGAAGATGATGGGTAGCCAGATGACGACGCTTAACAGGGGGTATCCGAAAATCATGCTTGTTCCTTCAGCTCTTCTCTAGTACTGCTTATACGAACCATGTGCGCACTGTGAGCAGTGCGGACACGCCGATAATCATCCAAAACGCGTAGTGATACACGTAGCCTGTTTGCAGTCCGCGCAACACGCCGGACAACATTTCCACCATCTTCGCCGAGCCGTTCACGAAAAAGCCGTCGATGATTTTCACGTCGCCGAACTTCCACAGGAAGCGACTGAGCGCGCGAGCACCGCCCGCAAAAAACCAGTCATTCGACTTGTCGAGGTAATACTTGTTCTCCAGCAAGGTGTAGATAGCCGAGAATTTATGGCGCAAATATTCCGGGATGTCCGGGCGCTTCATGTAGAAGAACCACGCGCTACCCGCCCCCGCCAGCGCCAGCCAGAACGGCAGCGTGAATACCGAATGCAGCGCCATCGCGCCCGCGCCGTGGAACTCTTCGCGCAACACTTCCAGCGCTTGATGGTTGTGGCCGATGTAGATTGCATCGAGGAAATAATCGCCGAACAGCATCGGCTCTATGGTGATGAAACCGATCAGCACCGACGGGATCGCCAGCAGGATCAGCGGCCAGGTCACCACACCGGACGGCTCATGCGGCTTCTGTCCCGGCTTCAAACCGTGATGGTGATCTACCGATTTTTCTTCGTCGTCGTGATCGCCCTGGTGATCGTGGTGCGCTTTGCCAAAACGTTCCTCACCGTGGAATACCAGGAAGTACATGCGGAAAGAATAGAAGGCGGTGACGAACACGCCAGCGACTACCGCGAAGTAGGCGAAACCCGAACCGGGCAGCGTTGACATACCGACCGCTTCGATGATGCTGTCCTTGGAATAGAAGCCGGAGAAGAACGGCGTGCCGATCAAGGCCAGCGAACCGATCAGCGAAGTGATCCAGGTGATGGGCAGATATTTGCGCAGGCCGCCCATGTTGCGGATGTCCTGATCGTGGTGCATGGCGATGATGACCGAACCGGCAGCAAGAAACAGCAGCGCTTTGAAGAACGCGTGCGTCATCAGGTGGAACACCGCCACCGAGTAGGCCGATGCGCCCAGCGCCACGGTCATGTAGCCCAGCTGCGACAGCGTGGAATACGCCACGACGCGCTTGATGTCGTTCTGGATCACACCGAGGAAGCCCATGAACAGCGCGGTGATCGCGCCAATAATCATCACGAACGACAGCGCGGTCTCGGACAGTTCGAACAGCGGCGACATGCGCGCCACCATGAAGATACCGGCGGTCACCATGGTCGCGGCGTGGATCAGCGCGGAGATCGGGGTCGGGCCTTCCATCGAATCGGGCAGCCACACATGCAAGGGGAACTGCGCGCTCTTGCCCATCGCGCCGATGAACAGCAGGATGCAGATCGCGGTCAGCAAGCCCACCGACAGGCCGGGAATCGGAGCCATGTCATTCACATAGTTGTGTGCATTGGCAAACACCGATGCGTAATCCAGCGTGCCGAACACCATCAGCACCAAGCCTATGCCGAGCAGGAAGCCGAAGTCGCCGACGCGGTTGACCAGGAATGCCTTGAGGTTGGCGTAGATCGCCGTTGGGCGCGTGTACCAGAAACCGATCAGCAGATAGGAAACTAGCCCCACCGCCTCCCAACCGAAAAACAATTGCATGAAGTTGTTGGCCATCACCAGCATCAGCATGGAGAAGGTGAACAGCGAGATGTAGCTGAAGAAACGCTGGTAGCCGGGGTCTTCTTGCATGTAACCGATGGTGTAGATATGCACCATCAGCGAGACGAAGGTGACCACCAGCATCATCATCACGGTCAGGCGGTCAATCAGGAAGCCGATTTCAAAGCTGGTATCGCCCGAGGCCATCCATTTGTAAACCGTGCCGTTGAACAGATGCCCGGCCATCACGTCCTGGAATACCGCCAGCGATGCCAGGAACGACACGGCCACCAATGCAATCGTGATGCGGTGCGACCACGCGCGTCCCAGCACTTTGCCGAACAGACCGGCAGCGAGCGCGCCGACCAGCGGAGCGAGGGGAACCAGTAAATAGAGATTCAGCATATCCATGTGCATCAACCTTTCAAGCTGCCGAGATCATCTACGTTAATGGTGCGCAAATTGCGGAACAGCACCACCAGAATCGCCAAACCGATCGCCGCTTCAGCAGCCGCCACGGTCAGGATGAAGAACACAAAAATCTGCCCCGCCGTGTCGTTCAGATAATGCGAGAACGCGACGAAGTTGGTGTTCACCGCCAGCAGCATCAGCTCGATTGCCATCAGCAACACGATCAGGTTTTTGCGGTTGAGGAAGATGCCGACCACGCTGATCGCGAACAGCACCGCGCTCAACACCAGATAATGCGAAAGACCGAGATTCAACATGTGCTCCCCTTTGATTTAATCTGCGGCGTGCTCGCCCGAAACCACGACATCCTGTGCGTCACCCGTTTTATTCGCGGAGGGCACAGACACAATACGCAAACGATCTTCTTTTCTGGCTTTGATCTGCTGGCCGATGTCCTGCCGCTTGGCATCGCGACGGCGGCGCAAGGTCAGCGCAATCGCGGCCACCATCGCCACCAGCAGGATCACGGCGGCCAGCTCGAACGGATAAACATAATCGGTATAGATCAGGCGACCCAGTTCTTTGGTGTTGCTGTAATCGGCGGCATGCACGACTGGTGTTTTCCCGGCCCCGATCTCCGGCGCGCCCAGCACCCGCACCATCTGCACGCCTATCACTGCCGCCAGCAGCAAGCCGACCGGCAGCCAGCGCAAAAAGCCCACGCGCAATTGCTCGATGTTAATGTCCAGCATCATCACCACAAACAGGAACAGCACCATCACCGCGCCGACATACACCAGCACCAGCGCGATAGCGAGGAACTCGGCTTCCAGCAACAGCCAGATGCCCGCGCTGCTGACGAAAGCCAGCACCAGAAACAGCACCGCATGCAGCGGGTTGCGCGCGGTAATCACACGCAGCGCCGCGAACACGGTCACGGCGGCAAACAGGTAGAACAGGGTTTCAATGTTCATGGCTATCCTCAAATTACCGGTACTTGGCATCGGCGGCGCGATCGAGGGCGATCTGCGCTTCGTGTTTTGCGCCGTTCGCCAGCAGCATCTCTTTGGTGTAGTACAAGTCACCGCGATTTTCACCGTGGTATTCATATACGCGCGTTTCGACGATGGCATCCACCGGGCAGGATTCTTCGCAGAAGCCGCAGAAGATGCATTTGGTCAGGTCGATGTCGTATTGCGAAGTACGGCGCGAACCGTCCGCGCGTTCGGCCACTTCGATCTTGATCGCCATGGCCGGGCACACCGCTTCGCACAGTTTGCAGGCGATGCAACGCTCTTCGCCGTTCGGATAGCGGCGCTGCGCGTGCAAACCACGGAAACGGAAACTCTGCGGCGTTTTCTCCTCGGGATACTCGACCGTGATGTGGCGCGCGAAGAAATACCGCCCGGTCACGGTCATGCCCTTGAGCAATTCGAGCAGCAAAAAACTCTTGAAGAAATTGATGAGATTTTTCATATTTATATCCCCGACCGCTTACCAGAGCCAATACGGCGTTTGCATCCACGTGGCGACCACCACCACCCACACCAGCGTCAACGGAATAAACACTTTCCAGCCCAGGCGCATCAGTTGGTCGTAGCGGTAGCGCGGGAAAGTCGCGCGGAACCACAGGAAGAAGAACAACATGAGACTCATTTTGCCCAGCATCCAGAACAGGCCGGGAATAGCATCCGTCAGCGCGCCGATCAGCGGCCAGCCGTGGAAAGGATTGAGCCAGCCGCCGAGGAACATCACCGCAGTCAAGGTGGCGATCAGCATCATGTTGGCGTATTCGGCTAGGAAGAACAGCGCAAAACCCATGCCGGAATATTCGACGTGGAAACCCGCCACAATTTCTGACTCGCCTTCGGCCATATCGAACGGCGAACGGTTGGTCTCGGCCACCCCGGCGATGAAATACACCACGAACATCGGGAACAAGGGAATGAAGTACCAGCCGAACAGGCCGTAGCCGCTATTCTGTCCGCGCACGATTTCGCCCAGATTCATGCTCTGCGCTGCCAGCAACACGCACACCAGCGCGAAGCCCATCGCCAGTTCATACGACACGATCTGCGCGGCAGAACGCAATGCGCCGAGGAAAGCGTATTTGGAGTTGGATGCCCAACCGGCAATGATGATGCCGTAAACGCCGAGCGAGGTCATCGCCAGCAGGAACAGCAACCCGGCATTTACATCAGCCAGAATCAGGCCGTCGTCGAATGGAATGACCGACCATGCCGCCAACGCGGGAGCCAACGCCAGCGCGGGAGCCGCGATGAACAGAAATTTGTTGGCTCCGGTAGGAATAATGATTTCTTTGCACAACAGCTTTACGCCGTCGGCGATGGGCTGCATCAATCCCCAATAACCGACGCGGTTGGGACCGGGACGAATCTGCATGAAGCCCAGCACCTTGCGCTCGGCCAAAGTCAGGTAGGCCACGCCGAGCATCAGCGGAGCAACGATGAGCACGATCTTCACCACCGTCCAGATCAGCAGCCAAGCGGAACCGAACAAGTCCAGCCCCGTCTGTTGCAAAGTTTGCAGCAGTTCCATCATGCGCGCTCCACTGAAATTGTTCCGAACATCGCACCCAAGGCGGCAGTCGCCGCATGGCCTGTCGCCACACGCACCACGCCTTTGGGCAACTTATCGTCTGCCGCCGCAAGCAGCATCGCGCTGCCCTGCCCCTGACTGACTTTGACTGTCTCGCCCGCTTGCACACCCAGCTTTTTCAACTCATCGCTGTGCAACCATGCTTGCGGTGTCTGTGCATCGGCAGTAGCTTGCAACGGCGCGGAACGGCGCACCACGGCATCCGTGGCGTAGATCGGCACATCGCTCACGCGCTGCAAGCCGTTGGCGGCAGAAACAGCTTTTGTTTCCACTCCAGCAATGGCGTTGTTCAATTTGACCGCGACATCCACACCGTTCAGCGCTTCGTCGCGCACCGCTTCGGATGAATCGAACTCAAAACCTTCCACCTTCAGCAAATTGCCCAACACGCGCAACACCTTCCACGCCGGACGCGCTTCGCCTTGCGGCTTGACCGCGCCCTTGAAGCTCTGCACGCGACCTTCGCAGCTCACGAACGTACCCGAGGTTTCCAGATACGGCGCGATGGGCAGCAACACGTCGGCATATTCGGTGGCTTGATGTTTGTAGGCGGACAGCGCAATCACCAGATCGGCAGCCTGCATGGCGGCGATGGCTTGCTGCGGATTGGCGCAATCCAGTTCCGCTTCGACGTTCAACAATAAGTAGGCCTTGCGCGGCGCGGCCAGCATGGAGGCGGCATTCAAGCCTTTGGCAGCCGGTGTGGCTTGCGCCAGATAGCCGCCTACGCTGTTCGCCGCTTCGCCTATGAAGCCGAACTTGCCGTTGGTGGCCGTTGCAATTTGTTGCGCCAGCGCTTGAATTTGCGCGGCTTGCGGATGCTGCTGCGCAAAATTGCCGAGCAACACCACCACGCGTTCGCCACCGAGCAAACTGCCTGCAATGCCTTCATTCTGTTTCGCAGCCACGGCCTTGGCAACTTGCGTCAATGTCTCCAGCAGAGCATCCGGCGCGACGATGGCTTGGTTCGCCACCAGCATCAACAAGTCGTCATCGCTGGAATGAATGATGTTGGCTTGCGCGCCTTTTCTCACCGCGCGACGGATACGCGCCGCCAACACAGGATGATCCTTGCGCAGGAAGCTGCCGACGATGAGCAGGCGATCTGCCTTGCCGATGTCGGCAATCGACATGCCCAGCCACGGCGCGCCTTGCTGTTTGCCGTCAGTGCTGAAATCGGATTGGCGCAGACGGAAATCGACGTTGTCGCTGCCGATGCCGCGCATCAGTTTTTGCAGCAGATAGAGTTCTTCCAGCGTGGAGTTGGCGGTCGCCAATGCGCCGACCTGCTCCGCACCCGCGCCGTTGGCGATGTGGCGCAGCCCGTTGGCTGCAAACTCCAGCGCGACTTGCCACGGCACTTCCTTCCACTGGCCGTCCTGCTTGATCATCGGCTTGGTCAGGCGCTCGGCAGAATTCAATCCTTCATAAGCGAACCTGTCCTTGTCGGACAACCAGCATTCGTTGATGTCTTCGTTCTCAATGGGGGTCACGCGCAGCACGCGATTATTCTTGGTGTGCACTGCCAGACTTGAACCGAGGCTGTCGTGCGCGCTCACCGAGCGACGGCGCGACAATTCCCAGGAACGCGCCTTGTAGCGGAATGGTTTGCTGGTCAGCGCGCCGACCGGGCACAAGTCGATGATGTTGCCGGAGAGTTCGGAATTTACTGTGCCGGACACGAAAGACATGACTTCGGCGTGTTCGCCACGGAATGCCTGCCCCAACTCCATTTGCCCGGCAACCTCTTGCAGGAAACGCACGCAGCGGGTGCAGTTGATGCAGCGGCTCATTTCTTCCGCCGACACCAGTGGCCCCAAATCCTTGCCCAGCACCACGCGTTTTTCTTCGTGATAACGGGAATGGCCTCCGCCGTAACCGACCGACATGTCTTGCAACATGCACTCGCCACCCTGATCGCAGATCGGGCAGTCCAGCGGGTGGTTCACCAGCAGGAACTCCATCACGCCTTTTTGCGCTTTCACCGCTTGCTCGGAATGGGTGAACACCTTCATGCCTTCGGCTACCGGCGTGGCGCAGGCGGGCAGCGGCTTGGGCGCTTTTTCCACTTGCACCAGACACATGCGGCAGTTGGCGGCGATGGAAAGTTTTTTGTGATAGCAGAAATGCGGGATGGCGATACCGGCCAAATGCGCGGCCTCGATCACGGTCGCGCCGTTTTGCGTCTGTATCTTTATGCCGTCGATTTCGATGTTAATCATTGCTCACCCGTCCGTCTGATTACACCAAGCAGCGCTTGTGTTCGATGTGGTATTCGAATTCCTTGCGGAAGTGTTTAAGCATGCCTTGCACCGGCCATGCCGCCGCATCACCCAACGCGCAGACGGTGCGTCCGGCGATGTTGTCGCACAGCGACAGCAGCAAATCGAGGTCTTCCGGCTTGCCTTCGCCATGTTCAATGCGGTGGATGATGCGATACAGCCAGCCCGTGCCTTCGCGGCAAGGCGTGCATTGGCCGCAAGATTCTTCGTAATAGAAATAGGACAGACGTTCCAGCGTCTTCACCATGCAGGTGGTTTCGTCCATCACGATCACCGCGCCGGAACCGAGGTAGGAACCCGCTTTTTGCAACGAGTCGTAATCCAGATTCACATCCATCATGATCTCGGCTGGCAATACCGGCATGGAAGAACCGCCGGGAATCACCGCCTTCAGCTTGTGACCTTTACGCACGCCGCCAGCGAGCTCCAGCAACTTCCTGAATGGCGTACCCATAGGCAACTCAAAATTGCCCGGATTGTTCACATGACCGGAAATCGAGAACAGTTTGATGCCACCGCTGTTGGGCACGCCCAAGTCGGCAAATTTCTGCCCGCCTTCACGGATGATGTAGGGAATGCTGGCGAATGTTTCGGTGTTATTGATGGTGGTCGGCTTGCCGTACAAACCAAAGCTGGCGGGGAAAGGCGGTTTGTAGCGCGGCTGTCCTTTTTTGCCTTCGATGGATTCGAGCAATGCAGTCTCTTCGCCGCACACATATGCGCCGTAGCCCATGTGGTTGTGCAGATCGAATTCGAAGTCGAAGCCGAGGATATTCTTGCCCAGATAGCCCGCTTTGCGCGCCTCTTCGCAAGCCGCTTCCATGACTTCATAGGCCTCGAATATCTCACCGTGCAAATAGTTGTAGCCGGTCTTCACGCCCATGGTGTAGGCGGCGATGGCCATGCCCTCGATCAGCAGGTGCGGGTTGAAGCGCAGGATGTCGCGGTCTTTGCAAGTGCCCGGTTCGCCTTCGTCCGAGTTGCACACCAGATATTTCACGCCGTCGTAATTGCGCGGCATGAAGCTCCACTTCAAGCCGGTGGGGAAACCCGCGCCGCCGCGACCGCGCAGACCGGAAGCTTTCACTTCGGCGATGATCGCCTCGGGCAATGTCTTTTCGGTCAATATTTTGCGCAGCGCCTGATAACCGCCCGCCTTGATATAGTTATCCAGCTTTGCCAGCCCGTCAGCGGCTGTTGCCAAAATGATTTGCGCGCTCATCGCTTATCCAGTTCTGCCAGAATCTGGTCAATTTTTTCGTTGGTCAAACGACCGCACAGTTGTTTGTTGTTGATGGAAAACATAGGCGCATCCACGCACGCGCCCATACATTCGCCTTCGCGAATGCCATATTTTCCGTCCGTCGTGACTTCGCCCAAACCGATACCCAAGCGCTGGTGCAAATGCTCCAGCGTATCGCCCGAACCGCACAACTGGCACGACAGGTTGGTACACACGGTCAGCGTGTATTTGCCCATCGGCTTGAGGTTGTACATGTGATAGAAAGTCGCCACTTCAAACACGGCCATCTGCGGCATGCCCAGATAGACGGCGATGTCGGCCATATCTTCGGGGGCGATCCAGCCCTTCTCGTCCTGCACGAAACGCAATGCCGCCATCACGGCAGACTGGCGCTGATCGGCAGGATATTTTTTCAGCTCTTTGTCAATGAGCGTAATGATTTGTTGGGATAGCATCAGCGGTCAATCTCCCCGAAAACAATGTCCTGCGTACCGATGATCGCGACCACGTCGGCAATCATGTGTCCTTTTGCCATCTCGTCCAGACTGGCCAGATGCGCGAAGCCCGGTGCGCGTATCTTCATGCGGTAAGGTTTGTTTGCCCCATCCGACACCAGGTAGATGCCGAACTCGCCCTTGGCGTGTTCGACGGCGGAATACACTTCGCCCGCAGGCAGATGAAAACCTTCGCTGAACAACTTGAAATGGTGGATCAACTCTTCCATGTTCTGCTTCATGGATTCGCGTTTGGGCGGCGCGAACTTGAGGTCGTCCGACATCACCGGCCCCGGATTCTTGCGCAGCCAGTCAATGCACTGCTTGATGATGCGGTTGGATTGGCGCATCTCTTCCACGCGCACCAGATAACGGTCGTAACAGTCACCTTCAGTGCCGACCGGAATATCGAAGTCCAGACGATCATAAACTTCATACGGTTGTTTCTTGCGCAGATCCCACACCACGCCCGAGCCGCGCAGCATCGGCCCGGTGAAACCCTGCGCCATCGCGCGTTCCGGCGACACCACGCCGATGTCCACGGTGCGCTGCTTGAAGATGCGATTGTCGGTCAGCAGCGTTTCATACTCGTCCACATGCTTGGGGAAGCGGTTAGTGAAATCATCCAGAAAATCGAGCAGCGAACCCTGACGGTTTTCGTTCAATTTTTTGATTGCTTCCGCGTTGTGAATCTTGCTCGCTTTGTACTGCGGCATCGTATCCGGCAAATCCCGATACACACCGCCCGGACGGTAGTAGGCCGCATGCATACGCGCGCCGGAAACCGCCTCGTAAGCATCCATCAAATCTTCGCGTTCGCGGAAGGTGTAGAACAGGGGCGACATCGCACCAACGTCCATTGCGGAAGCACCAAGCCACAATAGATGGTTCAGCACGCGCGTGATCTCGTCGTACATGACGCGGATGTATTGCGCGCGGATCGGTACTTCGATGCCCGCTAGCTTTTCTATCGCCATCACATAGGCATGTTCATTCATCATCATGGACACGTAGTCCAACCTATCCATGTAGGGAACGGATTGCAGATAGGTTTTGTGTTCGGCCAGCTTCTCGGTCGCGCGATGCAACAGGCCGATGTGCGGGTCGGCACGTACAATCACTTCGCCATCCAGCTCCAGCACCAGACGCAACACGCCGTGCGCAGCCGGATGCTGCGGGCCGAAGTTCATGGTGTAATTTTTTATTTCCGCCATAACGTTGCCTTCTCTATTCGCTTAGGAACGACCGTAATTTTCTTCGCGCAGGGTGCGCGGCGTGATCTCGCGCGGCTCTACGGTGACCGGCTCGTAAATCACGCGCTTCTGCGCAGCGTCGTAGCGCATTTCGACATGACCGGACAGCGGGAAGTCTTTGCGGAACGGGTTGCCGACGAAACCGTAATCGGTCAGGATGCGGCGCAGATCGGGGTGCCCGACGAAAATGATGCCGTACAGATCGAACGCCTCGCGCTCGTACCAGTTGGCCGAAGACCATATTTCCGCAACCGAATTCAACACGGGGCTCTCGTCATCTTCGGCGAACACGCGCACGCGCAGACGCATGTTGTGCGACACCGAGAGTAGATGATAAACGGCGGCAAAACGGGCACCTTCGCGCGGCGCATCGGGCAGGTACTTGCCGTCCTCGCACAGTTCGCTGCCGTAAGTGGAATAGTCCATACCGCAGACATCGATCAGTTCTTCAAAGCGCAAATTGGCATCGTCGCGCAGGCGGGTGAAGACGGAAAGCATATCGCTCGCGTTCACCACCAGCGTCAGCTCGCCCAAGCGCTCATCCAGACTCACCACTTTGCCTGATAAAGCCTTGCTCAAATTTGCGGACAGTGTGTTCAGGTTGGTCATCATGGTCGGCCTAACGTGCGATCGTGTTGGTACGCTTGATCTTGTTTTGCAACTGGATAATGCCGTACAACAGCGCTTCGGCAGTCGGCGGGCAGCCGGGAACGTAAATATCGACCGGCACGATGCGGTCGCAGCCGCGCACCACCGAATAGGAATAATGGTAATAACCGCCGCCGTTCGCGCAGGAACCCATGGAAATCACAAAACGGGGTTCGGCCATTTGGTCATAGACCTTGCGCAAGGCAGGGGCCATCTTGTTGCACAACGTTCCTGCAACGATCATCAAATCCGATTGCCTTGGACTAGGGCGAAAAACTTCAGCCCCAAAACGGGATAAGTCGTAACGTGGTGCCACCGCGTGGATCATCTCGACCGCGCAGCAGGCCAGACCGAAAGTCATGGGCCACAGCGAACCGGTGCGCACATAGTTGATGACCGTATCGGCGGAAGTGGTGACAAAACCCTTCTCCAGAATACCTTCTATTCCCATTCCAAAGCCCCCTTCATCCATTCGTAGATAAAGCCCACCACAAGGATGGCCAGGAAGACCATCATGGAAACAAAACCGAAGGTGCCGATCTCTTTGAGAACGATCGCCCAGGGGAAGAGGAAGGCGATCTCAAGATCGAAAAGGATGAACAGGATAGCGACAAGGTAGAAACGCACGTCGAATTTCATGCGCGCATCTTCGAACGCCTCGAAGCCGCATTCGTATGGGGAAAGTTTTTTGTCGTCAGGGCGGTTAGGCGCGATCAGCTTACCCAACACCAAAGGCAACACGCCAATCACGAGTGCGATGGCAATAAATATCAGCACTGGAAAATAATTTTCCAACATCTTGAGTCCCCCTCATCTTAAGGCTCCCGAATTTCGGAGCAGTGGATGCTACTCTAGTTTTTTTGACTGCTTTTTAACCTGAGGCTTGCCGCCCCGGTCTTCTGATATTCTAATTCTTATTATTTATTTTTGTAATTCTTATTCTGAATTTTTTATTTCAATTTGGTGCGGGGCAAGGGACTCGAACCCTCACGTCCTTACGGACACAGCCACCTCAAGGCTGCGCGTCTACCAATTCCGCCAACTCCGCAAATTTCTTAATTTTTATTTTGGTATTTGTTGCGACTTGGAGTCGCCTGTTTCATTTAATGCAGGAGCGGGCACAGCTTGCTGCTGCAATGTCTGCACATCCACTTTATCCAGCACGCCCTGCACTTTCGCGGGACGCGAATACAGATAAGTCAGCGAAAGGCTGGTAACAAAAAACACAGTCGCCACTACTGCCGTACTACGGCTCAGGAAATTTGCCGATCCGCTGGAACCGAACAGACTGCCGGCAGAACCGGAACCGAACGCAGCTCCCATATCCGCACCTTTGCCGTGCTGCATCAGAACCAAGCCGATCAGCACCACCGCAGCCACCACATGTACTACCCAAACAATATTTTCCACACACTACTCCAAAACAAAATCAAATCACTGCTGTTTACTTACCTGATTGGCCTGCGCGGCAAATCGCAACAAACTCATCCGCAACCAAAGCTGCCCCGCCGATCAAACCGCCATCAATATCCGTCTTAGCGAACAACTCGGCAGCATTCGCAGCCTTTACGCTGCCGCCATACAGAATTTCCAAATTCTCCGCCACCTGTGCATCATGTCCCGCCACGCGCTTGCGGATAAACGCATGTACCGCCTGCGCCTGCTCCGGCGATGCCGTCTTGCCGGTACCTATCGCCCAGACCGGCTCGTAAGCCAGTACCGACTTGCGCAACGCCTGCACTCCGGCCAAAGCGATCACCGCATCCATCTGCTCGGCAACCACCGTCTCGGTTGCACCGCTCTCGCGCTGCTCCAACGTTTCTCCCACGCACAGTACGGGAATCAATCCCGACTTCTGCGCTGCGGCAAATTTCTCTGCCACTAAACGACTGCCCTCACCGTAAATGCTGCGCCGTTCGGAATGCCCGACGAGCACATACTTACAACCAAAATCTGCCAACATGGAAGCAGACACCTCACCGGTGAATGCCCCTTTGTCGAGTTGGTGGACATCCTGCGCCCCCCACTTTACTGCCGAAGCCGTCAATTCCTGCTTGAGTTGCGCAAGGTACGGGAAAGGCGCGCAAACCGCGACATCCACACCGGACAATTGCAACACTCCCTTCTTCACTGCCCCCAGCAACAACTCGTTCTGAGCCAGCGAGCCATGCATTTTCCAATTTCCAATTACCAGCTTGCGTCGCATCAGGATTTGCTTCCGACGTTTCAGAAGGCGGCGATACTACCCATGAAAATCCAAATGGTCAATCAAACCGCCAACCGCCTGATTCTGCTACAGTCTCGCCATGAGCAAACAAACATTAGAGCGCATTTTGCAGTCGCAGGGATTCGGTACACGCAAGTGGTGCAACCAGATAATTGCAGATGGAGAAGTCAGTATTAACGGCGAAATCGTCACCGATAGCCGTCTCACCCTGGAAACCGTCGGCCTTGAATTCAGCGTGTATGGTGAGGCTTGGCAGTACCGCGAACACTTATATATCGCGCTGAACAAACCCGCCGACTACGAATGCTCGCGCAAGCCCAGCCACCATCCCGGCGTGCTTTCCTTGTTGCCGGAACAGTTTTCCTTGCGCGATGTGCAACCCGTTGGACGGCTCGACCACGACACTACCGGACTGTTATTGATGTCCGACGACGGCGCGTTCATTCACGCGCAATCCTCGCCCAAGCGCCACATCCCCAAGGTGTATGTCGCCACCACGCACGATGCGGTCACGCCGCAACTTGTCGCGCTATTGTTGAAAGGGGTGAAGTTGCACGACGAACCCACTCCGCTGGCGGCGGTGGTCTGCAACAAGCTGGATGAGCACCAACTGGAGATCGTGCTGGAACAGGGGAAATACCATCAGGTGAAACGCATGCTCGCCGCCGCAGGCAACCACTGCACGGCGTTGAGCCGCACCGACATTGGCGGATTAAAGCTGGCAGCACTGAACCTGGCCGAGGGCGAGTGGTGTTATCTGGATGAGGCACAACGGGCGCTGCTGGCAGCGCCCTGAAACCTCATCACACACAACCGGTCGGCTTGGGCATGCCGCCGTATTTGGTGATCGGCTTCATCGGCCCGGTCATCCACAGATCAAATACCTCTTTCTGATCTTCTTCGATGTATTTGGCAAATTTGCGGATAGGCGGCACCGCGCCATACTGCTCATAAAACTCGCGCGCCTTCTCAATTTGCTGCCACTTTTTCTCGGTCAATTCGTAGCCATCCACCTCGGCCATGGCATGGCCGATTTCAGGTGTCCAATTACTCATATCAACGAGATACCCATCACCATCACGATTCGGAATTTGCATGATTAACACCTTTCTTGTCTGAAGAACTGGTGTGCATTTAACTCCTGTCGAGCATTTTAGTCAACTATTAAGACTGTTTTAGTCAACTTATTTTGAGCTGCCATTTTGACGGCAAAATGACTCACGAATGAACAGCGTGGCGACCAATCCCAGCAACGAAAACCCCAGCAGGATGGCGATACCCGCCCGATAGTCGCTCAAGCCAAGCGGCACATTGCCGGTGGCCGCATGCGCGCGGTCAATCGCCCAGCCCACCAGCGGCTGCATGATGGCCGTGCCGAGGAAAGCGCCGACGTTCACCACGCTGGTCGCCATGCCGGACAGCGCGGGCGGGTTCACCTCCTTTGCGCACGACCAGCTCAAGGTAAAACTCGGCGCACACAGCCCCATCAGCAGAAACAAGGCGTAGCCCGCAAGCCCGTCCAACGACCAGCCGAACAACAGCGGCAACCAGCACAAGCAATAGCCCAGTGCGCCCGCGATCATCACCGGCTTGCGCCGCCCGATGCGATCCGACAGCGCGCCGATGAACAGCGCGCCGACGGCGAACCCCGCCAGCAGCAAGGTGGTATGGTTGGTGGCGGTAGCTCTGTCCATGCCGTAACCATCGCGCAAAAACGGCACCGCCCACAAACCGCCGAAGGCAAACAGCGAACCCGCGATGCCCATATTCACCCACAGCCCCGGCCACGTGGCGCGATTCTTCATCACGATCAACAGCCCGTCGTACCAATGCCCTTCATGTCGCGGATGTGCCGCTTTGCCATCCAGCTCGCGCAAACTGGGCAAATCAACCTCGCCCGGATGATTGCGCACCAGCCACCATGCAAGCGCCGCCAACAGCAAAGAGAACAAGCCCACCGCCACGAACACCGTGCGCCATGAAACAAAGCCCAGCGCCCAAGCCAAGGGTGCTGCAGCCAGCAACGAACCCGCATTGCCGATCAAAATCGTGATGCCGGTCACCGTGGCGAAATGCCGGTCATGAAACCAGCTCGCATTCAGCTTGAGCATCGAAATGAACATCACCGACACGCCCAGCCCCACCAACAGCCGACCGATAGACGCGATGGCCAGCGTATCGGCCAGCCCGAACAACACCGAACCGATGCCGCCAACCACCCCGCCAATCGCCACCACCCGCCGCGCGCCCAGCGTATCCACCAGCACCCCGGTGGGAATCTGCATCACCGTATAAACGTAAAAATACGTCGCCGCCAACCCGCCCAATTCCGCCGCGCTGGCATGAAACGTCTGCTGCAAATCGGACGAAATCGCCGCCGGGGCGAAGCGATGAAAGAACGACAACACATAGGCCAGACCAACGATGACGAAAGCCGTCCAGCGCAGGCGGAGGAGTTGATTGGATTGGTGGGTGTTCAGCATAAATTTTCAGAGTGATACAGGAGTATCGGATTATCGCATCCAGAGCGCGTTGCGCAGAAAATTCAAAGAACCATTACCCGAAGATGCCCGTCAATACTCATTCTCCACGCGACGCATGATGCAGATCGCCTATTGACGGGCATCTACAGGCAGGTGGGTAATCAAGGTAGGGCGCAATCGTTATTGCGCCGGATGTTTTGAACTCGCGCATTCGGCGCAATGCCCGTTGGTTATTGCGCCCTACGCGGGCTGGATTTTTCAAATTCCGCCAATGGCCGCTACCCGAAGATGCCCGTCAATTCTCATTCTCCGCGCAGCGCATGATGCAGATCGCCTATTGACGGGCATCTCCATCAAGTAGCCCGGATGAAGCGTAGCGTAATCCGGGGGGCGATGCACACATCCCGGATTTCACGTTGTTTCATCCGGGCTACAACTTGACTGGAATTTCCGGGTAGGGCGCAATCGTTATTGCGCCGGATGTTTTGAATTCGCACATGCGGCGGATGTGTTTACGCACCGAGAGATTGGTGCGCAAGCGCACCCTACAAAACCCAACACCTTCACGAAGATGCCCGTCAATAGCCAATCCACAAGGCATGCCATAGCGCAAGTCGGGTTGAAACCCGACCTACATCCCCTCGTCTTCCCGCGCATCAGCCTTCATCTCATTCATCACCACCAGCCAAACCGCTGCGGAAATTCCAAGTATCCAGACCAAATACCACATGATGTTTTCCTTTCTCAATAGACCGAGTGGTCGTTGGCTTCGATGTGGGCGGTGGTGATCTTGCCGCGCATGAGGCGGTAGGCCCAGCCGGTGTAGGCGACGACGATGGGGGTCATCACCAGCGCGACCCACAGCATGACTTCCAGTGTGCGCGCGCTGGAGACGCAATCCCACAGTGTCAGGCTGTGGTTGGGCATGGCGCTTGACGGCAGCACGAAGGGGAACATGGCGACTCCGGCGGTGAAGATCACGCCGAGCATGGCGACTGCGCTGGAGATGAAGGCCAGCACGCCTTTCAACTTGGCGGCGAACGCCATGCCAAGCAATGCACCGAGAAAGCCGAGTGCGGGGAATATCCACAGCAGCGGCAGTTTGTGGAAGTTGCCCAGCCACGCACCGGTTTGCATCGCCACTACTTTTCCAAGCGGACTTTGCACTGCGCCCGCTTCGGGTGCTGCGAGCAAGCTGTAGCCGTGCATGCCCGCCACCAGCACACCGCACAGCGCGAACAGCAGCAGCATCAGTGCGCCGAAAATCAGCGAGGCGCGGCGAGCGCGGGTTTGCAGCACGCCTTCGGTACGCACGATCAGATAATTCGCGCCGTGAAAGACGATCATCGCCAAACTCAGCACGCCCGCCAGCAAAGCGAACGGGTTGAGCAGCGCCCAGAACGTGCCGGCGTAAACCGAGCGCATGTCGTCCTCGTAATGGAACGGCACGCCCTGCAACACGTTGCCGAAGGCCACGCCGAACAGCAGTGCGGGCACGGCGGAGCCGACGAAGATGCCCCAGTCCCACGCGCTGCGCCAGCGCGGGTCGGCCACTTTGCTGCGGTAGTCGAAACCGACCGGGCGCAGAAACATCGCCCACAACACCGCCATCAGCGCGAAATACAAACCGGAAAACGCGGTGGCGTACACCAGCGGCCACGCGGCGAAAATCGCGCCACCGGCAGTGATGAACCACACCTGATTGCCGTCCCAATGCGGGGCCACGCTGTTGATTAACACGCGGCGTTCGCTGTCGGTTTTGGCGACAAAAGGCAGCAGCGCGCCCATGCCCATGTCGTGCCCGTCCATCACGGCGAAGCCCAGCAGCAACACCCCCACCAGCAACCACCAGATCAGCTTGAGCGTTTCGTAATCAAACATGACGTGCCTCCTTCTCGAAGTGATACCCGCCCGTGCCCAAACTGGACGGCCCCAGCCGCGCGTATTTGAACATCAGGTACAGCTCGGCAATCAGCAGCAAGGTGTAGAAAATGAAAAAACCCGCCAGCGACAGCACCACTTCGTTGGCCGATATACTGGAGACGGACAAATGCGTGGGTAACACGCCATACACCGTCCACGGCTGCCGTCCAACCTCGGCCACGATCCAGCCCAGTTGCGTGGCGAGCCACGGCAGCGGAATGAACCATAGCGACCAGCGCAGCAACCACGTCTTGCGCTCGAAATTATTTTTCAGCGAAGCCCAAAAAGCCGCGACGAACAACGCGATGAAAGCGAAACCCAGCAACACCATCAAACGAAAACTCCAGAACAGCGGCGCGACCGGCGGGATCGCATCTGCTACCGCGTGCGCCAGCATGTCCGGTGTGGCGTGCGCGACATCGTCGGTATATTTTTTCAGCAGCAGGCCGTAGCCGAGATCGGCCTGGTGTGCGGCGAACTGGCTGATTGCTTCGGCATCATTTTTGTCACGGCGCATGCGCCCCAACGCGCTCACGGCAAGCGTGCCGCTTTCGATGCGCTGCTTAATGGCGACTTGCAGTTGGTCGATGCCGGGCAACACTTTGTCAGTGCTGCGCGTGGCGATCAGCCCCAGCACGTAGGGAATCTTCACCTCGGCATGGTTGGTGCGCGCGGCCTCATCGGGAATACCGAACAGCACAAACCCCGCCGGTGCGGCTTCGGTCTGCCACATCCCTTCCATCGCCGCCAGCTTGGTCTGCTGGTGTTCGTCCAGCGCGAAACCGGCTTCGTCGCCCAGCACCACCACCGACAACGCCGAGGCCAAACCAAACGCGGCGGCGATGCGGAACGAGCGGCGCGCAAACGGCAGGTCGCGCCCCTTGAGCAGATACCACGAAGAAATGCCCAGCACAAAAATCGCGGAGGTCACGTAGCCGGACGACACGGTATGCAAGAACTCTATCTGCGCCGCCGGGTTGAACACCAGCTCGCTGAAACTGGTCAGCTCCATGCGCATGGTGACCGGATTGAACGCCGCGCCCACCGGATTCTGCATCCAGCCGTTGGCGATCAGAATCAGCACCGCCGACAGATTACTGCCGATGGCCACCAGATAAGTGACGGTCAAATGCCCCATCTTGGACAACCTGTCCCAACCGAAAAAGAACAGACCGACGAAAGTGGATTCCAGAAAAAAGGCCAGCAATCCTTCGATAGCCAGCGGCGCGCCGAAAATGTCGCCGACGTAGTGCGAGTAATACGACCAGTTGGTGCCGAACTGGAATTCCAGCGTGAGGCCGGTGGTCACGCCCAGCGCGAAATTGATTCCGAACAGCTTGCCCCAGAACTTGGTCATGTCGCGGTAGATGGTGTTGCCGGTTTTCACATACACCGTCTCCATGATCGCCAGCATGAACGTCATGCCCAGCGTCAGCGGCACAAACAGGAAGTGGTAAAGCGCGGTCACGGCGAACTGCAAGCGCGCGAGGTCAACGGCGGCGGGATCAATCATGGCGGGGACTCCGGGAAGTGGAAGAAGAATCTGGCGCAGTGCCGGAGATGCGCTCGGCGACTGCGTTGGCGACGGATTGCTTGTCGGGCGCATGTGAGAAAAACACCCACCACAAGACGAACAGCAAAAGGATTTTTAATGACAGCGCCGCGAGGATTTCCCGGCGCAGGGTAAGCGGTTTGAAAGAGAAGCGTTTTTTGTTTTGCATTTTGCTTTCGTGCGTGTGCAGTCAAAATCAAATCGAGCCGAAGGTGTTGTAGGTCGGGTTTCAACCCGACATGTCGGGCTGAAGCCCGACCTACGCCTGACACAATATTCAAGCCGCGCCGATGCTACTCCAAAAATATCCGCCAATGCATCCGCTATAATCCGCCGCCATGTCAGCCATCCACTTACTCCCCGACTTGCTCATCAACCAGATCGCCGCCGGCGAGGTGATCGAGCGTCCGGCTTCGGCCTTGAAAGAGCTGCTGGAGAACAGTCTGGATGCAGGCGCGACGGAGATCGCGGTGCAACTGGAAAACGGCGGGGTGAAGCGGCTTTGCGTGCGCGACAACGGCGGCGGCATCGCGCAGGAACAATTGCCGCTGGCCTTGATGCGCCATGCCACCAGCAAAATCGCCTCGCTCGACGATTTGCAGCGCGTATCCAGCATGGGGTTTCGCGGCGAGGCGCTGGCGAGCATGGCCGCCGTGGCGCAGCTCACGCTGACCAGCCGCAACGCGGATGCCGCACATGCGTGGAAAATCGAAGCGTCGGATGGCGCACAGGGAAACGCCGCGCCTGCCGCGCATGCGCATGGAACCAGCATCGAAATGCGCGAGCTATATTTCAACACCCCCGCGCGGCGCAAATTTTTGAAGAGCGATAACACCGAGTTTGCTTGGTGCGAAGAAGCGTTCAAACGCATCGCGCTGTCGAGGCCGGATGTGGCGTTTTCGTTGCAGCATAACGGGCGGATGGTGTGGCAACTGGCGGCTGTACCGAACAACCCTCACCCTCAGTCCCTCTCCCGGGGGGAGAGGGAAGACAACCGCACGAACCCTCTCCCCCCGGGAGAGGGCAGGGTGAGGGAACACTCCTTACACACCCGCGTCACGGCATTGCTAGGCACAGAATTCGCCCAACACGCCGTCCATGTAGAAAAGCAAATCGGCAATCTGCGCCTCTACGGCATCGCCGCCCTGCCCGCTTATTCGCGTTCGTCGCGCGACGAACAATATTTCTTCGTCAACGGACGTTTCGTGCGCGACAAAGTGCTGATGCACGCCGTGCGCCAGGCCTACCAAGACATCCTGCACCACCAGCGCCACCCCGCCTTCGTGTTGTTCCTCGAACTGCCGCCGGAGCAAGTGGATGTGAACGTGCATCCGGCGAAAAGCGAAGTGCGCTTCCGCGAGAGCCAGGGCATACACCAGTTCGTATTTCATGCGTTGCAAGATGGGTTGAGCGGAACGATGGAGAATTCTCCCTCACCCCAACCCTCTCCCAGCGGGAGAGGGAGTGCGCCCACCTTTGAACCTGCGACACAGCAACACCGCATGGGGTTCGGCGCGGAGCAAATACAAGCGAGCTATCGGCTTTGGGAAGAAGCTGCTGATGTACGCAAACAAGAAACAACCAACGTAGGATGGGTGGAGCGCAGCGTAACCCATCAGCCATCTGCGCAAAATATTGATGGGTTTCGCTGCGCTCCACCCATCCTACAAAACGCAGAACACCCGCTCGGCTTCGCCCTCGGCCAACTCTCCGGCATCTACATCCTCGCGCAAAACCAGCAAGGTTTGATCGTGGTCGATATGCACGCCGCGCATGAGCGCATCGTCTATGAAAAACTCAAGACCGCGTTCGACCAGCAACAGATGCCGACGCAACCGTTACTCATTCCGGTCACCTTCGCTGCCGACACACTGGACATCGCCACCGTCGAAGACGAACAGCAAGCCCTGCACCAACTCGGCTTCGACCTCGCGCCCATCTCCACCCACACCCTCGCCGTGCGCGCCATGCCCGCCATGCTCAAGCAAGCGCATGCCGAAGCCGCTGCGCGCGAGGTGTTGCACGAGCTGCGCGAATTCGGCGCGAGTCGCGCGCTTACCGAACGCCGCAACGAACTGCTCGCCACGCTGGCCTGCCATTCCGCCGTGCGCGCCAACCAGCAACTGAGCCTACCCGAGATGAACAGCATCCTGCGCGAGATGGAGCGCACCGAACGTGCCGACCAATGCAACCACGGACGACCGACCTGGTTCCAGATCACGCTGGCAGAACTGGATGCCATGTTTATGCGCGGAAAGTGAATAACCCTGTTGTGTACTTGATATATGCGCCCATGTCTGACAAAGTCGCGCACCTTGAAGAAACCACCCCATACAACCCACAGACAAACTGCCATGAAACACATCGTTGACGACATCCGCATCAAAGAAATCAAGGAACTCACTCCTCCCAGCCACCTCGTGCGCGAATTCCCGGTCAGCGAAAAGGCCGCCGAAACCACGTTTAACGCGCGCACCGTGCAGCACCGCATCCTGCATGGCGCGGACGACAAACTGCTGGTCGTGGTCGGCCCCTGCTCCATCCACGATGCCGCTTCGGCGATGGAATACGCGGCGCGGCTGAATAAGGAAGCCAAGCGCCTGGATGCCGACCTGCTCATCCTGATGCGCGTTTATTTTGAAAAACCCCGCACCACCGTGGGCTGGAAAGGCCTCATCAACGATCCCGACCTCGACGGCAGCTTCAAGATCAACGAAGGCCTGCGCCTCGCGCGCAAACTGCTGTGGGACATCAACGAAATGGGGCTGCCCTGCGCCACCGAATTCCTCGATGTCATCACCCCGCAATACACTGCTGACCTGATTTCTTGGGGAGCCATCGGCGCGCGCACCACCGAATCGCAAGTCCACCGCGAACTCGCTTCCGGCCTCTCCTGCCCCATCGGCTTCAAAAACGGCACCGACGGCAACATCCGCATCGCGGTTGACGCGATCAAAGCCGCCGCCAGCCCGCACCACTTCCTCTCCGTCACCAAGGGCGGCCACTCCGCCATCGTCTCCACCAACGGCAACGAAGACTGCCACCTCATTCTGCGCGGCGGCAAACAGCCCAACTTTGACGCAGCCGCCGTCGATGCCGCCTGCAAGGATTTGGCCAACGCCGGGCTGCCCGCGCGCGTCATGATCGACTTCTCGCACGCCAACAGCCGCAAAGAATTCAAACGCCAGATCGAAGTCGCGCAAGACTGCGCCACCCAGCTGACCAACGGCGAAGAACGCATCTTCGGCGTGATGATCGAATCCAACATCAACGAAGGCCGCCAAGACATCCTCCCCGGCAAACCCCTGCAAAAAGGCGTATCCGTCACCGATGCCTGCATCAACTGGGAAGACACCGTGCAAGTTTTGGAAATGCTCGCCGACGGCGTGAAAAAACGCCGTCTCAAGCTGGCGGAGGGCTGAACCGCTGCGGGGCGGCTGGTGTAGCCGCCCTCGCCTGATATTCCGCAGTGCGCGCCGATCAGTCATGTAGGGTGCAATAAGCGCAGCGCATTGCACCGTTCGATCACATACGGCGCAATGCCCGCTGGTTATCTCGAAGAAGTTCTTACACCCTTGGGGGTTGCCCCCTACAAAACTCAAGGTACCAAGATGAGAAATATTATTTCCTCCGCTCTTTTAATTGCATTGCTGGGTGCAATTTCATGGTCGTATTTTGACTATCAAAATAACCAGCGATTGATCACAGATATGATCCAAAAAGCCGAGAAACAAGCTCGCGACGAACATCAAAAACAATATGAGTCTCAGCTTCGTTCTGAAGCTCGGTCAAAACGACTCAATCAACTGCAAACCGAACTGGCTCAATGCCAAATTGATGCAGAAAAATCAAAAGCAGACTTCTTGAATACCAATCAACAAGCCAACACAAAACATCCAGGCGAATTCACAGTCAGTCGATCCATCCTCGAAACATCTGAAAAAATGATGGTGACCGAAAAGGCGAAATGCTATCAACTATTTGAGACCAAACTTCTGGGACAATGAGTTGCTTGCGCTTAATGCTCGTGCAAAAAAGTTCGCCCAATACAATTCACTTTCGCCCCTACCGAATTTTTTCTTGGTGTAACGAGAATTGAATTAATTTTCTACAAACTGGAAATACAGTGAACCACCCCACTACCACCCGCATCGCCTTCGCCTCCTTCATCGGCACCGCCATCGAGTTTTACGATTTCTACATCTACGGTCTCGCGGTGGCGATGGTGATCGGGCCGGTATTTTTTCCGAACAGCGATCCGGCGGTGCAGGCGTTGAATGCGTTCCTGACCTTCGGCATCGCGTTTATCGCGCGTCCGTTCGGGGCGTTGTTGTTCGGGCATTTCGGCGACCGCATCGGGCGCAAGACGACGCTGGTGGCTTCGCTGTTGGTAATGGGCGTTTCCACCACATTAATCGGGGTGTTGCCGAGTTACGAGATGGTGGGCTGGACTGCGCCGTTGTTGTTGTGTTTGCTGCGCTTCGGGCAGGGCATCGGGCTGGGAGGGGAATGGGGTGGCGCGGCATTGCTGGCGGCGGAATATGCGCCCAAGGGGAAACGCGGCTGGTTCGGCATGTTCCCGCAACTCGGCCCGCCTGTCGGCTTCCTGTTTGCGGTCGGCAGTTTTCTGTTGCTGGCGAACGTGCTGGACGATGCGCAGTTTCGCGCGTGGGGCTGGCGCGTGCCGTTTCTGGCCAGTTCTGTCTTGGTGATCGTCGGGCTTTATGTGCGGCTCAAGCTGGCGGAAACGCCGGTGTTTGCGCAGGCAATCAAATCACGCAAACCGGCGAAACTGCCGCTGACCGAAATGTTCGCGCACCACGCCAAACCGCTGATCTTGGGCGCGTTGCTGATGGTGGTGTGTTACGCGCTGTTCTACATCACCACGGTGTTTTCCTTGAGCTACGGCGTAACAAAACTCGGCATTCCGCGCCCGCAATTTCTCGGCATGTTGTGCGTGGCGGTGGTCTTCATGGCGCTCGCCACGCCGCTATCCGCCATGGCGGGCGATCGTTATGGCCGCCGTCCGGTGTTGCTGGTGGCGGGCATCGCGGCGTTGTTGTCCGGCTTTTTGATGCAGCCGATGTTGGGCAGCGGCTCGCCGTTTTTAATCACCGCTTTTCTCAGCCTCGAACTGTTTTTGATGGGTGCGACGTTTGCGCCCATGGGCGCGTTGCTGCCGGAATTGTTCCCCACGTCGGTGCGCTATACCGGCGCGGGCACGGCTTACAACTTGGGCGGCATCCTCGGCGCATCGCTCGCGCCTTACATCGCGCAACGACTGGTGGAACTCGGCGGGTTGAGTTGGGTGGGCGGATATATTTCCGTGGCGGCGGCGATCAGTTTGGTCGCAGCGTGGCTGGTGCATGAGACGCGGGATAGCGAGTTGGCATGAATTCAAAATTCCGTCATTCCGGCGCAGGCCGGAATCCAGCAAAAAATTTAATTCCGCGCAGCGGACAAGACCTCGGTGTTGTCCCGCTTACGCGGGAAATTGTTAATCATCTGGATTCCGGCCTGCGCCGGAATGACGGCGCTTCAAAATGACTTCACTCCCCCCCGCCATCTTCCTCATGGGTCCCACCGCTTCCGGCAAAACCGGTGTCGCCGTTGAACTCGCACAAAAACTTCCGGTGGAACTCATCAGCGTCGATTCCGCGTTGGTGTTCCGCGACATGGACATCGGCACGGCCAAGCCGGATGCCGCCACGCTGGCGCGCGCGCCGCACCATCTGATCGACATCATCGACCCGACCGAAGCCTACTCCGCCGCCGCCTTCCGCCACGACGCGCTGCGGCTGATGGCGGACATCACGGCGCGCGGCAAGATTCCGTTGCTGGTCGGCGGCACCATGTTGTACTTCAAGGCGCTGCGCGAAGGCTTGAGTCCGTTGCCGCAAGCTGATGTTGCGTTGCGCGCGCAACTGGATGCCGACATCGCGCAGCACGGCATCGAACATCTGCACGCCATGCTGGCCGCCGTCGATGCCGAAACCGCCGCGCGTTTGCACCCCACCGACACGCAGCGTGTGCAGCGCGCGATGGAAGTTTTTCTGCTCACTGGAAAGCCGATGTCGGAGTTAATCAAAAGCGCTCCCTCACCCCAACCCTCTCCCAGCGGGAGAGGGAGTGAGTCTGCGAATGATCTGCCTTATCGAGTCCTCTCCATCGCGCTCGTCCCTTCCGACCGCGCCGTGCTGCACCAGCGCATCGCCGTGCGTTTCCGGCAGATGTTGAAAGATGGACTGGTGGATGAACTGCGCGGCCTGCGCACAAAATATCCACTGCACCGCGACATGACTTCCATGCGTTGCGTCGGCTACCGTCAGGCGTGGGAATTTATGGAAGGGGAAATCAGTGCGGCGGAGTTGCACGAGAAAGGCCTCGCCGCCACGCGCCAATTGGCGAAGCGCCAACTCACCTGGTTACGCTCCACGCCGGATGTGATCGAACTGGATTGTTTGCAACAGAAACTGATCGAGCCAGTGAGCAGACTGATCGAAGAAAATTCACAACCCACCTTGCCCGCAAGGCAGAAAATCCGGCCATCTCCATCAAGCACATGATGCGGATCGCCTATTGACGGGCATCTTCACGATGTTGGTTGTGTAGGGGCGAATTCATTCGCCCTTCGTCAGGCAATAATCGCGGTACTTCATGTCCTCGGCCAGCAGGTGTTCGATCAATGCCTGCTTGACCTGCAACCCGGCAGCGATCCACTCGTAATCCAGGCCGTCCCTATCGAAGCCGTGCATGATTTCGCGCAGCGCCTGCAACACTTGCGCGTGCTTCTGCGCATGCTGCTCCGCTTCGGGATAATTCCACTCCTTGAACAGCGCTTCTTCGTGCGCAAAGTGCGTGACGGCATCGTCCAGAATGGCTTGCATGTCTTGCTTGATTTCGTCCAGTTGATGATGTCCGACGATGGCTTCGTTCAGCGCGTTGATGAGCTGGATGAAATGCCGGTGCTCGGCATCGATCTCCGGGATGGAGACGCTCAAGCCGTCGCTCCATTCCAGCCGCCACGGCGATGAATCACTTGGGGATGACATAATTTTTCTCCCTGAATAATGCCACGCAGGCATCCACCACTTGCGGATCATAAAATTTCCCGCGCGTGCGAATGATTTCTTCCAGCGCCGCGTCTATCCCCAGCCCCGGACGATAAGGCCGGTGCGACGACATCGCTTCGACCACGTCGGCCACGCTCAGTATGCGCGCGCCCGGCAAAATTTCTTCGCCCTTCAATCCCTGCGGATAACCGGAGCCGTCGGCATGCTCGTGGTGCTGCAACACCATCTGCGCGATCGGCCACGAGAAGTCGATGCCTTTCAAAATATCGTAGCCGGATTGGGGATGCATTTTAATCAGGCTGTACTCGACTTCATTCAGCCGCCCCGGCTTGCTCAATATCTCCGCCGGGATGCTGATCTTGCCCAGGTCGTGCAGCAGTCCGGCCAGATGAATGGCTTGCACCTGATCTTCCGGCATGCCCATCTGGCGGGCGATGGCACGCGCCACTTCGGCCACCCGCGCCTGATGGCCGGAGGTGTATGGGTCGCGCATTTCGACGATGCTGGCGATGGCTTTCACGGTTTGCAGCATGTTTAATTGCAGGCGCTGCTCGTGTTCGCTGTGCGATTTCTTGACGCGCAAAGTGAGAATGCCGAAGGCGAGATCGCCCGCCATTTCTTCCAGCAAACTCACTTCGTCCGCGTCGAATATGTTCACCTTGTCGTCGAACAACACCAGCGCGCCGAACGCGCGCTTGCCGTCCATCAGCGGCAGGGCGATATAGGAAGCAAACCCGTATTGCAGCGCATGCTCGCGCCACGGATTGGCATCGGTATCGGACATGATGTCCTGCACCACCTTGGTCGCACTGCTACTGATGGCGCGCCCGGCGGGACAAATTCCCAACTTCTTTTCATCCCAAGTCAGCGGCAACAGGATCGGACACTGCTCACCCAGACAAGTCTGCGCCATTTGCTGCACCGTCTTGTCGGCATCATCGCGGGCGTAACCCAACCATGCCATGTGAAAACCGCCGACCTGCACCGCCACGTCGCACATTTCCTGCAACAACTGCGCTTCATCATTCGCATGGATCAGCGCCTGGTTGCCCGCGCTGATCGTGCGCAACGCGCGGTTGGCGCGGTGCATGGCGAGTTCCTGATGCTTGCGTTCGGTGATGACATCGAACACGGACACGAAATGTTCAGGCTGCGGGCTATACACCGAGATGAAGAACCACATTTTCAGCGCTGCCACATAAATCTCGAACTGCTCCGGTTTGCCGCCAGCCGCCACTCGCCCGTAGCGTTCGAACAACTGCGGATCGGCTTCGCGGATACCGGGAATCACTTCTCTCACGCGCTTGCCGACCACATCTTTCAACCCGGTCTGTTGCTCGAACGCCGCGTTGACATCCAGATAAATAAAATCGCTGGGCTGTCCGTTTTCGTACAGCATGCGGCAATAGGCGAAGCCGTTGAGCATGGTCTCGAACAGCGTGCGGAAACGCTCTTCGCTCTCGCGCAATACAGCCTCGGTATGTTTGCGTTCGGTGACATCCTCAAAGCTGTGGACACTCAGCAGATATTTTCCATGCTCGTCATACACCGGGCTGGAGCGTCCGCTGAAGATGGTGTCGCCTTGCACGAACTCGTCCGTAGCCCACTGCCCTTTGTCCATCGCGTGCAGACAGCCCGGCAACGGCCCGTTTATCTTGGGGAAAATTTCGTAATACGGCCTGCCGATCATTTCCTCATACGGCATTCCGGCGCGCTGCTGATACGCGCGGTTGGCACGCAGGATGCGAAATTGTTTGTCGTGCAGAAAAATCGGATTCTCGATGGCATCTAGCGCCGTCATCCATTGCTGGTGCGCCTGTTCGATTTGCTTGCGCGCGTTTTCCAGATCCTCCAGCATGAACAGCATGGCGCTGCGGTTATCGTCCAGCTCATGCCGGCTATGTTGCTGCCCGATTTCGCGCTCGGCAAGCTGCGCGCGCAACTCATCAATGGTGGATTGCGCCAACGCCAACTCGTAACGAAGTTGCTCCGCCGGGTCGCTCACGATTTCGCCTCCGGCTCTTTCGCCCGCTCAAGCTGTTCGCGCAAAGCCGCGTTCTCTGCCACCAGTTCTTTCATGCGCAATTCGCGCCCGACGGCGACACGCTGGAAGCGTTGCAACTCGTCGAGCTGTTGATGCAGTTTCTGTTGCACCAGCCTGCGTTCGGCAACGATGCGCCGCAACAGAAACACCCCGACCAGCATCAGCGCCGCGCTGAACGTGTCGAGCACATCGCTGGCTTCAATCACCACAATATGGTTTTGCTGATACAGATGCCCGTACAAATCGAGCAGGGGATTCATCGCCATCAGGATGAAGGCGGCAGCAAGCACCAGCCACGCCAGCACCAGGCCGGAACTGCGGATCATGTGCAATGCCATGAACACCGCAGCCGCGAGCAGCGCGAAGTTGAGCAGGTGAATCAGCAATCCGAGATTGTTATCCATCGCATCCAATCTCCAGCATGGGGTTCCGCCGAATGTCCAACCTGTTATGCCGACGCGGCTCGGCAGAAATTGAGAGAGCGGCTGGACGCTGAATGGCACATTAACCGGAACGGCGGGCGCGCGCAATGAGATTGAAAGACCAGTTGCACTAAGGAAAAAGCTGCCGCGATGAACCAGGATTGTAGGTCGGGTTTCAACCCGACAGTCGGGCTAAAGCCCGACCTACATGGGCTTACTTAGCCCTGCACAGCCAGCGTGCCGCTGCGGCCTTCGACCGTGCCGAATTTGACTTCGTTGATCGGCAGATCGGCGGGCTTGAACCCTTGCAGGTATTGGTGCATGGAGACCATGTCGTAACCCTGCTCGTGCCAGCCTTGCAGCAGTTGCTCGAAGATGGGCATCCACTTCTGGCCTTCCAGTTCGGCGTGCAAGGTATAGACGTGTCCGGCGGCGCTTTCCTGTGCGGTCAGCTGCAACAAATGTTGCGCCACGTTTTCCTTGGTGATGCCGTCGCGGCCTATGAGCTCGTCCAGCGTGGGCAGCGTGGTGGGCAGTTGCGGGCAGGCGATGATTTCGGCATCCCAGGTCGGGATGAACGGCTGCGTGCCGCGCGTATCGGCGCTGTAGGCAAAACCCAGATGCTGCGTTTGGCGCAAGGCGTAGCGGTTGGTCTGCCAGCCCGCCGCCGCATGGGCGCGTGGCGGTACGCCGAAAATTTCCACGAAGCGATCCACCGCGCGCTGCATCTCGCGTTTGGTCCACGCCGCATCTTTGCCCGCCACGTGATCTTGCCAGCGGATATGGTCGTAGCAATGGATGCCCACTTCAAAACCTTCATCGCGAACGTTGCGCATGATGTCCGCGCAATTGCGCCCGATGTCCGGCGCGGGCAACAGCGTGCCGTACAGCAAGGTCTTGAGACCGTAATGTTCCAGCACCGACGTGCGCGACACTTTCTTCATGAAGCCGGGACGGAACACGCGCTTGATGGCGCGTCCGGTGTGGTCGTAACCCAAGGAGAAAAAGAAAGTCGCCTGCGCGTGATGACGCTTCAGCGTTTCCACCAAACGCGGCACGCCTTCGCGCGTGCCGCGATAGGTGTCAACGTCGATCTTGAGGGCGATTTTTTTCATGCAGGATGCGGGATGTAAAAGCGATGTGTAGGTCGGGCTTTAGCCCGACATGTCGGGTTAAAACCCGACCTACAATCCTGCTGTTAATCCACCAGCCCGCGCGCTTCGGCGATCTGGTTGCGATACGCGTCGAATATCTTGCGCAAGGTGTCGGCCATGGTGGTGGTCGGTGCCCAGCCCAGCTCTTCGCAAGTGTTGGTGATCTTCGGCACGCGGTTTTGCACGTCCTGATAACCTTTGCCGTAATACGCATCGGAAGTGGTTTCGACGATCTTCACGGTCTTGGCAGACTCGCGATATTCAGGATACTCGTTCGCCAGCTTCAGCATCATGTCGGCCAGGTCGCGGATGGCGAAGTTGTTGGTCGGGTTGCCGATGTTGTAAATCTTGCCGGTAGCCACGCCGTTCTTGTTGTCGATGATCTTCATCAGCGCGTCGATGCCGTCGTCGATGTAAGTGAACGCGCGTTTCTGATGACCGCCATCGACCAGGCTGATGTTGTTGCCGCGAATGATGTGGCCGAGGAACTGGGTCACCACGCGCGAGCTGCCTTCCTTCGGCGTATTGATCGAATCCAGTCCGGCACCGATCCAGTTGAACGGACGGAACAGGGTGAAATTCAAATTGTCCTGCATGCCGTAACCCCAGATCACGCGGTCCATCAGTTGCTTGGAGTTGGAGTAGATCCAGCGCGGCTTGTTGATCGGGCCGCAGATCAGCTCGGAATTTTCCGGGTCGAATTCTTCGTCGTGGCACATGCCATACACTTCGGAAGTCGATGGGAACACCAGATGTTTGTTGTACTTCACGCAGGCACGCACGATGGGCAAGTTGGCTTCAAAATCCAGTTCGAACACGCGCAGCGGTTGCTTGACGTAAGTGGCCGGCGTTGCAATCGCCACCAGCGGCAGGATCACGTCGCACTTCTTCACGTGGTACTCGACCCATTCCTTGTTGATGGTGATGTCGCCTTCAAAGAAGTGGAAACGCGGCTGGCCGATCAGGTCGGAGATGCGGTCGGTGCTCATGTCCATGCCATAGACTTCCCAGTCGGTGGTGGCCAGAATGCGGTTGGACAAATGGTGACCGATGAAACCGTTCACACCCAAGATCAAGACTTTTTTCATTTCATTTTCCTTAACAATTAAATTACTTTCTTCACTCCTCCCCCTTCAAGGGGGAGGTTGGGAGGGGGATGGGTGAGTATTACCTCACGCAAATACCCCATCCCCACCCTAACCCTCCCCTTGAAGGGGAGGGAATAAAACATCCTCACATGACTGAACCAAACAGAAATTTCTCCGTGCCGTACTGCGCCGCAAATTCTTCCGCGCTCATTTCCACACCATCCAGCTCGAAGCGCACCACACGCAACACGCCGCTGCCGCAATTCGCAAAAGCCTTACCATCATTCACATAAAAAGCCGGTGAAAAATTGCCCGCGTTTTCTGCCACCAGCGTCTGCAAAATGCGCATCGGCTTACCCATCACCTGCGTCATCGCACCCGGATAAGGCGGCGCAACAGCACGCACCAAGTTGTGAATCTCCAGCGCCGACTGCGCCCAGTTGATGATGCCGTCTTCCGCTTTGCGTCCGCCGAAATATGCGCCTTGGCTCAAGTCCTGTTTCTGCGCTTGCGCCTTGCCTGCCAGCAATGTGGGCAACACACCGTTCAGCGCCATCTCCGCCGCCACCGTGACTTTTTGGAACACGTCATGCGCGGTGTCGTTGGGCAGGATAGGCACAGCTTGTTGCGCCACGATGTCGCCGTTGTCCGGCTTTTCCGTCATGTAATGCAGCGTCGCACCCGTTTCTTTTTCGTCGCGGATTATCGCCCAATTCACCGGCACGCGTCCCCGGTATTTCGGCAACAGCGAGCCGTGCATGTTCAGCGCACCGTGCTTCGGAATCGCCAGCAGCGGCGCTTTCAGCATCTCGCGGTAGTAGAACGAAAAATAGAAATCCGGCTGTAATGCGGCGATTTGCTCCACCACTTCCGCCACGTTCGGATTGTCCGGCGTGATAGTCGGAATACCGTGCAACTCCGCCAGCTTCTGCACGCTCTCGAACCAGATGGTCTCTTTCGGATTGTCGCGGTGGGTCACCACCAGTTTGACATCCACGCCGTGCGCCAGCAGCACCGACAAACAACGGAAGCCGACGTTGTGGTAGGCGAAAACGACGGCGCTACTCATATGGAAAATGAACCGCAGGCATTCAAAGGCGAAACCCCAACCCCTCCCAACCTCCCCTTGTCAGGGGAGGAGCCTGCCTCCCCCCTGACAAGGGGGGAATGAGGGGGGTTGCCTTTGATCTTACTTTCCACTTTTAACATCCTCCAGAATCGCCTCCACCAAATAACGCGGCCTGTGGCGCACTTGCTGGTAGATACGACCGATGTATTCACCCAACAGACCAATGCCAAACAGCGCGATACCGATCAGGAAGAACATCAGCGCGAACAGCGTGAACAAGCCCTCGGCTTCCGGGCCGTGAATCAAACGGCGCACCACGAGGAACACGAAGAAAAACGCCGAGAACACCGAGATCAGCATGCCCATCATGGAGAACATCTGCAACGGTACGAGCGAGAAGCTGGTCATCAAATCGAAGTTGAGGCGGATCAGGCTGTACATCGAATACTTGGATTCGCCCGCCGCGCGTTCCTCGTGCCCCACCACCACTTCGGCGGGATTGCGCGCAAAGCTGTAGGCCAACGCCGGGATGAAGGTGTTCACTTCGTGACAGGAATTGATCGCGTCTATGATGGCGCGGTCGTAGGCGCGGAACATGCAGCCCTGATCGGTCATTTTGATGCGCGTGATCTTTTCGCGCAGACCGTTCATGGCGCGCGAGGCGACATGCCGCCACCAACTGTCGTTGCGCTGGCGGCGGATGGAGCCGACGTAATCGTGCCCCTCATCCATCTTCGCCAGCAGCAAATGCGTGTCTTCCGGCGGATTCTGCAAATCCGCATCCAGCGTCACAATGCGCTGTCCGCGACATTGCTCAAAACCCGCCATGATCGCCATGTGCTGGCCGAAATTACCGTTGAACAACACCACGCGCGTCACATCGGGGCGTTTCTGGAACTGCTCGCGCAAAATCGCGGCGGATTGGTCGCGGCTGCCATCGTTGACGAACACGATCTCGTAAGCGATAGCCAGCTTGTCCAGCGCGGGATACAAACGGTCGAACAAGGCCTGTAGCCCTTGCTCTTCGTTATAGACGGGAATAACGACGGAAAGTTGAGGTGTATTCATAGGGGCGGCATTTTAGCGCAGACGGACGGGATAACGAAATGCGGGGTTTTAATATTCATCATTTGATTGTCTGGCACAAATACACCCGTGAATGAACTTTTTAAAATACCCACCTCGTGGAGAAGCGCATGGATAGGGAATCTACGTTATGTACACGATGTAGATCGCCTATTGGCGCGCGTTTCGGAGGGGTTCGTAGGTCGGGTTAGCGCAGCGTAACCCGACATGAATTCAAAACAACGTCGGGTTACGCGATGAAACCGCTAACCCGACCTACGAACTGCCCCGGTTTCTGCATGAAAGTCAGAGTGACCTGCGCCGTAAGCTGCTCTGTTCTAACGATGGAGTAGCCATGCCGCAGATACAAGCGGATATTGCCTTCACTGCGGCTGCCCGTAAAAAGTTCAAATTTTGCGACATTCGGAAAGGCGCTTTCAATAGACTTAAGTAACGTCGTTCCAATCCCATGTCCTTGGTGCGTGGGTTCAACGATGAGACGCCCAATGGAACAAGTCGCTCCATCAAATTTGGCGCGCACAGAACCGACAATGACTCCCTCCTCAACTGCCTTGAGCACCGTAATGGTATTGAGCTCTGCAACCAAAGAGTTGAGCGTTTGAACCAAAGGTGGAATCAACCAGTCGTTATAGAGACGAGCCTCGGACTCATAGGCACGCTTCTGCAACGAGAGGATCGAGTCTGCATCAGTTATGATCGCAGGACTGATATCGAGCATTGAACCTGGCCCTAATGTAATTCATCCAAAACCTCCCTCACCGCCCCCACCACCCGCTCCACATCCGCCTCGCTCATCTTCGGAAACATCGGCAGACTCACGATACGTTTCCCCACACTTTCCGAAATAGGAAACATGCCTTCCTTAAACCCGCGTGCGCGGTACATCTGGAACAGGTGGATGGGCGGGTAATGCACGCCGCAGCCGATGTGGCGGGCTTTCATTTTTTCCATGAATTCGGCGCGCACGACGTTGGGCGGCAGGACGATTTGGAACATGTGCCAGTTGGTGTTTTCGAAATTCGCCAGCGGCAGTTGCACGCCCGTTTGCTTCTCGAAATCCGCGCCGAAGGTGGCGAAGTAATGTCTGGCCAGCGCATGGCGGCGCGCGGTGAAAGCGGGCAGTTGCGGCAATTGGTTGAGGCCAATCGCGGCGGCGACATCGGTCATGTTGTATTTGCCGCCCAGCACATCCACGTCCATGCCGTCGAAGCCGGTGCGCGTTACGCCTTGCAGGCGATATTTTTCCGCGAGTCGGGCTTCGTCGGCATTGTTCAACACCAGACAGCCGCCTTCGGTGGTGGTGAGGTTTTTGTTAGCTTGGAAGCTGAACGAGACGAAATCGCCGAAGCTGCCGATGCGCTTGCCTTTCCACAGCGCGCCGATGGACTGCGCCGCGTCTTCCACCACGCGCAAGTTGTGTTTGGTGGCGATGGCGTACAGCCTGTCCCTATCCACCGGCAAGCCGGAAAGATCAACCGGAATGATGGCTTTGGTGCGCGGGGTGATGGCGGCTTCGACTTTGTCTAGGTCGATGTTGCGCGTGACCGGGTCGATGTCGGCGAACACCGGGGTCGCGCCGACTTCGATGATGACGTTGGAAGTCGCCACCCAGGAAATGGGCGTGGTGATGACTTCGTCGCCCGCGCCGATGCCCGCGATACGCAGCGCGATTTCCATGGTGCAGGTGCCGGAGTTGAAGGTGCGCACCGGACGACCGCCGAAATATTCCGACAGTTGTTTTTCGAACTCGGCAACTTTGGGGCCGCTGGTGATCCAGCCGGAACGCAACACGTCGCCGACGGCGGCGATGGCGGCTTCGTCGATGTAGGGTTTGGTGAAGGGGAGAAATTCGCTCATTATATTTTCCAATCTAATTCTTCAAACTCGTCATTCCCGCGAAAGCGGGAATCCAGTCAAAATAAAAATCCCTTGCGCAGCAAGGACAAAACCAAAGGCATGTTGAATAAAACCGCTGGATTCCCGCTTTCGCGGGAATGACGGCAATTTTTCAAGCTCTCGAAAGAATAATGACACCAAAAATAATCACGCCTATGCCAACCATCTTGGTCTGGTTGATGGATTCGCCCAGCAGTTGCCATGCGGCAACGGCGGTCACCACGTAGGCCATGGACAGCATCGGAAAGGCGATGCTGACCGGCACGCGCGACAGCGCCAGCATCCACACCACGACGCTGATGCCGTAGCAGAACAGCGCGGTGATGATGTGCCACTCGGTTGCAAACCTCATGCCGATGGGCAGAATGTTTTCCATGCTGAATTCAAAATGGCCGATGGAATTAGTGCCCAATTTCATCAGGATTTGCGCGGCGGCGTTGAGCATCACGCCGGTGAAGATCAAACTGAAGCTGACGAAGTTCATGGCTTGATCACCACCACGTGTTGCGCGTCACGATATATTTCTTTCATGGCCAATCCCTTTTCTTGCAAAACATAAAACTGCGGCGCGGTGACGATGGCGTAGGCTTCCTTGTCGCTTGCCCAGCGTTTCGCCATTTCATCCACGGTCGGTATCCAGCGCTGCGGTTCTTGCCTGATACCGAAATCCATTTCGTCCTGATAATCCACCAGCGTGAACGTGCGCTTGAGGTAGAACGGCAGCGTCTGTTCGTAAGTGAGCACGGAATAAAACGGCACATCCGGTTTGATATACGGTTTGATCGCCTGCGCGATGATGAAGCCGGAACGTTCGCGCGCGATGGTGTTGTAACCTGACAGGCCGACTTGTTGCGCGAGCAGCGAGGACAGCGCCAGCACGATGACAGCAGACATTTTTTTGTCGCGCCACAACAACTTCAACGCGAACGCCATGCCGGCCACCCAGATCACCATCGCCACGATCAGCCACACCACATACTCGCCGTACATTTCCACTTGCACCGGCGTGTCGGCCAGTTTGTCGGCGAATGGAGCAAGCCCCAACAACAGCAGCAGCACCAGCGCTACCGGCGCGATCAGCCAGAACAATCTGCGCGCTTGCATGTCGGCGATCTGTTTGCCCATCAACAGCGCCAGCGCGGGAAACATCGGCAACAAATAGGAAGGCAGCTTGGAGCCGGAAATCGAGAAGAACACGTAAATGAATATCGCCCACACCAGCAGGAAACGTTCGGCGCTGAATTCACGCGCCTTCTGCACGCTGCCGCGCCAGGCGCGCAACATCGCATCGAGCATCAGCAGTGTCCACGGCATCATGCCCAGCAGCAAAATTGGAATGAAGTAATGCCAGGGCTGATAGCGCCCGTGAACGGTGCTGGTGAAACGTTGGAAATGTTCGTAGATGAAAAAGCGCTGAAAAAATTCCGGGTTGGCCTGCATCACCAGCACGAACCACGGCGCGGCCACCAGCAGAAACACGGCCAGCCCCGAGAACCAGTGCATGCGTTTCCACACCGTGATGTCGCGGTTGAACACCGAGTACCAGAACAGCGCCGCGCCCGGCAAAATCAAGCCCATCAAACCCTTACTCAACACCGCCAGCGCCATCGCCGCCCATGCCAGCATCATCCAGTTGCGGCGCTGCGCGGCCTGTTGTTCCCGCTGCCCCAGCAGCAGCGAAAAGATGCCCAGCGAAATGAAAAACGTCACGCCCATGTCCAGCGTATTGACGTGCGACATCAGCACATACAGCACGCTGCTGCCCAATATCAACGCCGCATACAGCCCGGCCTCGCGCCCGAACAAACGCATGCCGACAAACCACACCAGCATGACTCCGAGGAATCCGGTCAGCGCCGTCCACAAGCGCGAAGTCCATTGGTGTTCGCCGAACACCTCGTAAGCCACGGCAGTCGCCCAGTATTGCAGCGGCGGCTTCTCGAAATATTTGAGTTCGTTCAAGCGCGGCGTGGTCCAGTCGCCCGTCACCACCATCTCGCGCGGAATCTCGGCGTAGCGGCCTTCGTCGGGTTTGATGAGTTTGCGGTATTCGATGTTGCCGAACCAGATCAGCACAAGCGCGAGCAACAACAGCAATAAAGAACGGCGGGAGATAGGGGAAGTCATCAGTGCGTAATTTTAGGGGAAGCGAACAGGCGCGGATTTTAACCCAGATAAGCCGCAACACGGTGCATGGCCGCTTGCTATGGATTACGTTGTTTGTGTAGGTGCGAATTCATTCGCACATAACTCATTATTCGTGCGAATGAATTCGCACCTACAAAAGCTTTTTCTCCTGCACCACCGCCCCCACACCGCCCTGGGCAAACGTGATGTCCAGCTTCTCGCCCAGCGCAAGCCGTTCGCTGCTCACCACGATATTCCCCCGCGCATCGCGCACCAGGCTGTAGCCGCGCGCCAGCACTTGTTGCGGATCGAGGTGCTGCAAGTGTTGCTGCAACGCGGTCAAGCGCGCGTCGTGTCTATCCAGCGTGCGTTGCATGGCCGAACTCAAACGTCGCGTCTGGTCGGTTTGCTGTTCTTGCAGCCGCGCCACATTCGGACGCAAGCCGCGCAGCCGTTGCGCCAATGTTTCGCTGCGCCATAACCGCTGTTGTGCGGCATTGGCATAAGACAAGCGCAAACGCTGCTGCAACGCAGTCAGCCGTTCCGTCTGTTGCCCGATGCGCTGCGCCGGATGCACCAGCCGCCGCTGCATGAAATCCATTTGCTGCATGCGCTGCTCGAACACACGCGCAATGGCGCGTGCCAAACGTTGCCGCTGTTGCGCCACACGCTGCTGCAATTCCATTCTGTCCGGCACCACGACCTGCGCCGCCGCCGTGGGCGTGGCCGCGCGCAAGTCGGCCACAAAATCGGCGATGGTGAAATCGGTCTCGTGCCCCACGCCGCACACCACCGGCAAATGGCTAGCCGCGATGGCGCGCGCCACCACCTCTTCGTTAAACGCCCACAAATCTTCGATGCTGCCGCCGCCGCGACACACAATCAGCACATCACATTCGGCGCGTTGATTGGCGACACGTATCGCCTGCGCGATTTTCTGCGCCGCGCCTTCGCCCTGCACCGGCGTGGGATACAACACCACCGGCACGCCCGGCATACGGTTCGCCAGCGTGCGCAACACATCGCGCAACGCTGCCGCCTGTGGCGAAGTGACGATGCCGATCTGGCGCGGCAATAACGGCAAGTCGCGTTTGCGCTCCGCATCGAACAGCCCCTCATCTTCCAGCTTGGACTTCAGCCGCTCGAACGCCTCGTACAACGCGCCCAGCCCGGCGGGGCGCATCTTCTCCAGCGTCAACTGAAAATCGCCGCGCGCCTCGTACAACGTCGCCAGCGCCAGCACTTCGATCTGCATACCGTTGGCCGGTTTGAAATCCAGATACTGGCTCTTGTGACGGAACATCACGCAACGTACCTGCGCCGCCTCGTCCTTCAGTGAAAAATACCAATGCCCCGAAGCCGCGCTGACAAAATTGGACACCTCACCGCGCACCCACAACAAAGGCAGCCCGCCCTCGATCAGCCGCTTCGCCGCCAGATTCAACTCGCGCACGCTCAACACCTGGTTCTTGTCAAAACTCATTTTTGATTTCCGTCACGTTTCACAACTGGTTGACCGGCATTTTAACCGCTCGCACCAGAATCTCACCACCCAACCTCACGGGAACGCCCGTCAATAGGCAATCTACGCATTACACTCGATGGAGATGGCCGGGTTTATTGGCTCGCGAGCAGACGGCATTGCACAAAACGACTTTTCCGGGCCGAAACAAAAAGGCACGCCGAACCGGCGTGCCTTTTTGATACCAGCCTGCGACTATTTTAGAAACGCACCTCAACTTCGTAACGGCGGTTCTTGGCTTTCTTGGCCGCAGTATCGTCGTTCTTGACCAGCGGTCTATCCGAACCCATGCCGACGGCTTCGATGTCGCCCGCATCCACGCCTTGCGCGATCAGCTCTTTGACCATGACTTGGGCGCGGCGAGCCGACAGGTCTTTGTTCTTGGCGGCATCGCCGGAGGAGTCGGTATGACCGGAGACGATGAATTTGAATCCGGTTTGGCCTTCGCCTTGCAATTTCTTTTTCACGGCAATGATTTTGTTGGCGAGTTTTTTGGATTTGTTGCCGCAACCGGCTTCCAGTTGATCCGAACCGCTCTTGAACGAGCACTGGTTCTTGCGGGCTTCTGCCAGCAGTTGCTTGTTGACTTGGGCGGCGATTTGTTCGTTGCCTTTGGCGCGGGCTTTTTCCCTGGCCTGATCGGCGGCTTTGCTTTGCAGGTCGGCGGCGCTGGGGGCTTTGATGTTGTCCAGGTTGAGTCCGGCCTGGGCGAAAGTGGAGACGGCAGACAACAACAGTACGGCTAATATTTTTTTCTTCATGATTAGAACCCTTTTACAAAAATTTTGAACAAACAATGGCGCGAACAAATTACGCCCGCACATGCTCCGCGAAGTGGGGGTGATGGTCAACAATTTTTGCTAGAACCATGAGTTGATTATGGTTTTTATTCAAAGTTAAATTATTGTGAAAATAGTCTATTTGGCATATTGACAAACGCGCATTACCCACAACCCCCAGCAAAGACGCGGCTTGCAGGGCTATGCCGCGTAAACAAAAATGCAAACTTACAGTATGTTATTGTTTTTACATGCGTTTGTTGCGGCATAAAAAATAGGCTATGGATTGAAAAGCCAGTCAGTATCGGCCTTGCGATAGCCATGCAGACCATTCATCCACAAAGTTATCCACAGCTTTTGTGCATAAGAAATTTTTCCTATACGCAACGCCAACTTAGCTAAACCCGTTCGAGTTGTCTTGCCCAAGGTGGGGCGAACACGATACAGTTCGCGCTTTGGAATTTCAGCTATTTTCATTGGAGACGCAAGCGTGTTCACTCTCATCGAAGCCGCCGGTTGGCCTATCTGGTTACTCATCATCGCATCGCTGGTCGCCGTCACGCTCATCACCGAGCGTTTCATTTTTCTGCGCCGCAAGAATATCGTTCCGCCCAAGCTATTGAACGAGGTGGTGACGGAACTCAAGCAAAGCGGCGTGAGCGCGACGATGCTGAACAAGTTGAATGCCGGTTCGCCGTTGGGCAAAGTGTTCGCCGCCGGATTGAAGAACATCAAGAGTCCTGCCGCCGTGATGAAAGAATCCATCGAAGAGGCCGGACGCGCCGCCACGCACGATATGGAGCGCTACCTCACCACGCTGGGCACCATTGCTTCGATCAGCCCGTTGCTGGGGCTGTTCGGTACGGTGGTGGGCATGATCGAAATTTTCGGCGCGCAGAACGCGGGCGGTGCAGCACCGGCAGAGTTGGCGCACGGCATTTCGGTGGCGCTGTACAACACGGCGTTCGGCCTGATCGTGGCCATTCCCAGCATGATCGCTTATCGCCATTTCCGTTCCTCGGTGGACTCGTTCACGATTGAAATGGAACAGCAAGCCATCAAGCTGGTCGAGATCGTGCACGGAGAGCGCAGCAAATGAATTTTCGACGCGGACGCAGCCGTGAAGAGCCGGAAATCAATTTGATTCCGATGATAGACGTGCTGCTGGTGGTGCTGATTTTTCTGATGGTCACCACCAGTTACGGAAAATTTTCCGAGTTGCAGATCAACCTGCCGCAGGCTTCCGGCGATGACAGCAAAATGCCGACCAGCAAACCCATCACGGTGGCAGTGGATGCTTCTGAGCATTTTGCCGTCAATGGCACGCACACCGCATTCAATGACGTGAATGACTTTGCGCAAGTGCTGCGCAAGGCCGCTGGCGACCAAACCGACCCCACCATTGTCATCAACGCCGATGCCAAGGCATTGCACCAGTCGGTCATCAATATCATGGAAGCCGCGCGCGTCGCCGGTTACGGCCGCATCACCTTCACCACCCAGAATCAAACCAAGTAAGCATCCCATCATGCAGCGGCTGCAACAGCACTGGTATCGCCTCACGCCGCTGCATCTGTTGCTCTACCCTGTCAGCCTGATCTTTCGCGCGCTCGCCGCCTTGCGTCGATGGCTATTTCGCAGCGGCGTGCTGGCCTCGGTAAAACTGCCGGTTCCGCTGATCGTCGTCGGCAACATCAGCGTAGGCGGCACCGGCAAGACACCGCTCACGCTGTGGCTGGCACAGCAATTGATTGACGCGGGCTGGCATCCGGGCATCATCAGTCGCGGCTATCTGAAATCGGATAGCCATCAGCGCGCTCCGCGCGAAGTGACCATGGATGACACAGCGGATGAGGTCGGCGACGAACCGCTGCTGATGGCGCAACGCGGACTGTGTCCGGTGTGGATCGGGCGCGACCGCCCCGCTGCCGCACGGGGCTTGCTGCAAGCGCACCCCGAATGCGACATTATCCTGAGCGATGACGGACTCCAGCATTACCGCTTGCAGCGCGATGTGGAAATTGTGGTGGTGGATGGCACGCGGCGTTTCGGCAACGGGCTGTTGCTGCCCGCCGGACCGTTGCGCGAACCGGTATCGCGCTTGCAACAAGCGGATGCGGTGGTGGTGAATGGCGGCGCGGTGCGAGATAGCGAATTCGCCATGCAATTGCAGGGAACGCATTTCTATAACCTGCTCAACCCGGACGCAATCAAAACGGCAGGCGATTTCGCGGGTCAGCGCTTGCACGCCATCGCGGGCATCGGCCATCCGCAACGGTTCTTCGCCCATCTGCAACAACTCGGCTTGCAATGCACCCCGCATGCTTTCGCGGATCATCATCGTTATACCCCGTCGGAGCTAGCCTTCGATAACGCGGATGTAATACTTATGACGGAAAAAGATGCGGTAAAATGCGCCCCGTTCGCCACTGAGAGTCATTGGGTGTTACGTGTGGATGCGCAAGTCAGCCCGGCTCTCGCTCAACTCATCATCAAAAAGGTCACACCATAATGGATGCCAAACTGCTCGAAATTTTGGTTTGCCCGCTGTGCAAATCGCCGCTGATCTACCGCAAGGCCGAGCAGGAATTGATCTGCAAGGCGGATCGTCTGGCCTATCCCATTCAGGACGACATCCCGGTGATGCTGGTTGACGAAGCGCGCACGATGTCGGCTGAGGAAGTGGCTAAGCTCTGATGGTCATGGCAAATACGATGAAAAATGCCATGCCCCCCTCTCCGCAATCCTCTCCCGCAAGCGGGCGAGGAGGCAAACGAATCGCTACGCGATTTCATAACTAATGCTTGCCTTCAAGGTCGTCATCCCAGCCCGTTTCGCCTCGACCCGGCTGCCCGGCAAACCGCTGCTGGACATAGGCGGCAAACCGATGGTGATACGCGTCGCAGAGCAAGCCGCACAATGCGGCGCGCAGCAGATCATCATCGCCACCGATCACCCGCCCATCATTGCAGCCGCGCAGCAGCACGGCTTTCAGGCCTGCATGACGCGCGCCGACCACAGCAGCGGCACGGATCGCATCGCCGAGGTGGCCGCACAACAAGGCTGGACGGACGACACCATCGTGGTCAATGTGCAGGGCGACGAACCGCTGATTCCGCCCGCACTGATCCGTGCCGTGGCGCAGCACCTGCACGATCATCCCGAGTGCGCCATCGCCACGGCTTGCCATCCCATTCATGACGAAGTTTCCATGCGCAATCCAAACATCGTCAAGACCGTGTTGGACAAAAATGGCAATGCGCTGTATTTCAGCCGCGCGCCGATTCCCTGGCCGCGCGATGCAGGGATTCAATTATCCTTGCCCGAAGGGCAAGACGGTCGTCCTTCCTCCCTCCGGGAGGAAGTTAGAAGGAGGGAAGCTCCGGTCAACGCATTGCGCCACATCGGCATTTATGCCTACCGCGCCGCATTTCTGCACGCTTTCGGAAAGCTTGCCCCCGCCCCGATCGAACAGATTGAAGCGCTGGAGCAATTACGCGCGCTGTATCACGGCTACAAAATCGGCGTGAGCATCACCGAGCAAGCCCCGCCTTCCGGGGTGGATACCGAACAGGATTTATTAGTCGCACGGAGTATTTTTTCATTGAAGCATTAACCACTAATCAAGGAGCGAACACCATGAAGTTGATTCTGTTAGGCGCACCAGGGGCAGGCAAAGGAACTCAGGCTACTTTCATCAAGGAAAAATTCGGCATCCCGCAAATTTCCACAGGCGACATGCTGCGCGCCGCTGTGAAAGCCGGCACACCGCTGGGCATCGCCGCGAAACAAGTGATGGATGCGGGCGGACTGATTTCCGATGAGATCATCATCAATCTGGTGAAGGAGCGCATCAAGGAAGCCGATTGCGCCAACGGCTTTTTGTTCGACGGTTTTCCGCGCACGCTGCCGCAAGCCCAGGCCATGAAAGATGCCGGAGTTGATATCGACTATGTGGTGGAAATCGACGTTAAGGACGAAGAGATCATCAAGCGCATGAGCGGCCGCCGCGCGCATCTGGCTTCGGGCCGCACCTACCATGTCATTTTCAATCCGCCCAAAGTGGCCGGCAAGGACGACGTGACAGGCGAAGACTTGGTGCAACGCCCGGATGATGCCGAAGAGACCGTTATCAAGCGTCTCAATGTCTATCACGATCAGACCAAGCCGCTGGTGCAGTACTACACCGCGTGGGCCGAATCCGGCGATACCAAAGCACCCAAGTGCGTACACGTTCCCGGTGTCGGCAGCGTGGAAGCCATCCGCGACCAGGTGTTCCGCGTACTGGGAGTCTGAACATGGCGAACAAACCCATCCTGACCCTGGAAGATGCCAAGCGTATTTCCGCCGCTGCGGAAGCCGAAGCAATCAAGAACGGATGGCGCGTGGTCATTGCGGTGGTGGATGACGGCGGGCACTTGCTGTATTTGCAGCGCAGCCATGAAACGCAGTTCGGCAGCGTGGAAACCGCGATTGCCAAGGCGCATTCGGCAGTGGCTTTCCAGCGTCCCACCAAAGCCTCGGAAGATGCCGTGCTAAGCGGCAGGCTGATTCATCTGGCGCTGCCCGGCGTGATTCCCGCCGAAGGCGGCGTACCGCTGGTGCGCGATGATGTCGTCATCGGCGCACTGGGAGTCAGCGGAGTGCGTTCAGTGCAGGATGGTCAGGTCGCTGCCGCAGGAGTTGCCGCGCTGTAACAATTTTCGATGGCGATACCCAAAAACAAAAAGCCACGCGGGCAATCCCGGCGTGGCTTTTTTGTGTGGTGGCTACTTGGTATCAGTTTGGTACTTTGTAATTTTCCTGCGTCATGAGGTCAACGCCGCAAGGCAAGGTCTCGATCCAGTTCAGGAATTCATTCACCATCTTTTTGCCCTTGAACATGCGTCCGTGTTGCGGCACAAGCATCTCCACATCCATGGTACGAACCATATTGACCCAGAAGCGGCAAACTTTGTTCGAGATCATGTAACGCCTGTGGAATCCTTCCATAAACTGGATATGCGACTTGAAGTCTTCTACGGGCTCTTCAATGGCTTCATGCGGTACAAGGGAAACGCCCATGTCGCCGGAAAACAATATTTTGCTCACCGGATCATAGAACTGGAAACAACCTTCCGAGTGCATGAAGTGCGCCGGAACCGCCTTGATAACCGTTTGCCCCAAAGGCAAAACCATGCCTTCATCGGGAATGCCATCCACTCTACCTGCCGAATTGCCGATGCTGCAAAAGTGCGGTACGAAGCGCGTCCACAAGCTGGAAATCATCACTTTACAATCGGAGTGGATCATCCATTTGTTGACCGAAGCAATGATGTCGGGATCGGCGTGAGTGGCCAGAATGTAGGTCAGTCTTTTCGGCGGGAAATAATTGTGCATTTCCATCAGCAGACCGTTGTAGGTCATGTTGCCACCCGGATCAAGCAACGCACCGTTACCGTTGTCCACAATCAGGAACTGGTTCGCTTGTACAGCCTCACCCATGGAATAGTCCACCAGATCATTAAACATCAAACACTGATGCTTGCCGTTGTTGAAAAGTTCTATAGCCATTTGATAGTCCCCTGTTGATAGAGTGTTGCTATTGTATTTGTTCTAAAGCTCATACTGCCTGTGCCCGACCATTCTACTTGAGTCCGTCGCAGGCCGACAGTGCATCTTTGTTATATCGCATCTTATCATCTCTTGAACCGCACCCACCATTCGGGTGATACCATCCCGCCAACGGGGTAATACCACCTCGCAAAAGGGGTGATACACCGCCCTCCTCAAAAAGGGTAATATCGGCCAATAAGGCTTAAAGTATCGGGTGTATCACATCAATACAATCGCTGACGGGAGTGCAGGAATGGTGAAGAAGAATGCGTTTTATGCTCAATCTGGCGGTGTCACCGCCGTCATCAATGCTTCAGCCTGCGGGGTCATCGAGACCGCGCGCAAACACAAAGACAAAATCGGTAAAGTTTATGCGGGACGCAACGGCATCATAGGCGCGCTCAGCGAAGACCTGATCGACACCTCCAAAGAATCCGCCAAAGCCATCGCTTCGCTGCGCCACACGCCATCCGGCGCATTCGGTTCCTGCCGTTTCAAACTCAAATCGCTGGATCATAACCAACGCGAATATGCGCGGCTGATCGAAGTGTTCAAAGCGCACAACATCGGTTATTTTTTCTATAACGGCGGCGGCGATTCAGCCGACACCTGCTACAAGGTCTCGCAACTTTCCGAAAAAATGGGCTATCCGGTACAGGCCATCCATGTGCCGAAGACAGTCGATAACGACTTGCCGATCACCGATTGCTGCCCCGGCTTCGGTTCGGTCGCCAAATACATCGCCGTCTCCCTGCTTGAAGCCAGTTTTGACGTGCGCTCCATGGCCAAAACATCGACCAAGGTATTCGTGCTGGAAGTGATGGGAAGGCACGCGGGCTGGATCGCCGCAGCGGGCGGTCTGGTGGAAGAGCAAGGCATTCCGGTGGTCATCCTGTTCCCGGAAATTGAATTCGACCAGAAAAAATTCCTCGCCAAGGTGGACGCGATGGTCAAGAAACACGGCTATTGCAGCGTGGTGGTGTCGGAAGGTTGCCACCACCCGGACGGCAAGTTCCTGGCCGAACAAGGCACGCGCGATGCCTTCGGCCATGCCCAGTTGGGCGGCGCGGCGCCGGTGGTCGCCAACATGGTGAAGGAAGCGTTCGGTTATAAATTCCATTGGGCGGTGGCCGATTATCTGCAACGCTCCGCGCGCCATATCGCCTCCAAAACCGATGTCGAGCAGGCCTATGCGCTAGGCAAGGCCGCCGTTGATCTGGCGCTCAAAGGCCAGAACGCGGTGATGCCCACGGTGCAGCGCGTTTCCGACAAACCGTACAAATGGAAAGTCGGCGTGGCACCGCTGTCCAAGGTCGCCAATGTAGAGAAGTTCATGCCGCGCAATTTCATCACGGCGGACGGATATGGCATCACCGCGAAATGCCGCACTTATCTCGCGCCGCTCATCAAAGGTGAAGACTACCCGCCTTTCAAAGACGGGCTGCCGCAATATGTGCAATTGAAAAATGTAGCTGTAGCGAAGAAGTTGGAGGAGTTCAAGATTTAATTTATTTTTTATAACATACCGCTCCGCAAGGGGCGGTTTTTACTTGAGGAGAAGAACATGGCAGGTGGCTTGGGGTTTGCACTATTTTGTGCGATTGCAGCAATACTGTATGGCGTAATTTCGAGTAAGTGGATACTGGGTTTATCGACCGGCAGCGAGAAGATGCAAAGCATCGCCGCCGCCATTCAGGAAGGCGCTTCCGCCTATCTGAACCGTCAATATACCGCCATCGCCTGGGTCGGCGCTGCCTTGTTCGTCGCAATCTTCATCGCTCTCGGTTGGCAGACTGCCATCGGCTTCGCCATCGGCGCGCTGCTGTCCGGCCTGACCGGTTACATCGGCATGAACGTGTCGGTGCGCGCCAACGTGCGTACCGCCGAAGCCGCCAAGCAAGGTCTTAATGCAGCCTTGAATGTTGCATTCAAAGGCGGCGCAATCACCGGCATGCTGGTGGTCGGTCTCGGTCTGCTCGGCGTGGCAGGCTATTACCTCATCCTCACCAGCATGGGCGAAACTACAACGCAGGCGACGCACGCCCTGGTGGGCTTGGGCTTCGGCGGTTCGCTAATCTCCATCTTCGCCCGTCTCGGCGGCGGCATTTTCACCAAAGGTGCTGACGTGGGCGCTGACCTGGTGGGCAAAGTCGAAGCCGGTATCCCGGAAGATGACCCGCGCAATCCGGCGGTGATCGCCGATAACGTGGGCGACAACGTCGGCGACTGCGCAGGCATGGCGGCCGACTTGTTCGAGACCTACGCGGTGACCATCATTGCCACCATGGTGCTGGGCGGTCTGATGATCTCGGGCGACTCGCCCAACGCGGTGATTTACCCCCTCGTTCTGGGTGGCGTTTCCATCATTGCCTCCATCGTCGGCACCTTCTTCGTCAATGTGCGCGAAGGCGGCAAGATCATGAACGCCTTGTATCGCGGCCTGACCGTTTCCGCCGTACTGGCGCTCGTTGCGTTCTATCCGGTGACCAAATGGGTGCTCGGTGAAGGCGTGATGATTGGCGGCACGCTGGTATCGTCGATGAATCTGTACCTGTCTTCCCTGATCGGCCTCGCGCTGACTGCGGCGATGGTGTGGATCACCGAGTATTACACCGCCACCGAGTTCAGCCCGGTACGCCATATCGCGCAAGCATCCACCACCGGCCACGGCACTAACGTTATCGCCGGTCTGGGCGTGTCGATGAAATCCACCGCAGCACCGGTGCTCGCAGTATGTCTGGCAATTTACGGCGCTTACGCACTCGGTGGAGCACATGGCGGCTTGTACACCATCGCCATCGCCGCCACTTCCATGCTGTCCATGGCGGGCATCATCGTGGCGCTCGACGCTTACGGCCCGATCACCGACAACGCGGGCGGCATCGCCGAAATGGCCGGTTTGCCCGAGTCCGTGCGCAACATCACCGACCCGCTGGATGCCGTGGGCAACACCACCAAAGCCGTCACCAAAGGTTACGCCATCGGCTCTGCCGGTCTGGCCGCACTGGTGCTGTTTGCCGACTACACCCACGCGCTGTCCACCAACCACCCCGGCATGCTGTTTGACTTGTCCGACCACATGGTCATCATCGGCCTGTTCATCGGCGGCATGGTGCCCTATCTGTTCGCCGCGATGGGCATGGAAGCGGTCGGTCGTGCTGCGGGTAGCGTGGTGGTCGAAGTGCGCCGCCAGTTCAAGGAAATTCCCGGCATCATGGAAGGCACAGGCAAACCGGAATACGGCACTTGCGTCGATATGCTGACCAAGGCCGCGATCAAGGAAATGATCGTTCCGTCGCTGTTGCCCGTCGCCGTACCCGTCATCGTCGGCCTGGTTCTCGGCCCGGTCGCGCTGGGCGGCGTGCTGGTCGGCACCATCGTCACCGGCATCTTCGTCGCCATCTCCATGACCACCGGCGGCGGTGCGTGGGACAACGCCAAGAAATACATCGAAGAAGGCAACTTCGGCGGCAAAGGTTCCGAAGCCCACAAGGCAGCCGTCACCGGCGACACCGTAGGCGATCCCTACAAAGATACCGCCGGTCCCGCTGTGAACCCACTGATCAAGATCATCAACATCGTTGCGCTGATGATTGTGCCGTTGCTGTAAATTTTGTAGTTCGTTGCAGTAAAAAAGGCCGACTTAAACGTCGGCCTTTTTGTTTTCAAACACTCAATATCATGCAGATGCCCGTCAATAGGCGATCTGCGCCTTATGATTGATGCGGATCGCCTATTGGCGGGCATCTTCACGAGTTCGGGGTTGAAAAGCGAGCGTTTACCCTCCCCTCTTTAAATGTTGCCGCTCAGTGATACAATCCGCGCCTTTCATTTTTCACCTAAAGGCAGCGCACCATGAGTTTGAATAAAGTCCCCTCCGGCAAAGACCTCCCCAACGACTTCAACGTCATCATCGAAATTCCGATGCATGGCGAGCCGGTCAAATACGAAGTGGACAAGGAATCCGGCGCGATTTTCGTTGACCGTTTCATGAACACCGCGATGCACTACCCTTGCAACTACGGCTATATCCCCCACACGTTGTCCGACGATGGCGATCCGGTGGATGTGCTGGTGATTACGCCCGTCCCGCTGAACAGCGGCGTGGTAGTGCGTTGCCGTCCGCTGTGCGTGTTGAAGATGGAAGATGAATCCGGTTTCGATGCCAAGGTGTTGGCCGTGCCGGTGGACAAGCTTTCCACGCTGTATCGCGGCCTGAAGAGCTACACCGAACTGCCCGAAATCGTGCTGAAACAAATCGAACATTTCTTCGCCCATTACAAAGATCTGGAACCCAACAAGTGGGTGAAGATCGGCGGCTGGGAAGATGTTGAAGAAGCGCGCAAGGAAATCATGGCCGGCGTGGCGAACTATCAGAACAGCAACGACAAACCGCAGTTTTAACCCTTGAGGAGAGCAAGATGACCGCACTAATCATTGACGGAAAAGCCATCGCACAAGAAGTGCGCGCCGAATGGAAAGTTCGCGCCGATGCCTTGAAGGCGCGCGGTATCACGCCGGGGCTGGCGGTCATCATCGTAGGCGAAGACGCGGCATCCAAAGTGTATGTCGCCAACAAGGTGAAGGCCTGCGCCGAGCTGGGTTTGCACTCCGAGCACCTTGCGCTGTCCGCCGACACCAGCGAAGCGGAACTGCTGGCGAGAATCGCCGCGCTGAACGCCGACCCGAAAATTCACGGCGTTCTGGTACAGCTGCCCGTGCCCAAACACATCAACAGCGACAAGGTGTTGAACGCCATCAGCCCGGACAAGGATGTGGACGGTTTCCATCCCGTCAACGTCGGCGCGCTGGCTACCGGCAACATGCGCTTCGCGCCCTGCACGCCTTACGGCGCGATGGTATTGCTGGAAAAAGCCGGAGTCGCCATCGAAGGCAAACATGCGGTGGTGATCGGCCGCAGCAACATCGTGGGCAAGCCGATGGCGGCCATGCTGCTGCAAAAAAATGCCACCGTCACCATCTGCACTTCCAAGACCGTTGACCTCGCCAAGTTCACGCGCGATGCCGACATTCTGGTGGTTGCCACCGGCAAGGCAAAAATGATTACCGGCGACATGATTAAACCCGGCGCGGCGGTGATCGACGTGGGCATCAACCGCATGGACAACGGCAAACTGTGCGGCGATGTGGATTTCGATTCGGCCAAGGAAGTTGCCGGTTGCATCACGCCGGTTCCCGGCGGCGTGGGTCCGATGACCATCACCATGCTGGTGGCGAACACCGTGCAAGCGGCGGAACGTACAGCGAAGTAAAAACTTCCGGAAATTTGAATTCCCAAACCAAGAAGGGTGGGCACAAAACCGTGCCCACCCTTTTTTTATTTGCCTGCCTTGCCCGCAAGCCAATAGATTCGGCCATCTCCATCATGCGCTTGATGCAGATCGCCTATTGGCGGGCGTTGCCACGCGATTGGGTATTAGAAAAAACCTGGGCGGCTTATTTTCTAGTTTGAAACAAAGAATTCGCCGCTGTTCAACCGGGCTTTGAACAAAAGATCAAATTCGTCGCGCGGCACGGGTCTGCCGAACAGATAACCCTGATACAGCACGCAGCCGTTGGCCTCAAGGAAGTCGCGCTGTTGCGGCGTTTCCACGCCCTCGGCGATGACTTCCATGCCCAGGTTGTTGGCCATGCCGATGATGGTTTGAATGATGGTCGCGTCGGACGCTTTGATGCCGATGTGATGCACGAACGACTGGTCGATCTTGAGCTGGTTCAGCGGCAGTTGCGTCAGGTAGGCCAGCGATGAATAGCCGGTGCCAAAATCGTCGAGCGAGAAACTCACGCCGAGCAGGCGCAGCGCATGCATCTTCTCGATGGTGTCGGCGACATCGTCCAGCACAATGCTTTCGGTCAATTCAAGTTTGATGCGCGACGGGTCAATGGCGATCCGCTTAATAATTTCGCTCACCTGCTCCACGAAATCCGCTTGGCGGAACTGCCGTCCGCTGACGTTGACCGCGAGCTGCAAATTGCGTTTGCGCGGGTCGGCTTCCCATATCTTGATCTGATGGCAGGCCTGCTCCAGCACCCACCTGCCAATCGGCAGAATCAGTGCCGATTCTTCGGCGAGCGGAATGAAATGCAGCGGCGAGACCAGGCCGCGCGTCGGATGTATCCAGCGCAACAACACCTCCGCGCCCAGAATGTGTCCTTCCTGATTGACCTGCATCTGGTAATACAGCTCCAGCTCTTGTTTGCGCAACGCCTCGCGCAATCCGATCTCGGTCTGCGCACGGACTTCCAGTTCATCCTGCATCACCGGATCGAAGAAACGCAAAGTATTGCGGCCCGATTTTTTCGCCTCATACATGGCGGTATCGGCCTGCTTCAGCAATTCATCCAGATGATGTTTGTAACTGATGAACAGGGTGATGCCCATGCTGGACGAGCTGTGGAACTCGTTGCCGTCGAGCAAGTAAGGCTGGCTGAGTGCTTCCAGAACTTTCTCGCCGACGACGCGCGCCTGCACGGCGGCCTGCGCACTTTCTTCGCCCAGACCTTCCAGCAGCAACACGAATTCATCGCCGCCGAAACGCGCCACAGTGTCGCTCTCGCGCACGCATTCCTGTAGCCGCTTGGCCACTTCGATCAGCAACAAGTCGCCGACCCCGTGCCCCTTGGTGTCGTTGAGCGTTTTGAAATTATCGAGGTCGATGAACAGCAGCGCGCCGCCCGTCTGGCCGCGAGTGCCATTGGCGATGGCCTGACGCAAACGGTCCAGCAACAAACGCCGGTTGGGCAAGCGCGTGAGCGGGTCGAAAAAGGCGAGCTGGTGAATTTCGCTTTCGGCTTTTTTGCGTTCGGTGAAGTCGATAAACGCGCCGACGTAATTGGTGACCTTGCCGTCTTTGCCGATCACCGCCGTGATGTTCAGCCATTCGGGGTAAATCTCGCCGTTCTTGCGCCGGTTCCAGATTTCACCCTGCCAGCTATTGTATTGGCGCAGACTGTCCCACATGTTTTGAAAGAACAATGCACTCTGCCGGTCGGACTTGAGCATGGACGGATTTTTTCCAATCGCCTCTTCGGCGCTGTAACCGGTCAGCCGGGTGAATGCCTGATTGACGCGAATAATCATCGCATGCTCATCGGTCACCAGCATGCCTTCCTCGGTCTCGAAGGCGATGGCGGCAACGCGCAAGGCCGCTTCGCGCTCTTCCTGCACCGCCATCATGCTGTTGAAGGCATGCGCCATGACGGCAATATCCTTGGGCCCGCTGGGTTTGGCACGCACTTGCGATTCGCCGCGCTGGGCGCGCCCCATGCTCTCCGACAATTGATTGAGTGGTCGCGCCATGTTGAGGGTGAGCGAGCGGATCAGGAACAGGAACAACAAGGCAAAGGAAAACGAGGTGGCCAGATTGGTGATGAAAATATCCGAGGTCATGCGGGTCAGCGCCACTTTGCTCATCACCACCGAAACATGCCCCAGCAACTCGGGTTGCGCCGTTTCGTTGAACGGCGATTCCGCAGAAGGTTGCGAATAGACCGGCGCGGCAAAATGCCACGCGGTGACGCTTTCCGCGTCCATCATGGCGGCGGCTTGCAGTCCGTCAACGGCAACGGTCTGGTCGAACAGTTTGGTCGAGTTGTTGTCGCCGCGCGCCAACAGAATATTGCCGTTGTTATGGCGAATTTCCACACCGATCACGCCAGGGAAGGCCATGGTGGCATTCACCGCCTCGGCGGCATTTTCGGGAGAGGAATAGATCAGCGCCAGCGAACTTTGCCGCGCTAGGTTCTCGGTAATACGTTGCCCCTGCTCGATCAGCCCGTGCCGCACACGCTCGTTAACCTGCCACGAGCCGACGATGGAAGAAAGCAGCGCCAGAAAAAGCATGCCGAGCGCAACCGTGATACCTAGCTGGCGCTGGAATGTAATTTTCTGGAAAAAGGCCGCGAGCAACTTGTTCATGTCCGGCGCGCCTTATTGCTCGGGAAACGCCATATCGAAACTCTGCAAGCGGCTGGTATTCATGCCGAGGTGTTTGGCGGTACGCAGGTTGATCGCCATCAGCACTTCGCGCAACGGCGACATACCCGAAGCATCGCTTTCACCGGAGGCCAGCATGCCCAGCGCCGAACCCGCGAGATGGCGACCCAGCTCGACGTTGTCGGGATACAGCGAGAACAGCACACCGCGTTTGACGTGAGAGAAACTGCTGGAGAACACGGTCAGATTGTTGGACCACGATTGTTGCAACACCAGCGGCAACACCGCACTTTCTTCGACCGTGGTGGAATCCTGCGGCAACCACAGCGCATCCAGCCTGCTGTCGGAGCTCGCGATGATTTCCTGATAAGCGCGCATGGCGCTGCGCAAATCCTGCACCGGATAAGCCACCAGCTCCAGACCTTGAGCTTGCGCACCTTCTTTCGCCAGTTGAATCAGCCATTCGTTCTGGCGCGGATCGTAAACGGTAAACACGCGCTTCGCTCTGGGCATCATTCCTTTCAAGCGGGTAAACAGCAACGCCGGATCCGGCGACAGGCTGTTCACTTGCAGGTTGCGCGCCTCGTTCTCGGGAGCCATCAATACCCCGCCGACCACCACGCCGATATCGCTATCCAGCGCTGCGGCCACTTTCACGCCCTGCCTGCCCAGCGCGATCACCACCTTGGTGTCCTGACGGTGCAACGAGCTATTCAATTCGCCCACATCCACGTTCGCTCCCACGGCAAAATTGGTCACGCGCCCTTTGGCCTTTTCCTCGATACCGTCGATGATCTGCATAAACACACTGCGAAATGGTTCGCCGATGTCCGGGTAGATCACCGCGATGCCGCCCACGCCGTTTGCCTGCGCCACCTTGTTGGCCAACCGCCTGCTGGAAGCCGTGGTGACCGGCCCCGCGACCCAGATGGGGAAAACCAGAACATCCGGGTTCGAGTCTATCGTGTGGATCATGTCGGAATCCGATTCCGACACCAGCGGAGCCGGAACGGTCGCATACAAGAACGGATCAATAGCTCCGATCACCACCGAACAATCCTGCTGCAACGGGACGCTTTTATCGGGAAAATCGTTGAGGTCGCTCGGAGTGGCCCAAGCCGGAATCGCCGCCAGCATCAACGTTGCTGCGGCCAGCAAACCAGTCAACATGCCACCACACCGGCTGGCAACCGGTGCATTATGTGACCTGGAAATCAATGCAAAACTACTCATATCCGCCCTTTTCTTGTCCCTGCCTGATGAACCCGCACAACGAATCAACTCTTTGAACAGTCACCCGCTTTTTATTTGCGCCGAATAATATCAAGCTTTACCCCGACCTCATACATTCTGTGGGTAATAAATACCTATGGACACCCTGCACTATTGCGGTAGCATCGCCCCACAAAAAATAATTGCCAGAATATATATTGGCAAACGTCATTCAGGAAGCCGGTCACTTCACCGGGAGGAGCATCGCAGTGCCCACAGTAAAACCGCAACTTTTTTTTCTTCTTTTTTTCTTGGCGTGGACGGATGCCGCGTTCGCGCAATCCTTTGAAGATGAAGACCTGGCGCTAGCCTACGGCGACAAATCCACCATCAGCATTGCCACCGGTAGCCACCAGGCCATCAGCCGCGCGCCGTCTGCTGCCACAGTCATCACCTCCCGCGACATCGAAGCCATGGGCGCGACCGATCTGGATCAAGCGCTGGAAAGCGTGCCGGGGCTGCATGTTTCAAAGAACAATGTCGCCATGAATCCGATCTACGGTTTTCGCGGCATCGCCACCAAATACAATCCGCAAGTGTTGATGCTGGTCAACGGCATCCCCGTCACCAATGTATTCTGGGGTGATCGCAGCCAGATATGGGGCGGCATGCCGCTGGAAAATGTGGCGCGCATCGAAGTGATTCGCGGGCCGGGTTCGGCGCTGTATGGCGCGGATGCCTTCTCCGGGGTCATCAATATCATCACCAAAACGGCGGACGACATCAACGGCACAGAAACCGGTGCGCGCGTCGGCAGCGCCAACAGCCACGATGTGTGGATACAGCACGGCGGCAAGCTGGGCACACTGGATGCCGCGTTCTATCTGCGCGCGGGAAATACCGATGGCGAAAGTGGCTTCATACAACAGGATTCCCAATCGGTTTGGGATGCGGCCTTTGGCACCAATGCGTCACTGGCTCCCGGCCATCTCAACACGCAACGCAAGGCGATTGATGCCCGCGCCGATCTGGCCTATCAGGCTTGGCGTTTGCGCGTGGCTTTTCAGAACCGCGATGTGGCAGTCGGGGCTTTGGCGGGCAGTCTCGATCCCAACGGGATCGGGCATTCGTCCAGACTGTATATGGATCTGAGCTATGAACAAGCCAACTGGATGCCGAACTGGGATGTGGCTGCAATCGTCGGTTTTTACGATGTGCATGACAAACCGGGCGATCCGGCTTACACGCTTTTCCCCGCCGGAAGCGTATTGCCTTTCGGCACGTTTCCCAACGGCATGATAGGCAACCCCGGACATTACGAGCAACACGACCACGCCAGCGTTTCCGCGTTTTATACCGGCTTTGAACAGCATCGGCTGCGCGTGGGCACAGGATTCAGAATCGAAGACATGTATAAAGTGGTGGAGACCAAAAACTACGATGCAACATTCGCCCCGTTGCCTTCCGTGGTAGATGCAACCGGCAATCCGGCTCTGGCATTCATGCTGCCGCACAAGCGCAACCTGACTTACCTGTTCGTGCAGGACGAATGGAGTCTCGCCAAGGACTGGGCGCTGACCGCCGGTGTGCGCCATGACCGCTATTCCGACTTCGGCAGCACCACCAATCCGCGCCTCGCACTGGTATGGGATGCCGCCTACAACGTGGTGGTCAAAGCCATGCATGGCACGGCTTTCCGCGCCCCCTCTTTTGCCGAACAATATTCCATCAACAATCCGGTGGCTAAAGGTAGCCCCAACATCAAACCGGAAACCATCACCACCGATGAGCTGGCATTTTCCTGACAGGCCACATCTAGGCTGCAAACCAATCTGAATTTTTTCCGCTATCACATGCGCGACATTATTTTGGCTGACACCACGACGAACTATATCTATCAAAATTCCGGCAACCAGCATGGCAACGGACTGGAACTGGAAGCCACGCTGGATGCCAGCAACAACCTGCGGCTGACCAGCAATCTTTCCCTGCAACACTCCACCGATGAAGCTACCGGTAAGAATGCGGGCATGGCACCGCAGCGCCGCTTGTTCGGTCGCGCCGACTGGCGTTTCGCCTCGCTCTGGCAACTCGGCACCACGCTCAATCATGTGGCAAGACGCTTGCGCGAACCGGGCGATACCCGGGCTGCAATTCCAGATTACACCACGGTGGATTTGACGCTGCGCCGCGAGAGAATCGCCTACGGCTGGGATGCGCGCGCTGTGGTCACCAACCTGTTCAACCGCAATGCCAAGGAACCAACCTATATGTCATCAGGCATGCCTTCCGACCTGCCGCTGGCGGGACGCACCATTTACATCCAGATGCAACTTCACCTCTAAACTCAAGCCTTCTTGCCAATCAGCTCGATCTTGTAACCGTCGGGGTCGCTGACAAAGGCAATGATCGTCTTCCCGCCGTGCATGGGCCCGGCATCGCGCATCACTGTTCCGCCCAGCCGCTTGATCTCGGCGCAGGCGGCATACACATCATCGACCTCGATGGCGATATGGCCGAAGCCATTACCCATCTCGTAGGAATCGACACCCCAGTTGTAAGTCAGCTCGATCACGGCTTGCTCGCGCTCTTCGCCATAGCCGACAAAAGCCAGCGTGAATTTTCCTTCGAGATCGGAAGAGCGTCGTGTAGGGAAAGAGTGTAGATCTCGGTGGTCGCCGTATCATTAAAAAAAA
>FZPU01000105.1_pt1 | contig 63088 bp, 65 predicted proteins | sample 1534781 | NCBI WGS metagenome assembly FZPU01 (sample SAMEA104161949, study PRJEB21768) | metagenome | isolation source: underground water
TTTTTTTTTAATGATACGGCGACCACCGAGATCTACACTCTTTCCCTACACGACGCTCTTCCGATCTTTGTGCCGCTGCAAGTGGAGCACACCAGCAAAGCGGAATACGGCTATTTGTTGTTCACCGCCGCGAATCCCTCGGTGAGCAAAGCCAAATTTCCGCCGCTGAAAAAAACGCAGTCCATCGCCAGTGCCCTGCAAAGTTTGATCGCCGCCTGTCTGTCGCATGTGCAATCCAACGTGCCGGGCGCGTTGCTCAAGCTGGACGAAGAATATCTGCATCAAGTGCGCGTCGGCTTGCGCCGCTTGCGCGTGGCGTTGTCCATCGCGCAGCGCTTCTGCGCCGATGCCGAACTGGCGGCCTTGCGCGAGCAGGTGGCGACACTGTGCGTGGAACTGGGGCGTTCGCGCGAATGGGACGTGTTCGTCACGCAGACGCTGGCACCCATCTGCACCCGCTTGCCGGAACACGCCGGATTGCGCGAGGTGTTGGCCGTGAGCGAACGCGCGCGCAAGAAACAGCATGCCGGCATGGAAGAAAGCCTAGCTTCACAGGATTTTCAGCGTCTGCTGCTGCGCTTCGGCGCGTGGATGCACGGCGTGCCAGCGGAAGCGACAGAAACCACGCTACCCCAATTCGCCGCGCAAACGCTGGCGCGGCGCAACAAATCGGTGTTCAAACACGGCAACGCATTGGTCGGCGAAGATGCCGCGCAATTGCACGCGCTGCGCATCGCCTGCAAAAAATTGCGCTACAGCATCGAAATGTTCGGCGGGCTGTTCGACGCAACCGGCAACAAAGACTACCTGTCCGCGCTGGCCGAACTCCAAGATATTCTGGGCATCCTCAACGACATCGCCGTGGCGCATCGTCTGCTCAACGAACTGGACAACGCCGCGCGCCACGAAACCCTCGCCCTGATACGCGGCTGGATGGAGCACGACTATGCGGAGCGCGTCGCCGAGTTCGGCAAGGCGTGGAAGCGCTTTGAGGCGCAAAAAGGGTTTTGGGGCTAGAGTTGTTGCATCAAACCTTAAGTCCTATATATTCCTTACATATTGGGAGGCCAGTTGGTTGCGGTTAATACATCTTGAGCGCAGCCCCTAATAAAGGGTAGAATGCCGCACTTTTTAATTGGAGAGAGAAGTCAATGTCTATTACCGCCGCTCAAAAATCGCAAATCGTGGCCGACTATCAACGTGCCCAGGGCGATACCGGCTCCCCTGAAGTACAAGTTGCCCTGATGACCGCTCGTATCAACGATCTGACCGATCATTTCAAAGAACACAACAAGGATCACCACTCGCGTCGTGGCCTGTTGCGCTTGGTGAGTCGCCGCCGCAAGCTGCTGGACTACCTGAAAAGCAAGAACGAAGCCGCTTACAAAGAGCTGATCCAGCGTCTGGAACTGCGCAAGTAACAAGGTTTGAATAAGCGGGTCGCTCATGCGACCCGCTTTGTTTTGCATGTCATTTCAATACGCTGGCAACTCTGCCACGCATATACTTTGGAGATCGCTATCTTGAGCCAATATAAAAAAACACTGAGCTACGGCAAACATCAATTGACGCTGGAAACCGGCGAAATCGCGCGCCAATCCAGCGGTGCGGTGATGGTCAGTCTGGACGACACCGTGGTGCTGGTCACCGTGGTGGGTCGCAAGGATGCCAAACCTGACCAGGATTTTTTCCCGCTGACCGTGGATTATCAAGAGCGCACTTACGCTGCGGGCAAGATTCCCGGCAGCTTCTTCAAGCGTGAAGGCCGCCCCAGCGAAAAAGAGATTTTGACATCGCGTCTGATCGACCGCCCGCTGCGTCCGCTGTTCCCCGAAAGTTTTTACAACGAAGTGCAGATCGTGGCGACCGTGATGTCGTGCGACCCGCAAATCGATGCTGACATTGTTTCCATGATCGGCGCTTCCGCCGCATTGGCGATTTCCGGTATTCCGTTCGACGGTCCTATCGGCGCGGCGCGCGTGGGTTATGTCAACGGACAATACCTGTTGAACCCGACCAAAGATGAACTGGTCGAGTCGCAGATGGATCTAGTGGTTGCCGGTACTTCCAAAGCGGTGTTGATGGTGGAATCCGAAGCGCAACAACTGTCCGAAGAAGTCATGCTGGGCGCGGTCGTGTTCGGCCACGACCAGATGCAAGTCGTGATTAACGCCATTATCGAAATGGCAAACGAAGTGGGTCAGGACGATTGGGATTGGACTCCCGCAGCCAAGAATGAAGCGTTGATCGCCAGGATTGGCGCGTTGGCCGAAGCTGATCTGAAGGCCGCTTACGCCGTACGCGAAAAACAAGCGCGTACCCATCAAGTGGAAGCGATTCGCGCCAAGGTTTCCGAAGCATTGGCGACACCGGAATTCGAGAACGCGTCCAAGAACGAAATCGGCGAACTGTTCAGCGCGCTGGAAGCCAAGATCGTGCGCGGCCAGATTCTGAGCGGCGAGCCGCGTATCGACGGACGCGACACGCGCACCGTGCGCCCGATCACCATCCGTACCGGCGTGTTGCCGCGTGCCCATGGCTCGGTGTTGTTCACACGCGGCGAAACACAAGCGATTGTGGTGGCCACGCTGGGTTCCATGCGCGATGCGCAAAAAATTGACGCGCTGGAAGGCGAGTACACCGACCGCTTCATGCTGCACTACAACTTCCCTCCGTATGCCACCGGCGAAACAGGCCGCGTCGGTACGCCCAAGCGCCGCGAAATCGGCCACGGTCGTCTGGCCAAGCGCGCACTCGTTGCCGCGTTGCCGAGCGAAGAAGAATGCGGCTACGCCATTCGCGTGGTGTCCGAAATCACCGAATCCAACGGCTCCAGCTCGATGGCTTCCGTGTGCGGCGGTTGCCTGTCGATGATGGATGCGGGCGTTCCGCTGAAGACACACGTGGCCGGTATCGCCATGGGTCTGATCAAGGACGGCGGTCGTTTCGCCGTGCTGACTGACATTCTGGGTGACGAAGATCATCTGGGCGACATGGACTTCAAGGTGGCCGGTTCCGAGACGGGCATCACCGCGTTGCAGATGGACATCAAGATCAACGGCATCACCAAGGAAATCATGCAAGTCGCTTTGAGCCAAGCCAAAGAAGGCCGCATGCACATCCTCGGCATCATGAAGGAAGCGATGCCTGCCGTGCGCCCCGAAGTTTCCGATTTCGCACCGCGCATGCTCAAGATGAAGATCAACCCCGAGAAGATTCGTGACGTGATCGGTAAAGGCGGCGCAGTGATTCGCGCGCTGACCGAAGAGACCGGCACCACCATCGACATCGACGACGAAGGCAACATCACTATTTCCTGCGTGAGCGGCGAAGCGGGCGAACTGGCCAAGAAACGCATCCTCGACATCGTGGCCGAAGTGGAAGTGGGCAAAGTGTATGAAGGCCCGGTGGTCAAACTGCTGGACTTCGGCGCGCTCATCAACATCCTGCCGGGCAAAGATGGTCTGCTGCACATCTCGCAAATCTCGCACGAGCGCATCGCCAACGTGGCCGACCATCTCAAAGAAGGCCAAGTGGTCAAAGTAAAAGTGCTGGAACTGGACGACAAAGGCCGCATGCGTTTGAGCATGAAGGCATTGGTTCCGCACGGTGACGCAGCCGCACCGGCAGCCCAGTAATCAAGTAACAGCAGCGAATCAAGCCCCGCCTGGTGCGGGGCTTTTTTTATGCAAAAATGGATATTGATTAGCTACATAGTTCAGATTGCGCAGCATCGTTTTGCTCCCTTCTCCCGCAGGCGGGAGAAGGGCTGGGGATGAGGGGTTGTGTGATGCAACAAACATGGCGAATACTCAACGACCCTCACCCTACCCCTCTCCCGCCTGAGGGAGAGGGAACTGATAACAGAAAGAATTTCATTTAACTCTTGATCTGGAAATGGAATTATTCAAAGTTCAGGCTACCCCCGCCATATTCCGCTCTGGAGTTCGCTAAACTAGCGATATGGTTTCTACCCAATATCCCTCGTCTGTCCGGCAAGTCGGAGCAGCGCTGAAAACGCGCTACCGCGACTTCAACCACTACAACCTCAAAGACCCGCTGGACGAATTGCTGTTCATTATTTGCAGCACCAAAACCGGCGAGGCGAGTTACCGCAACACTTACCGCTCGCTGAAAGAATCTTTCCCCACCCACCTGCAAATCGCCGAAGCGCCCGCCGAATATATTGCGCGGCCTATCGCCAGCGGTGGTTTGTCGAACCAGAAAGCCCGCGCGATACGCGAACTGCTCGACATTGTCGTAGAAAAATTCGGCGTGCCGACGCTGAAACATTTGCATCAGATGGGCGACGCGGAGGCCGAAGAATTTTTGTTGCTGCTGCCGGGTGTCGGTAAAAAAGTGGCGCGCTGCGTTTTGATGTATTCGCTGGATCGTAAAGTTTTCCCCGTCGATACGCATTGTTGGCGCATCGCCAGACGGCTGGGCTGGGTCAGGCCGACGCAGAAAGACCAACACTGCGCCCCGCGTGACATGGACAGGCTGCAATCCAAAATCCCGCCCGAATTGCGCCACTCTTTGCATGTGAACATGATTTCTCTCGGGCGCGAGATTTGCCTTCCAACTGCGCCACGCTGCGATGAATGTCTAATCTCGGCGTGGTGTCCCAAGATTGGGGTGCGGCGATCAAAAAAGTGAATGTGGCCGCAAGCCAGTAAATACGGGAATCTGCATCAAGTGCATCGCGTAGATCGCCTATTGACGGGCGTTGCAGGGCAGTTGTGTTATGAAGCTGCGTAGGGTGGATAAGCGTAAGCGCATCCACCGATAATTTGTTGTTATATATTGCGCAGTGTAGTATGTGGTCATAATTCTGGTCACAATTTAGGAGATGGATGTGCGAACAATGAATCTGGCTCATACAAAAGCGCACTTGAGCGAATTGATAAACACGGTTGAATCCGGGGTCGAGGTCGTGATTACCCGTCACGGGCACCCCGTGGCGCGCGTGGTTCCGATCAGCCGCAGCAAGCAGGCGTTGCCGTTGCAACAACTCGCTGCCTTGCGCCAACAAGTCCCCGCGCGGCAGGGCAGCAGCGCCGATGCGCTGCGCGAATTGCGCGATGCAGAATGATTTACCTGGACACCAGCTTCCTCACTCCACTGTTTAGAGAGGAAGCCACTTCCGCGAAAGTGTCAGCCTTTCTGTCCCGGCAAGCGGCGGGAACGCTGGCGATCAGCAAATGGGCGGCGGTCGAATTCGCCAGCCTGACCTCGCGCGATGTGCGCATGGGCACGCTCACGGTGGCGCAGGCGAAAATGCTGATCGCCGCGTTTGATTCGATGGTGGCAGATTCGCTGGTCGTCCTGATCCCAAGCGCCATCGACTTCGATCTGGCACAAACCTACGTCTCCAACTTCGCCACCCAACTGCGCGGCCCGGATGCGCTGCATCTGGCGACGGCACATAACAACGGCATGGAATTTGTTGCCACGCTGGATAAGGGCATGCTCGCGGCGGCGAAGAAACTGAAAATCCCAGCGCGGCGGGTGATACGATAAAAACACAAGTTTTCAGAATTACAGCTTGTTGGGAAGCCAATGAATACGCCATTCTACAGCGTGTGCATGACGTAGATTGGCTATTGGCGGGAGTTGCGGGGCAGTTGTGTTATGAAGATTCCCCTCCATCAATGATATATTCAGCCCCACGAAATTTCTCCACGTTCCCCTGATGAAAAAATTCTCCACCGATTGTCGTCTCTGTCCGCGCCTCGCTTCCTTTCTGGATGAAGTGCGCGCAACCCAGCCGGATTATTTCGCCAAGCCCGTGCCGTCGTTCGGCGAGGCGGGAACGCCATTGTTGATCGTCGGCCTCGCGCCCGGCATGCACGGGGCGAACCGCACGGGGAGGCCTTTTACCGGCGACTATGCGGGCGATTTGTTGTATTCGACGTTGCACAAGTTCGGGCTGGCGACGGCTGCCGAGCCGCTGGATGCCAACAAGCAAGCCAATCCCAAGCTGTCACTCAAAGGTTGCCGCATCACCAACGCGGTGCGCTGTCTGCCGCCGCAGAACAAGCCGGAGCCTGCCGAGATCAGGCAGTGCAACGGCTATCTGGTGCAGGAGCTGGCGGCAGTGCCGCAAGGTGGGGCGGTGATGGCGTTGGGGCTGATCGCGCATGAGGCGGTGTTGCGCGCTTGCGGGTTGAAGGTGAAGGATTTCAAATTTGCGCACAATGCGCGGCACGAGTTGCCGAACGGCTTGGCGCTTTATGACAGCTACCATTGCAGTCGCTACAATACCCAGACCAAACGGCTGACCGAAGCGATGTTCCATCAGGTTTTTGAATCTATCTTTGAACACCACAAACTCTAATTCGGATGCTCATGGTGATAAGGTTTTACCTGCCGATGAGACACCATTGATTGTTCCCTCACCCCAACCCTCTCCCGGCGGGAGAGGGAGTGAAAGTCTGCCAAGTGAATTCTCCATTCCTGAATTCGTCGCTTCGCTGCCTTTGCAACCTGGCGTGTATCGCATGTTGGATGAGGCGGGGCAGGTGTTGTATGTGGGCAAGGCCAACCAGCTGAAGAAGCGCGTTGGTTCTTATTTTCAGCAGAGCAATTTGTCGCCGCGCATCCGCCTGATGGTGTCGCACATCGCGCGCATCGAGGTGACGGTGACGCGCTCGGAGGCTGAAGCGCTGCTGCTGGAAAACAATCTGATCAAGTCGCTCAAGCCGCGTTACAACATTTTGTTCCGCGACGACAAGTCCTATCCCTACATCGTGCTCACTGGCAGCCCGTCGCCGCGCCTGACTTATTATCGCGGTGCGACCGACAAGCGCAATCAATACTTCGGCCCGTATCCCAACGCGCAAGCGGCGAAGGACAGCGTGAACCTGCTGCAAAAAGTTTTTCGTCTGCGCACTTGCGAGGAGGGCGTGTTCAACAACCGCACGCGACCTTGTTTGTTGCATCAGATCCATCGTTGCAGTGCACCCTGCGTCGGCATCATCAGCGCCGAGGATTACGCCACCGATGTGCGTAACGCCGGGCTGTTGTTGCAGGGCAAGTTCGACGAGGTGGAGAAACGGCTGCGCGACGCGATGGAGCAGGCGGCGGAGGCCATGCACTACGAACACGCCGCTGCGCTGCGCGATCAGTTGCAGGCCTTGCATACGGTGCAGCAGAAACAATTCGTGGAAAGCGGGCGCGACACCGATGCCGACATCGTGGCGGTGGTCGAGTCGGAAGGCGCGCTGTGCCTGAATCTGGTGGTGGTGCGCGGCGGGCGGCATCTGGGCGACAAACAGTTCTTTCCCTCCAACGTGCAGGGGCAGGACAGCAGCGAAGTGCTGGAGGCATTTGTGGTGCAGCATTATCTGGAGAACAACGTGCCGCCGCTCATCATCACCAGCATAGAGGTGACCGATGAAGCGCTGGAGCAATTGCTGAGCGAGCAGGCCGGGCACAAGGTGAATATTCGCCACGCGGTGACCGGCGAGCGGCGACAGTGGCTGGAACAGGCACAAGCTAACGCGCTGTTGGCGTTGCAGCGGCAGGCCGGATTGCAGGCGGGGCAGACGCTGCGGCTGGAGGCGTTGCGCAATGTGTTGGCCTTGCCTGATTTGAAGCGCATCGAATGTTTCGACATCAGTCACACCATGGGCGAGGCGACTGTGGCCTCGTGTGTGGTGTACGACGAGTTGGCGATCCGTCCGCAGGAATACCGGCGCTACAACATAAGCGGCATTACTCCTGGCGACGACTACGTCGCGATGAAACAGGCCTTGCAGCGGCGCTACCAGAAATTACAACTGGGAGAAGGCAAGCGCCCGGATCTGATTTTGATTGACGGCGGTGCGGGACAGTTGGGCATGGCGGTGGAAGTGATGACCGAATTCGGCTTGTCCGACATCGCGCTGGTCGGCGTGGCGAAAGGCGTTGAGCGCAAGCCGGGCATGGAGCAATTGTTACGACCCGGTGTAGAAAAATCGTTACAATTGCCGTCAGATAATCCAGCCCTGCATTTGATCCAGCAAGTACGTGATGAAGCGCATCGTTTCGCCATCAGCGGCCACCGTGCCAAGCGAGGCAAAGCGCGCACCACTTCCTCGCTGGAGGATATTGAAGGAGTGGGCGAAAAACGCAGGCGCAACTTGCTGACGCACTTTGGAGGACTCAAAGGTGTGCAACAAGCAAGCGTAGAAGAACTGGCGCGAGTGGAGGGGATTAGCCCTTTGCTGGCGGAAAAAATCCACCAACATTTGCATTGAGATGAAGCAAAACATTCCAAATCTGCTGACCTGGTTTCGCATCGTATTGATCCCGGTGTTCATCGCCGTGTTCTACGTGTCGGACGACACCTTGAGCCTGCATCAAAAACACATGTGGAGTTTTGCAATTTTCTGGTTTGCCTCCATCACCGATTGGCTGGACGGCTATCTGGCGCGCGTGCTGAACCAAAGCTCCGCTTTTGGTGCGTTCCTCGATCCGGTGGCGGACAAGCTGATGGTGGTCGCGGCGCTGGTGATTTTGATTAAGCTCGACTACGTGGATGTCGCCATCGCCTTCATCATCATCGGGCGCGAGTTGACCATCTCGGCTTTGCGCGAATGGATGGCGCAGTTGGGCAACAGCAAGAGCGTGGCGGTGTCTATGATAGGCAAAGTCAAAACCGTGTTCCAGATGTTGGCCATTCAGTTCCTGTTATTTCACGAACCGTTGTTCGGTTTATCCACGCGCTGGATCGGTACGTTGCTGATTTATCTGGCCGCGATCCTCACGTTATGGTCGATGGTTTACTACCTGATGTTGGCCATGCCGCAAATAATGGAAAAATCTCGAAATCAAAATTGATTTTTATTCTTCGGTCTGTATAATGCCGCGCTCTCGGGGTGTAGCGTAGCCTGGTAGCGCGCCTGGTTTGGGACCAGGATGTCGGGAGTTCGAATCTCTCCACCCCGACCAGGTTCAAGTAGTACGAAGTCATGTTGGTTGCCGATGAATTGTGCCCGTAGCTCAACCGGATAGAGCACCAGCCTTCTAAGCTGGGGGTTGCTGGTTCGATTCCAGTCGGGCACACCAATACTTTAACCGTTCAACGGTGGCTGTAGCTCAGTTGGTAGAGCCCTGGATTGTGATTCCAGTTGTCGACGGTTCGAGCCCGTTCAGCCACCCCATCTTTCCTTCCCCGCGTCAATAAATTTCATCTATCTCGTTGAGTCGAAGCGCCTCTTCGGTTACAATGCGCGCCCTGTTAATCCGGCAGTTGCGGAAGAACAGGAATCTACACACTCGTTCATGTTGGGGTGTCCTTTACAGGATCAGGCTGACGGGTGGAAGACTTAACCCTTAACGATTGGAGAATCACAATGGCTGTAACTATGCGTCAAATGCTGGAGGCGGGTGTCCATTTCGGTCACCAGACCCGTTTCTGGAATCCCAAGATGGCCCCTTATATTTTCGGTCATCGCAACAAAATTCATATCGTGAACCTGGAAAAGACCGTCGTGATGTTCAACGACGCGCTCAAGTTCGTGAGCAAGCTTTCCGCCAAGAAAGGCAGCGTGCTGTTCGTGGCAACCAAGCGTCAAGCGCGCGAGATCATCCGCGAAGAAGCGCAGCGCTCTGGCTCTCCTTTCGTTGATCATCGCTGGTTGGGCGGCATGCTGACCAACTTCAAGACGGTGCAGACTTCCATCAAGCGCTTGCGCGATCTGGAAGCGATGATCGCCGACGGCAGCATCGAGAAGGTTTCCAAGAAAGAAGGTCTGGTTCTGCGCCGCGAACTGGAAAAGCTGGATCGCAGCCTGGGCGGCATCAAGGATATGCAAGGTCTGCCTTCCGCCATTTTTGTGATCGACGTTGGCTACCAGAAGGGTACTGTTACCGAAGCGCAGAAGCTGGGCATTCCGGTCATCGGCGTGGTCGATACCAACCACAGCCCGCTGGGCGTGGATTACATCATCCCCGGTAACGACGACTCCAGCCAGGCGATCCGCCTGTATGCGCGCGGCGTGGCCGATGCGATTCTGGAAGGTCGCGAGCAAGCACTGAACGAGCTGACCGAGCAAGTCGCGGAAGTTGCCGCGTAAGCTGCCTTCCCGCAACGAGGGGGCGCAAGCCCCCTTTTTTGTAACCTGAATTTAGTTAAGATTATTAGGAGTGTGACATGGCAGAAATCACCGCAGGTATGGTGAAAGAACTGCGCGAGGCTACCGGCCTCGGCATGATGGAATGCAAAAAGGCGCTGGTGGAAACCAATGGCGACTTCAAGGCAGCGGAAGAATTGATGCGTATCAAGAGCGGCGCGAAGGCCAGCAAAGCAGCTGCCCGCGTGACAGCTGAAGGCGTGATCGGTTCGTTCCTCGCGGCTGACGGCAAGCTGGGCGCAGTTGCAGAAGTGAACTGCGAAACCGACTTCGTGGCCAAAAACGATGATTTCATGGCTTTTGCCAAGAACGTGGCGCAAACCGTGGCGCAAAACAATCCGGCTGACATCGAAGCGCTGCTGGAATTGCCTATCGCCAACGGCTCCGGCACGATCGAAGAGACCCGCAAGGCACTGGTGATGAAGCTGGGCGAGAACCTGTCCGTGCGCCGTTTCGAGCGTTATGAGACAAGCGCCGGCAAGCTGGCGACCTATTTGCACGGCAACAAGATCGGCGTAATGGTCAATTTCACCGGCGGCGACGAAGCCATGGGCAAGGACATCGCGATGCACATCGCGGCGAGCAAGCCCAAGTCGGTCGATGCTTCCGGCGTGAACCCGGAAGACATCGCCACCGAGCGCCGTATTGCGATCGAGAAGGCCAAGGAATCCGGCAAGCCGGAAGCGATGTTGGACAAGATCGCCGAAGGTACGGTGCAGAAGTTCCTCAAGGAAGTTACGTTGCTGGGTCAAGTGTTCGTCAAGGCCGAAGACGGCAAGCAAACCATAGAGCAATTCCTGAAGAGCAAGAGCGCTTCGGTGACCGCCTTCCAGATGTTCGTGGTCGGCGAAGGCATCGAGAAGAAAGTGGAAGATTACGCGGCTGAAGTGGCTGCCGCATCCGCTGCTGCCAAGAAGGACTAAGTGATGACCGCTCCCGCCTACAAACGCATCCTGCTCAAACTTTCCGGCGAAGCCCTGATGGGCGACGACAGTTACGGTATCAACCGGGCTGTCATCGAACGCATCGTGGCGGAGATCAAGGAAGTCAACGAGCTGGGTGTCGAAGTGGCGATGGTGGTTGGCGGCGGCAATATCTTCCGTGGTGTCGCTCCGGCGGCTGCGGGAATGGATAGAGCCACCGCTGATTACATGGGCATGCTGGCCACCGTGATGAACTCGATGGCCTTGCAGGATGCCATGAAGCACGCCGGGCTGGACTGCCGCGTGCAATCGGCATTGAGCTTGGAGCAGGTGGCCGAGCCGTTCATTCGCGGCAAAGCCTTGCGTTATCTGGAAGACGGCAAGGTGGTGATTTTCGCGGCCGGTATCGGTAGCCCGTTCTTTACCACCGACACCGCCGCTGCTTTGCGCGGCGTGGAAATGAATGCCGAAGTCGTCATCAAGGCGACCAAGGTGGACGGCGTTTATACCGCCGATCCGAAGAAAGACCCGAAAGCAACACGCTACCAAAAGGTGAGCTTCGACGAAGCCATCGGCAAAGACCTGAAAGTGATGGACTCCACAGCGTTGACGCTGTGCCGCGACCAGAAGCTGCCAATCATCGTGTTTAGCATCTTCAAAGAAGGTGCATTGAAGCGCGTGGTGATGGGGCAGGATGAAGGAACGCTTGTACACTGTGATTAATTTCGGAGAACGAAGATGATTGCTGACATCAAAAAGAACGTCGAACAAAAAATGCACAAGTCGCTGGAAGCGCTGAAAGCGGACTTGGGAAAAATTCGCACGGGACGCGCGCATACCGGCATCCTGGATCACGTGATGGTGGACTACTACGGCTGTCCGACAGCGATTAACCAAGTGGCGAATGTCACGCTGACCGATGCGCGCACCATAGGCGTGCAGCCATTCGAAAAGAAGATGGTTGGAGTCATCGAAAAAGCGATACGCGATTCCGATCTGGGCTTGAATCCTTCCACTAACGGCGATTTGATCCGCGTGCCCATGCCCATGTTGACCGAAGAGCGCCGCCGCGACTTGATCAAAGTGGTCAAGAGCGAAGGCGAAGATGCCAAGATCGCCGTGCGCAACATCCGCCGCGATGCCAACGAGCATCTGAAGAAATTGCTCAAAGACAAAGAAGTCGGCGAAGACGAAGAGCGCCGCGCGCAGGATGATGTACAAAAATTTACCGACCGCTTCGTCGCAGAAATCGACAAGGCGCTGCAAGCCAAAGAAGTTGACCTGATGGCAGTCTAGGCGAGCCATCGATCATGGCGCTGCCTTTCTTAAGTTCCACCCGCAACATTCCAGACACCAATGCAGTCCCGCGTCACATCGCCATCATCATGGATGGCAATGGACGCTGGGCCAAGCAGCGTTTCATGCCGCGCATCATGGGGCATCAGCGCGGCGTTGAATCGGTGCGCGAGGTGATCAAAGCCAGCACCGATATGGGCGTGAAGTATCTGACGCTATTCGCTTTCAGCAGCGAGAATTGGCGGCGACCCGCCGACGAAGTTTCATTTTTGATGAAGTTGTTCATGATGGTGCTGGAAAAAGAAGTTGCCAAAATGCACCAAAACAACATCCGTCTGCGCATCATCGGCGACCGCAGCCGTTTCGATGACAACCTGAAACGTCATATCGAGGAATCCGAAAAACTGACGGCAAGCAACAGCGGATTGACGCTGACGGTGGCCGCCGATTACGGCGGGCGCTGGGACATCATGCAGGCTATGCATGCGCTAAGTCTGGCGCATCCCGAGCGTGCCACTGCGTTCGGCGAAGAAGAGCTTGCCCCTTACCTTTCCATGCACTATGCGCCCGAGCCGGATCTGTTTATCCGCACCGGCGGCGAGCAGCGCATCAGCAATTTCCTGTTGTGGCAACTGGCCTACACCGAGCTGTATTTCACCGACATTCTGTGGCCCGCTTTCGGTCGCGCGGCATTGGATGCAGCCATCCAGTCTTATCAACAACGCGAGCGCCGTTTCGGGCGCACCAGCGATCAATTGAAGGGCGATGCCGGTGCTTAAGTCGCGTCTGATTACAGCCGCCGTGATGCTGGTGCTGCTGATGGCGGCGCTGTTCATGTTGCCGCCGTTCGCATGGTCGTTGCTGGTTGTGGTGATGGTGATGCAGGGCACGACCGAATGGTCGCGTCTATCGGCATTGAGCGGACTCAAGGCGAATCTGTATTGGGCTGTGACGCTGCTGATCATGCTGGGCTTGCTGTGGTTGGATGCCAGTGCAGGAAGCGCGCAACAGACCTATACCCACATGGCGGTTTATCTGGTGTCCGCCGTGCTCTGGCTGCTGGTGGTTCCCGCGTGGCTGATCGTAGGCTGGAAAGTCGGCAATCAATATCTGATGGCACTGGTGGGTTGGGCGGTGCTGATCCCAACCGGACTGGCGATGATCGATTTGCGTGAAACTCATCCGAGTCCGTGGTTATTGCTGTTCGTGATGTGTCTGGTGTGGGTTGCGGATAGTGCGGCCTATTTCGCCGGACGCAAATTCGGCAAAACCAAACTCGCTCCCAGCATCAGCCCCGGCAAGACCTGGGAAGGTGTGGCCGGTGCGGTTTTCGGCGTGTCTATCTATGTCACGCTGGTATGGACGTTCAGCCCCGAATTTTCCCGTATGCATGTGCTGCCAGCACTGGTGCTCACCTCTTGGTGGTGGGTGGCGTTGGCAGTGATAGGCGATTTGTTCGAGTCCGCTATCAAGCGTCAGGCGGGAGTCAAAGACAGCGGCGCGTTGTTGCCGGGTCACGGCGGCTTGCTGGATCGTATCGACGCGCTGACTTCGACCTTGCCGCTGGCCGCGCTGGTGCTGCTTCTCCAAAGGATGGGCTAGTGCAACGTTTAACCGTTCTGGGCTCGACCGGCAGCATAGGCAAAAGCACGCTGGACGTGGTCGCGCGTCATCCCGATAAATATCAAATTATCGCGCTTACCGCGCAACAACAAGATGAACTGCTGTTCGAACAATGCTGTCAGTTCAAGCCGCGCTATGCGGTGTTGCTGGACGAAGCGGCTAGTGAACGCCTGAGCAAACGCATCGCCGTAGCCGGACTCGATGTCGAGGTGCTGTGCGGCGCGGCAGCATTGGAACGAGTATCGACCTTGCCGGAAGTGGATGCGGTGATGGCCGCCATCGTTGGTGCAGCAGGCATGCCGCCGACATTGGCCGCCGCGCGCGCGGGCAAGAAAGTCATGCTGGCGAACAAGGAAACGCTGGTGTTGGCAGGACATTTGTTCATGGAAGCGGTGCAGCGCAGCGGTTCTGCTTTGCTGCCCATAGACAGCGAACACAACGCCATTTTTCAGTCATTGCCGCGCAGTTATGCGGGCGATATGCACGCCAGCGGCGTGAGCAAGATTTTACTCACCGCATCCGGCGGTCCGTTCCGCAACACGTCGCTGGAACAGTTGCAGCATGTCACGCCGGAGCAAGCCTGCGCCCATCCGAACTGGAGCATGGGGCGCAAAATTTCGGTCGATTCCGCCAGCATGATGAACAAAGGGCTGGAAGTGATCGAAGCGCATTGGCTGTTCAATGCGCCTGCCGATGCCATTCAAGTGGTGGTGCATCCGCAGAGCGTGATCCACTCCATGGTGCAATACGTCGATGGCTCGGTGCTGGCGCAGTTGGGTAATCCCGACATGCGCACGCCTATCGCTTATGCGCTGGCTTATCCCGAGCGTATCGAATCCGGTGTCGCGCCGCTCGATCTGTTCCAGATCGCCAAACTCGATTTTGTCGCGCCCGATTTTGCACGCTTCCCCTGTTTGACTTTGGCCTTCCAAGCGCTGCGTGCAGGCGGCACGACACCCGCACTGATGAATGCCGCGAACGAAATTGCGGTGGCCGCTTTTCTTGAAAGGCAGATTGCTTTCCTCGACATTCCGCGCCTGATCGAAGCGGTGCTGGGCAAAGTCGCACGAACTGAAGTGCTTGCGCTGCAAGATGTGCTGGATGCGGATGCGGCGGCACGTGCCGCAGCGCAGGAGTGGATCGCGCGATGATCACCTTGCTCGCTTTTATCGTCGCTATCGCTGTCCTCGTGGTATTTCACGAACTGGGGCATTACGTCGTCGCGCGTCTGTGCGATGTCAAAGTGCTGCGCTTTTCAATCGGTTTCGGCAAAGTGCTCTACACCAAACGTTTCGCCAATGGCGAGACCGATTGGGTGATCTCCGCCATTCCCTTGGGCGGTTACGTCAAGATGCTGGACGAGAACGAAGGCGAAGTGCCGCCCAACGAATTGCGCCGCGCTTTCAATCGTAAACCCGTGTTGCAGCGCATGGCGATTGTGGTCGCCGGACCGCTGGCGAATCTGGCGCTGGCAGTGGTCTTCTATTTCGCGTTGTTCAGCTACGGTGTGCCCGGTGTCAAACCGGTGCTGGGCGAAGTTGCGGAAAACACGCCCGCCGCAACTGCCGGATTGCACAAGCAGGAAACCATCATCAGCATCAACGGACAGCCTGTGCCAAGCTGGCAGGAAGTGCGCTGGCTGTTGCTCGATCTGGTATTGCAGCAGAAAGCGGCGAACCTTGAAACGAGCAATGCCCAAGGCGAAAAATCATTCCATCAGTTGCAGATGAACGGTCTGACAGCGGGCGATCTGGATGGTGACTTCATGCACAAGCTCGGCTTGCATCCTTATCAGCCGCCGGTTTATCCCATCATCGGCAAGCTGAGCGATGGCGGCGCAGCGCAACGTGCGGGGATGCAAGTCAATGACCGCGTACTACGCGCAAATGGTCAGGAGCTGGCGTTGTGGGAAGATTGGGTGAATATCGTGCGCAGCCATCCTGGCAAGGTGTTAGACATCGAGATTGAACGGGCGGGCGCGCCTATGAAACTTAGTGTGACTCCCGATGTCTTGGACGAGTCCGGCAAAAAAATAGGACGTGTTGGCGCTTCGGCCTTTATCGACAAGGCCGCATTTGAAGCGATGTTGACTGAAGTCAGTTATCCGCCTGTCGCCGCAGTCGAGGAGGCGCTGCGCAAGACTTGGGAGAGCGCAGTCGTAACTTTGAAGATGATGGGCAAGATGGTGGTGGGCGAGGTGTCGCTGAAAAATCTTTCGGGCCCGATCACCATTGCCGATTATGCGGGACAATCAGCTCATGCCGGGTTGGGATCATATGTCTGGTTCATTGCATCTATCAGTATTGGCTTAGGCGTACTGAATCTGCTGCCCATCCCGTTATTGGATGGCGGACATTTACTGTATTATGCGGTCGAATTTTTGAAAGGTAGTCCGGTGCCGGACGGTCTGTGGGAAGCAGGACAGAAAGTAGGCATCGCACTCTTGGTTACCATGATGGCTTTTGCGTTATACAACGACATCAGCCGCCTGATATTGGGTTGACATAACAATGGATTTTAAAAGATTGGCGGGAGTGCTACCGCTCCTGTTTGCGGTATCCGTCTGGGCTGCCGAACCCTTTGTCATCAAGGACATTCGCGTCGAAGGCATACAGCGTACCGAAGCCGGTACGGTGTTCAGCTATCTGCCGGTCAAGGTCGGCGATACGCTGGACGACGAACGGGCAACCGCCTCGCTGCACGCGCTGTTTGCCACCGGTTTTTTCAAGGATGTGGAGCTGAAGGCGGAGCAGGGCGTGCTGGTCATCGTGGTCAAAGAGCGTCCGACCATCGCTAGTGTCGAGATCAACGGCGTGAAAGATTTCCCCAAAGACCAACTGGCCGACAATCTCAAAATGGTGGGATTGGGGCAGGGGCGCATTCTGGATAAATCCGTGCTGGACAAAGCGGTGCAGGAACTGAAGCGGCAATATGTGGCGCGCGGCAAATATGCCGTGGAGGTCAAGTCAACAGTCGTTGATATGGAACGCAACCGGGTGGGCGTGACGTTCGACGTGGAAGAAGGTTCTGCGTCCAAGATTCGCCGCATCAATATCGTTGGCAATCAGGCTTATTCAGAAAAGGAATTACTCGATAACATCAAACTCACCACGTCGGGTTTTTTCACCTGGTATTCCAAAAACGACCAGTATTCCAAACAAAAACTGTCGGCCGATTTGGAAAGTTTGCGCACTTTTTACATGAACTCAGGCTTTATGGATTTCGCGATCGACTCGACGCAAGTATCCATTTCGCCCGACAAGCAAGACATCTATATCACTATCAATCTGACCGAGGGCGGGAAGTATTCCATTTCGGAGATCAAGGTGGCCGGTCCGCAAACCGTGATCACGCACGACGAGGCGCGCAAGCTGATCAGCATTAAGCCCGGCGACCAGTTGTCGCGCGATGCGCTGACCGAATCCTCGAACAAAATCAGCGAACGGCTGGGCGAGGACGGTTATGCTTTCGCCAATGTGAATCCTGTGCCCGAAGTGGATAAGGAAAAACACCAGGTCGCATTCACGTTTCTGGTCGATCCGTTGCAGCGCGCCTACATCCGGCGTATCAACATTACCGGCAACGACAAGACCAAGGATGAAGTGATCCGCCGCGAGTTCCGCCAAATGGAAAGCGGCTGGTTCTCTACGTCCAAGATCAAGAAATCGAAACAGCGCGTCGAAAGGCTGGACTTCTTCGATGAAGTCAATCTGGATACGTCTCCGGTACAGGGCACCGGCGATCAGCTGGACGTGAATCTGTCGGTGAAAGAAAAATCCACCGGTAATTTCCAGATCGGCGCAGGTTACGGCAGCGACGGTTTCAACTTTAGCGGCAGCGTCACCCAGGCCAACCTGTTCGGCACTGGCAACTATCTTTCGACCCAGATCAACACCAGCAAAGTGAATCAAGTCTATTCGGTTTCCTACACCAACCCGTACTATACGGACGACGGTATCAGCCGGGGTTTCGATGCCTATAAACGCAAAACCAATACCACCAGTACCTACATCAGCCAATACTATTCTGACACGCTGGGTTTCGGTGTGAGGTACGGAGTTCCGACCAATGACGACGAGTCATTTCAGTATGGCGTTTCGGCGGAGAAGACTACGATCACTTTGATAGGCACCAGTCCGCAACGCTATATCGATTACGTCAACGTATTCGGTGCAACGACCAGCAATCTGTTGGGCAGCGTGGGGTGGACGCGCGATACGCGCGACAGCGCCATCTTTACCACCGCCGGTATGACGCAACGCGCATTCGTGGAGGCATCCATGCCGGTTTCCGCGCAGCGTTTCTACAAGCTCACCTATTCGCAGCAGTGGTTTCACGCATTGAACCGCTCGCTGACGCTGAAGCTGAATGGCGATCTGGGCGTGGCTTACGGTTATAGCGGCATGCAACTGCCGTTCTTAAAGAGCCTCTATGCGGGCGGCACAGGTTCGGTGCGCGGCTACGATTACAGTTCACTCGGCCCCCGCGATTCCAGCAACAATGCGCTGGGCGGCAACCGGCGCGTGGTGGGCAATGCCGAAGTGATGTTCCCCTTTCCGGGTATGGAGAAGGAAAAATCGGTACGCTGGAGCGTATTCCTGGACGGCGGCGCGGTTTACGGGGATGGCAATCAGGTTCCGGCTTCAATGGGAATGCGCTATTCTACGGGTCTGGGTTTAACCTGGTTTTCGCCGGCGGGGCCTATTCAGATCAGTTGGTCCAAGGCATTGCATAGCCAGCCGCAAGACAAGTTAAGAAACTTCGATTTTTCGATGGGCACCATGTTCTAAACTTTATTTCAGAGGGTGTCTGCTCGCAGCGCGAGGAGTCAATATGAAGAGAATAATCAGTTCAGTGGTTTTGTTTGCAGCTTGCCTGACCATGGCGGATGCTGGCGATTTTCGCATCGGCATCGTGGATACCGAGCGCATCCTGCGCGAATCCGAGCAGGCAATCCGCGCGGAAAAGAAAATCGAAAAAGAATTTTCGGTGCGCGATCAGGAAATCAAAAAACTCATCAAGCAAGTTAAAGACGCGCAAGACTCGCTGGATAAGGACGGCAGCAAGATTTCCGATTCCACCAAGCGCATCAAAGAACGCGAGATTGCCAATTTGAATCTGCAATTGCAGACCCAGCAACGCGAGTTCCGCGAAGACTTGAACCTGCGCAAGAACGAAGAGCTGGCGCAGGTATTGGCCAGAGCCGACAAGGCGATCAAGGCGATTGCCGAGAGCGAAGGCTACGATGTCATTTTGCAGGAAGCGGTGTACCGCAATCCCAAAGTCGATATTACCGCCCGGGTGTTGAAATATCTCGCGGATGAGCCGGGCGAAGACTCCGGCAAGTAACTTTATCTATCTCAATTTTTGATGAATCAAACTGGCTATCAACTGGCGGAGATCGTTGCACGTTTCGGCGGGCGCGTGGAGGGTGATGGCGCAACGCGGGTAAGCCAAATCGCCACGCTGGAATGCGCCAGCGCAGGCCAGATCGGCTTTCTGACCAACGCCAAATATCGCAAGCAAATGGAAACCACGCAGGCATCGGCAGTGATCCTGTCCGAGGCCGACGTGGATGCCTCGCAAATGCCGCGCATCGTGGCCGCCAACCCCTATTCGTATTTCGCCAAACTGTCCGCTTTCCTCAACCCCCTGCGCGAGTACGCGCCCGGTATCCATCCGTCAGCGGTGATTGAGCAGGGCGCGCAAATTTCGCCGCAAGCCCACATCGGTGCGCATGTCTGGATAGGCGAGGGAGCCAGCGTCGGCGCGGGCACGGTGGTGATGGCGGGGTGCAGCATCGGCGAACACGCATCGCTGGGTGAGAACACACGGCTGTATCCGCGCGTGGTGGTGTATCACGATTGCATCGTGGGCAACCATGTCATCGCGCATTCCGGCGCAGTGATCGGTGCCGACGGTTTCGGCATCGCCATGGACGAAGGTCGCTGGCTGAAGATTCCTCAGATCGGTCGCGTAGTGATTGGTGATTATGTCGAGATCGGCGCGAATACCACCATAGATCGCGGTGCGCTGAACGACACGATTATCGAAGAAGGTGTGAAGCTGGACAACCAGATCCAGATCGCGCACAACGTGAAGGTCGGCGCACATACCGCCATGGCGGGCTGCGTCGGCGTGGCGGGCAGCGCGACAATCGGGCGCAATTGCCGCATAGGCGGCGGCGCGATCATCCTCGGGCATTTGCAAGTGGCCGAGAATGTCGAGGTTTCTTCGGGCACGGTAGTCACCAAATCCATACGCGAGGCGGGCACTTATACCGGCACTTATCCGTTTGGAGAAAACCGCGAATGGCGCAAGAATGCCGCACAATTGCGCCATCTGGATGAGATGGCGGACCGCATCAAAAAACTGGAACAACAAATTGCATTATTGACGGGGAGAGAACAATGAGCACCACGATGGACATTCATGAAATATTGGAACACTTGCCGCACCGCTATCCGTTCTTGCTGATCGACCGCGTGCTGGATGTGGTGCCGAACGAAAGTATCGTGGCGCTGAAGAACGTCACCATCAACGAGCCGTTCTTCCCCGGTCACTACCCGCATCATCCGGTGATGCCGGGCGTGCTGGTGATCGAGGCGATGGCGCAGGCTGCCGCGCTGCTGTCGTTCAAGAGCATGGGCACCAAGGCCGATACCAATTCGGTGTATTACTTCGTCGGCATCGACAACGCGCGTTTCAAACGCCCGGTTAGTCCTGGCGATCAGTTGATTTTCAAAGTATCCATCACCATGAATCGTCGCGGTCTGTGGAAGTTCAAAGGCATTGCGGAAGTGGATGGACAAGTCGCCGCCGAAGCGGAATTGATCTGCACGATACGGGACAAATAATGGACAGCTTGCGTCATCCGACCGCGATTATTCACCCCAACGCCAAGCTCGCCGACGACGTGCAGGTCGGCGCGTATTCCCTCATCGGCGAACACGTGGAGATTGGCGCGGGCACCACGGTCGGGCCGCATGTGGTTATCAACGGCCACACCAGCATCGGCAAAAACAACCGCATTTTCCAGTTCAGTTCGCTCGGTGAAATTCCGCAGGATAAAAAATATGCGGGCGAACCGACGCGGCTGGAAATCGGCGACGACAACACCATCCGCGAGTTCTGCACGTTCAATCTGGGCACCTCGCAGGATGTCGGCGTGACGCGCGTCGGCAACAAAAACTGGATCATGGCTTACGTGCATCTGGCGCACGATTGCCAGGTCGGCAACAACACCATTTTCGCCAACAACGCGCAGCTCGCCGGGCATGTGATCGTGGATGATTTCGCCATTCTCGGCGGCTTCACCGTGGTGCATCAGTTCTGCCAGATTGGCGCGCACGTGATTACCGGCATGGGCACGATTTTGTTCCAGGACATCCCGCCGTATTTCACCGTCTCCGGTAATCCGGCTGCGCCGCACGGCATCAACTCGGAAGGCCTGAAACGGCGCGGTTTTTCCAGCGCGGCAGTGATGGCGATCAAGCGCGCTTACAAGACGTTGTACAAATCCGGCATGACGCTGGAGGAAGCCAAAACGACGCTCAACGCGCAATTGGAAGAACATCCAGAACTGAAACTGCTCACCGATTTTCTTGCCCGCTCGCAGCGCGGCATCGTCCGTTAAGTCATGTCTGGAAAAGTTAAAACCATCGCTATTGTGGCGGGTGAAGCTTCGGGCGATATGCTCGGCAGCCTGCTGATGACCGCCATCAAACAAGCCGCACCCAACGTGCGTTTCGTTGGTATCGGCGGCCCCAAGATGAGCGGCATCGGCATGGAGGTGTTGTTCCCCTTGGAAAAACTCGCGGTGCGCGGCTACGTCGAAGTGCTGCGCCATTACCGCGAGATCGTCGGCATCCGCCGCAAGCTGCGCGAACGTTTCATCAACGATCCCCCCGACTTGTTTATCGGCGTGGATGCGCCGGATTTCAATCTTGAACTGGAACTCGCGCTCAAGCAGCGCGGCATCCCGACCGTGCATTACGTCAGCCCCTCCATATGGGCATGGCGCGGCGAGCGCATCCACAAAATCAAACAAGCCGTGTCGCACATCCTCGCGCTGTTCCCGTTCGAAGCGCCGCTGTACAAACAGGCGGGCGTGCCGGTCACTTACGTCGGCCATCCGCTCGCAGATTTTTTGCCGGATCATCCCAAGCGCGCCGAGATGCGCGAACAGATGCGCATCCTGCCCAGAAGCGCGAAAGTGTTTGCCTTGCTGCCCGGCAGTCGTCAAAGCGAAGTGCGCCACTTGGCCGAAACCTATATCGAAACCGCCAAGCTGATTCTGCAAAAATTGCCGGAAGCGCAATTCCTCGTGCCGTTGGCCAGCCGCGAAACGCGCACCATTTTTGAAAATGAAATCTGGCGACTGGAAGCGCAGCAACTGCCGATCACCATGCTGTTCGGCCACGCGCACGATGCCATGATTGCGGCGGATGTGGTGCTGGTCGCTTCCGGCACGGCCACGCTGGAAGCCGCGCTGCTCAAGCGTCCTATGGTCATCACCTACAAAATGCCCGCGCTGTCGTGGTGGATGCACAAGCGCAAGATGTATCAGCCCTATGTCGGCCTGCCCAACATCCTTGCCGAAAAATTCGTCGTGCCGGAAATTTTGCAGGACGATGCCACGCCGGAAAATCTTGCGCAGGCTTTGCTCAATCTGGTCAACAACAAAAAAGCGGTCGAGCAACTGGAACAAGTCTTCGGCACCATGCACCACACCTTGCGCCAGGACACCGCGCAGAAAGCGGCTGCGGCCATCCTGCCGTATCTGGCATGAGCGCTATCCTGCTCATCTGCGGCGTAGATGAAGCAGGGCGCGGGCCGCTGGCCGGGCCGGTGAGCGCAGCCGCTGTCATTCTCGATCCAGCCAATCCCATCGCAGGCTTGGCCGATTCCAAAAAACTTTCCGAAAAGCAACGCGACAAACTCGCGCCCATCATCCGCGAACGCGCGCTGGCGTGGGCGGTGGCTTATGCTGAGGTTGATGAGATCGACCAGCTCAACATCCTGCAAGCCACGCTGCTGGCGATGAAACGCGCCCTGCTGGCGCTGCACATCCAACCCGAGCAAGTGCTGGTGGACGGCCTGTATTGCCCGCAGACCGGCATTCCCAGCCAAGCCATCGTCAAAGGCGACAGCAAGATCGCCGCCATCTCCGCCGCATCTATTCTGGCGAAAACCGCGCGCGACGAACTCATGCTGGGACTGCATGCGCAATTTCCGCAATACGGCTTCGACGGCCACAAAGGTTATCCCACCGCCGCGCACATCGCCGCCTTGCGTGAGCATGGCGTGTCCGCCGTACATAGACGCAGTTTCAGGCCGGTGCGCGAGTTATTGCCCACCCTCGATCCAGTTCCCTCTCCCTCCGGGAGAGGGTTAGGGTGAGGGTTTTCGGTTATCCTCTCGCTCACCGACAACCAATCCGTAACTCATCATGACCTTCTTCCGACTCATTCATCTGCTCGCCGTCGTCATCTGGGTCGGCGGCATGTTCTTCGCCTACATGGTGCTGCGTCCCGCCGCCGTCGATACCCTGCAACCGCCGGAACGTCTGTGTCTGTGGAGCAACGTATTCCAGCGCTTTTTCAACTGGGTGTGGAGTGCGGTCGGCATTATCCTCGTCACCGGTTTTTACATGATCTACCAATACGGTGGCATGGCGCATGCGCCGCACTATGTTCACCTCATGCTGCTGCTGGGGTTAGTCATGACAGGAATCTACGGCTACGTGTTCTTCGCCTGCTATGTACCGCTCAGCCTGTGTGTGGCCAAAGAGCGCTGGCAAGACGCGGGTGCGATGCTGGGAAAAATTCGCAAGCTGGTTGCGTTAAATCTCACACTGGGAATGATTACCGTCAGCGTGGCCGTCATCGGGCTGACATGGAATTGAACAATATTGGGCAGAAATCTTTGGGAGGAAATAGCAGATGAGTAAAAACATTCTCAGTGTCGCGTCTTTCGCAGTGCTAGGGCTGATCGTCGGTTACGCCATCTTCGGTAAATGGGGCGGCGACTATGTCAGCATGAAGACCCTGTTCTCGTTCGGTGGCAACGGATTCCAGAGCGCTTGGCGTTCGGTCACCGGCATCGAAGACATGCGCAACAAGATTCTGATCTGCGGCGCAGCGGGGGCGGCGGTCGGCGTGTTGCTCACGTTCAGGTTCAAGAAATAACAATTTGAAATGCCAATCGCGTGGGAACGCCCGTCAATAGGCGATCTACCTGCGCCATCGCTTGAAGATGCCCGTATTTATTGGCTTCCGATGAAGTTGTATTTTTAAATCACTCACCCAACTGCATCCGCCGCACGTAATGGCAGGTATAACCCGCTGGATTTTTGAACAGATATTTCTGGTGATATTCCTCGGCGCGCCAAAACTCCTTGAACGCTACCACTTCCGTCACCACCGGCGCTTTCCAATCGCCTGAAGCATTCACCGTCTGGATGACTTCCCCGGCGGTGCGTCGCTGTTCTTCGTTCAAATAAAAAATCGCCGAACGGTATTGCGAGCCGACATCGTTGCCTTGTCGGTTCTTCGTGGTCGGATTGTGCATGCGAAAAAACTCGAACAGCAGATGGCGATAGCTGAGTATTTTCGGATCGAACACAATTTTCAGCGACTCGGCGTGGCCGCTGCGCCCGGTCTTCACAATCTCATAGTTCGCCTGCGCCACCTCGCCGCCGGTATAACCCACCTCGGTATCCACCACGCCCGGAATCTGCCGTACCAAATCCTCCATGCCCCAGAAACAGCCGCCGGAGAGGTAAGCGGTTTGAGTGGTGTTGGTCATGGGGTTTCCTTTCGGTTGGGTGTGGCTGGGGTTGCGAAGTGCACTGGATTAACGGGTTTTAGGCCAGCGACCCGGGTGACGGGCATCATGCAATACAGCCAGAATATGCACGAGATCGCCCCGTACCGCATAAAACAAACCGAAAGGAAATCGTGGAAGAAGGGCGCGGCGAACGTCGGGAATAACTACGGCATAAAGCAGCGGTGCTTGCTCCAGCCGTTTTAGCTGCAACTCCATGGCCGCGATGAATTCTTCACCGAGGCCGGGGCTCTGCAATTCATACCACTCTTGAGCCACGCCAATTTCACGCAAAGCTCGCGCGGAGAATTTCAGGCGGAACGCCATGTGCCATCTTTGAGGCGCAACTTCACCTGATCCCAAGAATAGCCCGCTTCCGGGTTAGCCTCGAACTCCACCAAACGCGCCTCAAGTTCAGCCTTCAGCGCAGGCGAAACTTCCACGGCCTCTGGCACAGCGGCAACGCTGTCCCAGATAAGCTCAACGAGCCGGATACGCTCCTGTACCGGAAGTTCAAGAATACTGGCGATTGAAATCGTGTTCATGTTGGGCATTGTACCTTTTTTTGAAAACACGCCAATGTGGTGGAATTAAGGGGCGGCGCGTGCTTGGCGTTCATCAGGCGCATGGTGTAGATCGCCTATTGACGGGTATCTTCAGACGGTAGGGTGATGGTTATGCCTTGACGCGCTTTCTGGAGCGAGCAAAATTTTCACGAGCTACATCTGCATCAGCTCTTGTTTTTGCGAACGCCAAAACTATGAAATCTCCATCTTGTTCATTGATAAGTATTTCTCTGTTTTTTTGTAGCATATCGGAGATGGTTTGGATATGGAATGCATCCTGCTTTGGACTCCAAAGAATAACAAAATCATTTAATTCGTAGCTCATGGTGAATGCCCGTGGAATTGTAATAACGAAATTGATTCACTATTCTTCGCAGTGCCCAATATTTAGCTATTGCTGCCCCAGAAAAATTTTAACGCCGCTCCTTCTTCATCGCCTGCGCCGCCTCGCGCTTCGACTCCCGCTCTTTCTCCGTCGCGCGTTTATCGTGCTCCTTCTTCCCCTTCGCCAGCCCGATCTCCAGCTTCACGTGGCTGCCTTTGTAGTGCATGTCCAGCGGCATGATGGTGTAGCCGGCGCGTTGGACTTTTCCGATGAGTTTGTCGATCTGGTGTTTGTGCAGCAGCAGTTTTCGCGTGCGGACGGGGTCGGGGTGGATGTGGGTGGAGGCGTTGAGTAGCGGGCTGATGTGCGAGCCGAACAGGTACAGTGCGCCGTCTTTGATGGTGACGTAGGCTTCCTTAAGCTGCGCGCGCCCGGCGCGGATGGCTTTGATTTCCCAGCCTTGGAGCATGACTCCGGCTTCATATTTTTCTTCGATGAAGTATTCGTGGAAGGCTTTTTTGTTCTGGATGATGCTCATTTTTGTGAGTTTTGCGGTTGGTTGCGATATTCTACCAGCCTTTGATTTTGCGGCTCGGATAAGCAATGGCCTTGGTTGAGAAAACAGTGTTGGTCGCGCACACGGCGGAGGAAATGTTCAATCTGGTGGACAGGGTGGAGGCATATCCTGCGTTTCTGCCGTGGTGCGGCGGCGGGGTGGTCAACGAGATGGTGGGCACGACCATGCATGCCACGGTGCATATCAATTACCACCACATCAAACAGCATTTTTCCACGGTGAATACGCGCAATCCGCCGCATCAGATCGACATCGCGTTGAAGGACGGGCCGTTCAAGCAGTTGGACGGAATATGGCGTTTCACGCCTTTGAACGACGAAGCCTGTAAAATAGAATTCCGCCTGCATTACGAGTTTTCCAGCAAGTTGCTGGAGAAGCTGGTGGGGCCGGTGTTTCATCACATTACCAACACGTTTGTGGATGCCTTTATCCGCCAAGCCGACAAAATTTACGCAAAAAAATGAGCGACGAAAAAATCAAAATCGAACTGGTTTATGCCTTGTCTGCCGAGCAGATATTGCTCAAGCTGGAAGTGCCCGTTGGTGCGACCATCGCCGAGGCCGTCAGGCTGTCCGGCATTCTGGACAAACATCCCGAGATCGACCTCGACAAAGGCAAGTTCGGCATCTTCGGCAAATTGAGCAAGACCGACACTGTGCTGCGCGAAAAAGATCGCGTCGAAATTTACCGCCCGCTGCTGGCCGACCCGAAAGAAGTGCGCCGCAGACGCGCCGAAGAGGGCAAAGTGATGAAGAAGGGCGGCGGCGACCTCTGATGTTGAATTACGATTTGCATTGCCATTCCAACGTTTCCGACGGCACGCTCACTCCCACAGAACTGGTGACGCGCGCCGCCGCACGCGAAGTAAAAGTGTTGGCGCTGACCGATCACGATGACTTGGCGGGCTTGGCGGAAGCCGCGCAGGCTGCTGCCGCAGTGGGTATCGAATTCATCAACGGTGTTGAGGTTTCTGTTTCCTGGCGCAAGCATACGGTGCATGTCGTCGGTCTCAATATTGACCCGCAGCATCCCGCGCTGGTTGAAGGCTTGCACGGCATCCGCAGCGGTCGCCGCCAGCGCGCCGAACTGATGTCCGATTCGCTGGCGCGTGCCGGTATCGGCGGCGTGCTGGCAGGCGCTTTACGCTATGCCTCAAATCCCGACATGATAGGTCGCACCCATTTCGCGCGTTACATGGTCGAAGCCGGACACTGCAAAGATGTGCGCAGCGTGTTCAACCGCTATCTGGTCAAAGGCAAGCCGGGCTATGTGCCGCACGAATGGGGCAATTTGCAGGAAGCGATTTCTTGGATACGCGGCAGCGGCGGCATTGCCGTGCTGGCACATCCGGGGCGCTACACCGCCGGGCGCAAAGCGATGGGCAAAACGACTTTGGTCGAATTGCTGGGCGAATTCGTCGCGGCAGGCGGACAGGCCATCGAAGTGGTGAGCGGCAGCCACACCCCGCCGCAATTCGCCGAGTTCGCGCGCTATGCCAAAGAGTTCGATTTGTATTGTTCCTGCGGCTCGGATTTTCACGGCCCGGAAGAAAGCTACCGCGATGTCGGGCGACTGCCGGATTTTCCGCTGGAGTGCAGGCCGGTGTGGGAAGCTTGGCAGAAATAAAATGTATCGTTCAGCACAGCTAAACCAGTCCCTTCCCCCTTGCAGGGGGAAGGCTAGGATGGGGGTAGAGTTTTGGAATATTAGCGTTTCTACCCCCACCCTAACCCTCCCCCTGCATGGGGGAGGGGATGAGATTGTTAACCATATGGAATCTGATTTTTAACGAACAAACATGACGCAATTTTTCTCCATCCACCCCGACAACCCGCAACCGCGTTTAATCAAACAGGCGGCGGAGATGCTGCGCGACGGCGCGGTGATCGTGTATCCCACCGATTCCGGCTTTGCACTGGGTTGCCATCTGGACGACAAGGATGCGGTGACGCGCATTCGCCAGATACGCGGCTTGGATGACAAACATCTGATGACGCTGATGTGCCGCGATCTTTCGGAATTGGCGAAATATGCGCGGGTCGATAACGCGCAGTTCCGCTTGCTCAAGAACAACACGCCGGGCAGCTACACCTTCATTCTGGACGCGACCAAAGAAGTGCCGCGCCGCTTGCAACATCCCAAGCGCAGCACGGTGGGGCTGCGCATCCCGGATCATCCGATTGCGCTTGCCTTGTTGGCGGAATTGGGCGAACCGCTGCTGAGTTCCACTTTGATCCTGCCGGATGCCGAACTGCCGCTGATTGATGTGGAAGAAATACGCGAGCATCTGGAACGGCTGGTTGATCTGGTAATTGAAGGCGGCGCGGTCGGGTTGGAGCCGACCACGGTGATCGATCTGACTGATGCCACGCCGGTGTTGGTGCGGCGCGGCAAGGGTGAAGTTTCACATTTGGGAATAGAGGATTAAATGGATTTTGATGCACTGATACAAACCATCGCGCTGGCCGCCATTCCGGTGCTGTTCGCCATCACCATTCACGAGGCGGCGCACGGTTATGCGGCGCGGCATTTCGGTGATATGACGGCGTATGCGCAAGGGCGCATTTCGCTCAATCCGCTGCGCCATATCGACCCCGTGGGCACGATTCTGCTGCCGCTGCTGACCTTGTTTGTGGGTGGCATTTTGTTCGGCTGGGCCAAACCCGTTCCGGTCAATTTTTCCGCGTTGCGCCAACCGAAGAAAGACATGCTGTGGGTGGCGCTGGCCGGCCCCGCGTCCAATCTGGCGATGGCGTTTTTCTGGGGCGCGATGATTAAAGTGGCGCTGATGTTTCCCGGCAATTATTTCGCCGAGCCGCTAATTCGTATGGCGCAGATAGGCGTTACAATCAACGCCATTTTGCTGGTGCTGAATCTGTTGCCGTTGCCGCCGCTGGACGGCGGACGCATCGCCATCAGCCTGTTGCCGTACCGGCAGGCGCACCAACTGGCAAGAGTAGAACCATATGGCATGATTATCCTGATTTTGATGGCGGTGGTGCCGCTTGCAGGCCAGCCGATTTTGAGCTGGATATTGTCGCCGCTGATGAGCGCGGTGGTCCGATTGATTGAAACGATTTTTTAATGTGAAGTTGAACTATGTTTGCTGATCGCGTTTTATCTGGAATGCGCCCCACGGGCAATTTGCACCTGGGGCATTACCACGGTGTGTTGAAAAACTGGGTGGAGATGCAGCACCAGTACGAGTGCCTGTTTTTCGTGGCCGATTGGCATGCGCTGACCACGCATTACGACACGCCGCAAGTCATCGAACAAAACGTGTGGGACATGGTGATCGACTGGCTGGCGGCGGGGGTCGATCCGTCGCAGGCCACGCTGTTCATCCAGTCGCGCGTGCCGGAACATGCAGAGCTGCATTTGCTGCTATCCATGATTACGCCGTTAGGCTGGTTGGAACGTATGCCGACTTACAAAGACCAGCAGGAAAAACTCTCCGGCAAAGACCTTTCCACTTACGGCTTCCTCGGTTATCCGCTGCTGCAAAGCGCCGACATTTTGATCTACCGCGCCACGCAAGTGCCGGTGGGCGAAGACCAGGTGCCGCACGTCGAATTCACGCGCGAAATCGCGCGACGCTTCAATCACATTTACGGCAAAGAAGCCGGCTTCGAGGAAAAGGCCGAAGCGGCGATCAAAAAACTCGGCGGAAAAAAATCCAGACTTTATACCGAGCTGCGCACGCGCTTTCAGGAGCAGGGTGATGTAGAGGCGCTGGAATCGGCCAAGTCCTTGCTGGACGAGCAACAGAGCTTGAGTCTGGGCGACCGCGAGCGGCTGTTCGGCTATCTCGAAGGCGGCGGCAAAATGATTTTGTCCGAGCCGCAAGCCATGCTGACTGCGGCTTCGCGCATGCCGGGGCTGGACGGACAGAAAATGTCCAAGTCCTACGGCAACACCATCAGCCTGCGCGAAGACGAGGCCGAGGTGGGCAAGAAGATCAAGACCATGCCGACCGATCCGGCGCGTATCCGCCGCACCGATCCCGGCGATCCCGACAAATGCCCGGTGTGGCAGTTGCATCTGGTGTATTCCAACGATGCCACGCGGCAATGGGTGCAACAAGGTTGCAAGAGCGCGGGCATAGGCTGCATCGAATGCAAACAACCGGTGATTACCGGCGTGCTGGAAGAACAGAAACCGATGCGCGAACGCGCCCAACTGTATCTGGACGACCCGTCGCTGGTGCGCAACATCATCGCCGACGGCTGCGAAAAAGCGCGCAAACTGGCCACCGAAACCATGCGCGATGTGCGCGATGCGATGGGCTTGGGTTACAGCTAGGAGAACCATTGATCTCTGAACAAACCATTCAGCAAGCGGTCGCCCGCTTGGTCGCGGCGGCCAACCCGAGCAAGGTGATCTTGTTCGGCTCTTATGCGCGCGGCGATGCGACTGAGGATTCTGATTTGGATTTGATGGTGGTTGAGCAAGAAGTCCCCAACAAATTTGAAGAAATGATTCGTCTGCACAAAGTGGTCGGCGATGTTGGTGTCGGTGTGGATGTGCTGGTCTATTCGAACGGGGAGGCATCAAGCCGCAGCCAAGTGCCGGGAACCGTGCTGTACTGGGCCTTCAAAGAAGGAAAGGTGCTTTATGAAGCCCGGGCATGAAGAGGCATTGCGCTCGCTTCGGGTGGCGGATCGCGACATTGTCGCGTTCAAGGCACTGAAAAATTCTCCCGGAGTTTCGCTCGAATCCACTTGTTTTTTTGCGCAACAAGCCATTGAGAAATGCCTGAAAGCCGTGTTGTTTGAGCGCGGCATTGTATTTACGCCCATACACGATTTGGCTAGGCTGGTGGTGGCATTGCAGGAGCATGATATTGCCGCGCCTTACTCTGCTGACGAGTTGCGCAAGCTCAATCCTTTCGCCGTAACCTTCCGTTACGACGATACCGATATTCCGCTCATCGCTGTCGAGGTAGTGGAAAATATGGTGGATACCATGCGCCGCTGGGCGGGCGAGGTGGTGCGATGAGCGAAGCGGAAGTCCAACTCGAAGCACCAACCATCAATCCCGTGGCGCATATCCACGGCGAACCGATGCTGGAGATGCCGCTGGATTTGTACATTCCGCCGGACGCGCTGGAGGTGGTGCTGGAATCTTTCCAGGGGCCGCTCGATCTGTTGTTGTATCTGATCCGCCGTCACAACCTCGATGTGCTCGACATTCCGATGGCGGCGCTCACCAAGCAATACATGGTTTACATCGAAGTGATGCAGCGCCACCGGCTGGAGCTGGCCGCCGAGTATCTGCTGATGGCGGCGGTGCTGATCGAGATCAAATCGCGCATGTTGCTGCCGCGCCCGCCCAAGGTCGGTGAGGAAGAGAGCGGCGAAGACCCGCGCGCCGAGCTGATGCGCCGCCTGCTCGAATACGAGCAAATGAAATCAGCCGCGCTGAAGCTGAATGAATTGCCGCAGGCCGGGCGCGATTTTGAACTGGTGCAGGTGTTGATCGAACGCACGGTGCTGGAGCGACTGCCCGGCGTGTCGGTGGAAGATTTGCGTCACGCGTGGCTGGCACTGCTCACCCGCGCCAAACAAAACGCGCACCACAAAGTGCGGCGCGAAGAGTTGTCGGTGCGCGAGCAGATGACCAAAGTGTTGCGCCAATTGCGCAGCAGCGACTACGTGTTGTTCGACAGCCTGTTCGAAATGGATGGCGGCATCCCGCTGCTGGTGGTCACCTTCATCGCTATCCTCGAACTCGCCAAAGAGAACCTGCTGGAAATTACGCAAACCGAATCCTTGGGGAATATCTATGTCCGAACTTATCGAGCCATTACCGACGACTGAAAATAATTTGGCCGTTCGCCCTGAGCTCGTCGAAGGGCAAGAGATTCAGTCTGTCTCGACAGGCTCGCCAAGCACCGAGCTTGTCGAAGCCGAACACGCCGTTGACTCCGTGCAGCTCAAGCGCATCCTCGAAGCCGCTTTGCTCACCTCGCAAGAGCCGCTGTCCATCGCCGAATTGAAGCGCCTTAGCGACATACCGCTGGAAACCAGATTCGTCGAAGAATTGCTGCAACAGTTGGCGGACAAATACGCGGACAGCGGCGTTGAATTGAACCGCGTCGCCAGTGGTTGGCGCTTCCGCGCGCGTCCCGAAATGCAACAGCATCTGGACAAACTCAACCCGCAAAAAGCGCCGCGTTACTCGCGCGCCGTGATGGAAACGCTGGCCATCATCGCCTACCGCCAGCCGGTCACACGCGGCGACATCGAAGACATTCGCGGCGTGGCCGTCTCCTCGCAAATATTGAAAACGCTGGAATCGCGCAACTGGATCGAAGCCATCGGCACGCGCGACACACCGGGCAAACCCGCGCTGTACGCCACCACCCCGCAACTGCTGGACGACCTCAACCTGCGCACATTGAGCGAGCTGCCCGCGCTGGAAGAGATGGGGAGTTTGCTCGATCAGAGCGGGCAGAGCGAAGTCTGATGCTTCAGACTTCGTCATTCCGGCGAAGGCCGGAATCCAGCGGTTTGATACAACATGCTTTTGATTTTGTCCTTGCTGCGCAAGGGTGCTTTAAATCAACTGGACACCGGCCTTCGCCGGTGTGACGAATTATTTTTTGGTGTCCCGATGACCATCAAACGCATCACCTCGCGCGACAATCCGTTCTTCAAGTCGCTGTACCGGATTTCCTCTTCAGCGCGCGAACGGCGCGAAGCGGGGCAGACCTTGCTCGATGGCGCGCATTTGCTGCGCGCTTATCTGGACGCGGGCGGCAAGCCGCAACATCTGCTGCTGAACGGACAAGCATTGCAAGATGCGGAAATTATTTCTTTGCTCAAAGCCTGTAACGACGTGCCGCAAACGCAGCTCGACGACGCGCTGTTCGCGCAACTCACCGAGCTTAAAACGCCCAACGGCTTGCTGGCGCTGATTGAAATTCCGCCAATCGAATTTGAAGCCGCACACAGCCAGTTCGCCCTGTTGTTGGAAGATATTCAAGACCCCGGCAACCTCGGCTCCATCTTGCGAAGCGCTGCGGCGGCGGGCTGCGATGCGGTCTATCTGTCGCAGGGCTGCGCCGATGCGTGGTCGCCCAGAGTGTTGCGCGCCGGGATGGGCGGACACTTTGTCTTGAGCATCACCGAATCGGCAGACCTGCTGCAAATCGCCGCCGACTTCACCGGCAAACTCTTGGCCGCATCGCTGCAAGCGCAACAATCGCTGTACGACTGCAACCTGCGCGGCAAACTCGCGTTCGCCATCGGCAACGAAGGCGCGGGACTATCGCCCGCCTTGCAGGAAGCGGCGCAACAACATTTCATCATTCCCATGCCGGGCAAGATCGAATCGCTGAACGCCGCCGCCGCGACGGCAGTGTGTTTATTCGAAGCGGTGCGGCAGCGAAAATGAAATGCCACCTCATCGCCAAGCCAATAAATACGCCAATCTCCATCGTATGCATAGCGTAGATCGCCTATTGATGCGCTTCTCCATGAGGTCGGTAGTTTGAAAATGGTTTTTTCTGCTCAATGAGGTTGCAAGAATAAATTTATGTGTCTCGGTATCCCCATGTTAGTTGTCGAAGTTGATGGCGCGTTCGCGTGGTGCGAAGGGCGCGCCCGGCGCGAGCGGCTGAACACGTTGTTGCTGGAATCGGTCGCGCCCGGCGATTGGGTGTATGCCGTGCTGGGGCAGGCGCGCGAAATCATCACGGCGCAGCGTGCGCACGAAATCAATCTGGCGCTGGACGGGCTGGCGGCGGCATTGCGGGGCGAGACCAATCTCGATTTATATTTTCCCGATGTTTCGACACAGCGCTGAAATTAGTTCCCTCTCCCGCTTGCGGGAGAGGGTTAGGGAGAGGGTGTGATTTTGAAGAAACGCTATTCGTTAACGTCTTACCCTCTCCCCCAGCCCCTCTCCCGCAAGCGGGCGAGGGGAGCGGTTTCGCCAAGGGGTAATTCACAATGAAAATTCTGGTGCTCGGCATCGGCAATACCTTGCTCGCCGACGAAGGCGTGGGCATCGTCGCCATGTTGCAATTACAAACGCAATTCAGCGCGCGCAACGACATGGAATTTCTCGACGGTGGCACGCTGTCGTTCACGCTGGCCGTGCCGATCAGCGAATGCGACGCGCTGCTGGTGATTGATGCCGCCGAATTGGGCGCTGCGCCGGGCACAGTGCGCAGCTTCGAAGGCGAAGCGATGGATCAATTTCTCGGCGCGAACCGCAAGAGCAGCGTGCACGAAGTCGGGCTGCTTGATTTGCGAGCCATCTCTATTTTGACCGGGCATTGGCCGCAGCAGCGCGCGCTGATCGGCGTGCAACCTGCGCTGGTGGGATGGGGCGAAGCATTGACACCTGAGGTGGCGGCGGCGCTGCCGGAAATATGTAGCACCGCGTCTGCGATCATCGGGAGGTTTGCGTAGGGTGGGCACGTTTCTGTGCCCACGCGGTCTGCCGAAAAAATTCCCGCGTGGGCACATGAAACGTGCCCACCCTACGCAAAAGCTTCATGCAGATCGCCTATTGACGGCCATCTTCACGTGGTGTTATTTCAAAAATTCTTCAGATAATTTGACCGGACAATTCTGTTCCCGCAGAATGAACACGCATTTCAAGTTTCACTGAACGCAGGGAGACATAATGAAAATAACGCAGAAAGCGGAAATAATTCCCGGAACTGTGGGTGAAGGTCTGGCGCAGCGCGGAGTCACGCGGCGCGAATTTCTTCAATACTGTTCTACGTTGGCGGCGTTGTTGGCGTTGCCGCCTTCAATGGCAAGCGCGATGGCGGAGGCGATCTCCAAAGCGCGACGGCAATCGGTGATCTGGCTGTCGTTTCAGGAATGCACCGGTTGCACCGAATCCATCACGCGCTCGCATTCGCCGACGCTGGAAAATCTGATCTTCGATCTCATCTCTCTCGACTACCACCACACCTTGCAAGCCGCTTCGGGCGAAGCCGCCGAACTCGCACGCGAGCAGGCGATGAAGGACAACGACGGCAAATATTTGCTGATCGTCGATGGCTCGATTCCGCTGGGTAATCCCGGCTATTCCTGCATCGCGGGCATCAGCAATCTGGACATGCTGGTGGAAACCGCGAAGGGCGCGGCGGCGATTGTGGCGGTGGGCACGTGCGCGGCTTTCGGCGGGCTGCCGATGGCCGATCCTAACCCGACTGGCGCTGTTTCTGTGGGCGACATCATCAAGGACAAACCCATCATCAACGTGCCCGGTTGCCCGCCGATTCCGGTGGTGATGACCGGCGTGCTGGCGCATTTCCTCACCTTTGGCGGCCTCCCCGAAATGGATATGCTGGGTCGGCCAAAATCGTTTTACGGCGAAACCATTCACGACCGTTGTTACCGTCGCCCGTTTTACGATCAGGGTAAATTTGCGCAGAGTTTCGACGATGAAGCAGCGCGCAATGGCTGGTGTCTGTTCAAGCTCGGCTGCAAAGGCCCGGTGACTTACAACGCCTGCGCCACCACTAAGTGGAACGACGGCACCAGTTTCCCCATCCAGTCCGGCCACGGTTGCATCGGCTGTTCTGAACCGAATTTCTGGGATGCCGGATCGTTCTACCAAGCGCTGTCGATGCCGATATCGGCCACGCCTTCCATGCTGGGTGCAGCGGCGGCGGCAGGTGCGGCGGCGGGCGTGGCGATCACTTGGCACAACCGTTCGACCAAGGCGGCGGCAAAAGCGGCGCATGAAAAAGTCACGGTGCAGGATTTGACGCGGGAGGGGAAATGAAAATTTCATCTTCAGTTGTAGGTGCGAATTTATTCGCACGTTTATTGTTCCGCGTGCGAATGAATTCGCACCTACAAGAGGCGGACTCAAAATGAACCATCTCGACCTGCTAACTTTTGCGCGCGGTAGCGCGTTGAACTGGGCGCTTTTTATCTTCGCCGCCGGAGTCGTGTTGCGCCTGTTTGAAATCTTCGGTCTCGGGCGCAAGGCTGATCTGGCAACGCCGCGCGCCGTTACGCCCGGCAGCGGCTGGCGCACGATGTTGGCGCGTTCCATCCCGCCGCAAGGTATGTTGAAGCGCGACCCGGTGACCTATATCGGCGGCTACGTGTTTCATCTGGGGCTGTTGTTCGCCATCTTTTTCTTCGCGCCGCACATCGAATTTTTCCGCAGCATGACCGGCTTGAGTTGGCCGAATCTGCCGACGGCGCTGGTTGATGCGTCAGTGGTGGCGGCGATGGTGGCGTTGGGCATGTTGCTGGCGCACCGGCTCAACAATCCGGTGAAACGGATGCTGTCCGGCTTTGGCGATTATCTGGCGTGGGCGGTGACGCTGCTGCCTTTGTTGACGGGCTATATGTCCTATCACCACTTGTTTTTTGAATACACGCTGATGCTTTCGCTGCACCTGTTCTCGGTGGAATTGCTGCTGGTGGTGCTGCCGTTCACCAAACTGTTCCACACTTTTTCTGTGTTCATTTCGCGCTGGTATAACGGCGATATTTTTGGGCGGAAGGGAGTGGCATCATGAGCAGCGACCAGGGACCCCGCGTAGCGGGGAAGGGAGCGTCCGCGAATGATGCCGGAGGCCGACACATGAATTTGTCGATAACCACTGAGCCAACGGAGGCCTCATCATGAGTGCTTCTCTCGCCAAAGGCATCAACTCTTTCAAAGAAGTCATAGACGCGCCCATCGCCAGCTTTTTTTCCAGTTGCGTGCATTGCGGGCTGTGCGCCGAAGCGTGTTTGTTTTACACCGAAACCGGCGACGCGGAATACACACCCATCCACAAACTCGAACCGTTGCGCCGCGTGTGGCAGCAGGAATACACGCTGCTCGGCAAGCTGGGAAAAATGCTGGGCTTGAGCAAGCCGGTGACCGATGACGAACTGGCCGCGTGGGAGCCGCTGGTGTATGACAGTTGCACGTTGTGCGGGCGTTGCGCCATGGTGTGTCCGGTGGGCAACGACATGACTTACATGATCCGCAAAATGCGCGAAGGCATGGCCGCCGCCGGGCATGCGCCGGAAGATTTGATCGGCGCGACCATGCGTTCCATCACCATCGGCAGCCCGATGGGCATCAAGTGGCCGGCGGTGCTGGCGCAGATCAAACACGTGCAGACCGAGACCGGAATCGAAGTGCCGGTGGAAAAAACGGGCGCGGAATTTCTGGTGCTGATGTCGTCGATGGAGATCATCAACTTCCCCGAATATCTGTCCGCACTCAGCCGCATTTTCAAACAGGCCGGGGTGACTTGGACGCTGGCGCAAGATGCGTTTGAGGCCACCAACAGCGGCATCCAGATCGGCGCTTCCGACTTGGCGCGCGAGATCGTCAGCCGTATTGTGGTGGCCGCCGAACGGTTGCAAGTGAAATGCGTCATCAGCCCGGAATGCGGCCACGCCTTCACTGCCTTGCGCTGGGAAGGTCCGAATCTGATGGGCAGGCCGTTCGGCTTCGAGGTGAAACATATTCTCGAAGTGCTGGACGAATTACACGCGGCGGGAAAAATCAAAACCCAAGGCAAAGACGCGCGTCCGCTGACTTATCACGACCCGTGCCAGATCGCGCGGCGCGGCGGCGTGGTGGCGCAACCGCGCCGTTTGCTGAATGCGGTGGCGACGGACTTCCGCGAGATGCCGGATGCGGGCGTGATGAACTGGTGCTGCGGCGGAGGCGGCGGCGTATCGGCCAACTCGCGCGCCGAGCCCTTGCGGCTGGAAGTGTTCAAACACAAAAAAACGCAGCTCGAAGCCGTCCAAGTGCAAACGCTGATCACCGCCTGCGCCAACTGCCGCATCGTGATGGAAGAAGGACTGGAGCATTACCACATGCCGGTCGAAGTGATCGGCCTGACCGAGTTGTTCGCGCAATACTTGGTTGAAGACAAAAAAAACTAAAAAACTTTTTGTCCGCAGATTACGCAGATTACACAGATTTTGTTTTTGATTTAATCAATCTAATCTGCGTAATCTGCGGACAAACAAGGTTTTTTTCGGGTGTGCCTAAAATTGAGGACAAAGCATCATGAACCAACCCACCACCAACCGCGTTATCGTTGACCCCGTCACCCGCATCGAAGGCCATTTGCGTATCGAAGCGGAGACTGATGCGACAGGCCGCATCACGCGCGCTTCTTCCGCCGGAACGATGGTGCGCGGCATCGAACTGATTTTGCGCGGACGCGATCCGCGCGATGCGTGGGCGCTGGCGCAACGCATTTGCGGCGTGTGTACGCTGGTGCATGGCATCGCCTCGGTGCGCTCGGTGGAAAACGCGCTGAAGATAGACATTCCGCACAACGCCGAGCTGATCCGCAACCTGATGATTGGCGCGCAATACATCCACGATCACGTGATGCACTTTTATCATCTGCACGCGCTGGATTGGGTGGATGTGGTGTCGGCGTTGAAGGCCGATCCCAAGGCGACATCGGCGCTGGCGCAAAGCATTTCCGGTTACGCCAAATCGTCGCCCGGCTATTTCAGCGACGTGCAGAAAAAACTCAAAGGTTTTGTCGAAGCGGGGCAGTTGGGTATTTTCGCCAACGGTTATTGGGGGCACGCGGCGTACAAGCTGCCGCCGGAAGCCAACCTGATGGCGGTGGCGCATTATCTGGACGCGCTGGCGTGGCAGCGCGACGTGGTGAAATTGCATGCGGTGTTTGGCGGCAAAAACCCGCATCCGATGTTTGTGGTGGGCGGCGTGCCGTGCGCGATCAGCATTGATCCGAATCATCCGGGGCAGGGCAACGGCCCGCATTTTCGCGGCGGCAATTCCGGCACGGCGCTGAATGTGGTGGGGCTGCAAACGGTGCAAAACGCCATCAAGCAAATGCGCGAATTCGTCGATCAAGTGTATGTGCCGGACACCTTGGCGATTGCCGGTTTTTACAAGGACTGGTTCAAGCAGGGCGAAGGGCTGGGCAACTTCCTCACCTTCGGCGAATTCCCTGCCAAAGGCATGAGCGATCCATCGTCGTACATGATTCCCTCCGGCGTGATTCTGGACAGAGACTTGAGCAAAATTCATCCCATCGACCTCAACGCGGAAAGCGAAATTCAGGAATTCGTCAGCCACGCGTGGTACGACTATTCCGTGGGCAAAGGGCAGGGGCTGCACCCGTACCAAGGCGAAACCAAACTCGACTACACCGGACCGAAACCGCCTTACGCGCAACTGGATGTGGAGAAGGATTATTCGTGGATGAAATCGCCGCGCTGGAAAGGCAAAGCGGTCGAAGTCGGCCCCTTGGCGCGCGTGTTGATGTTGTACGCCAGCGGGCACGAGCAGACCAAAGAACTGGTCGGTATGACGCTGAGCAAACTCGACCTGCCGGTGCAGGCGCTGTATTCCACGCTGGGGCGCACCGCCGCGCGCACGCTGGAAACCAAACTCGTGGCCGACGCGATGCAGGGCTGGTACGACCAACTGGTGGCCAACATCAAAGCGGGCGATGTCAGCACATTCAACGAAAGCAAATGGGAGCCATCGAGCTGGCCAGCGCACGCGCAAGGCGTGGGCGTAACCGAAGCGCCGCGCGGCGCGCTGTCGCACTGGATTGTCATCGACGACCAGAAAATTTCCAACTACCAAGCCATCGTGCCCAGCACCTGGAACGCCGGACCGCGCGACGCGGCGGGCAACCAGGGCGCATACGAAGCCGCGCTACAAGGCCACCAACTGCAAGACGTAAAACAACCCATCGAAATCCTGCGCACGGTTCACAGCTTCGATCCCTGCATCGCCTGCGCCGTACATCTGACCGACCCGGACGGCAAGGAATTGGTGCAAGTAAAAGTGGTTTGAAAAGCCATACCTCGTGGAGATGCCCGTCAATAGGCGATCTGCGTGATGTGTATGATGTAGATGGCTTATTGGCGGGCATCTTCACGTGGGGGTGTTTTGTGATGGTGAAATGGGGGAAGGGCTGGAATGTGCCAGTAGCAGTCATCTGGCGATGCCCTCCAACTGATGTTCATCGCTGGAATTCCCCTTCGATGTTCAAAAAGGCCTATGCATTTTTCCTTGTAGTCGGCATTGGGATTCGGTGTTAGATTCCTTCCGCGCGGTGCGCTACTGCGACCGCTTATCTCAAAAGTTAACATTAGGAAGGATTATGGATCCCGTTACCGTTGCTGGAGCAGGACTTGCTGTCTGGGGTTCTAAAGACCTGATGACGAAACTACTTGGACCAACCGCTGATTACATCGGTGGTGAGGCCTCGAATTTTGTCGCGAAGTGCAATATTAACTTGGATGTCATCTTCAGTAACGCCACTAAGAAGCTTGGAGACAAAATTGAAACGAAAGGTAGCGTCAACCCCCGCGTGCTTAAGCATGTCCTTGATGAGGGGCGTTTCTGTGAAGACGAACTTACTGGCGAATACTACGGCGGAATATTGGCCTCTTCACGTTCAGGAAATGGGAGAGATGATAGAGGTGTAACGCTACTTGCCACCATCAAAGACCTTTCTGTTTATCAATTGCGTTTTCATTACCTCGTATATTCAGAACTCAACCGCCTATATAACGGGAATGGATTGAATCTTGGAGATGGAGACGATTGCAGAAAAATGGCGGTCTTTATCCCTATGCGGATATATATTAAAGCCATGGAATTCACCCCGGAGGAAAATGCCAAATCGATTCTTGCGCACGTGCTGTTTGGGTTAGATAAGCACAAGCTCATTTCAGGTTTCTCAAGTGGTAATGCTGAATTCCTAAAGAAGCAAACCCCCCAAATTTCCGAGGCAGGAATTGTTTTGTCGCCCACAATGCCCGGAGCTGAATTGTTCTTGTGGGCAGTCGGCCTATCTGGCGCATCTGGACGAGAGCTATTAAATATCCAGATTATTGGCAGCATTAATGGGTTGGTTATTGAAGAGGGTACGGTTTCGATCGAAGAACTAAAGGCCATCCCGGCTTCATAAGCGTGACAACAGGGCTGCTGTCTGTGTAACGCATTGGATTTTCATCTTTGCGCCAAATCAAAAATCCAACCTCGTGAAGATGCCCGTCAATAGGCGTTCTACGTGAGGTTGAATATCTGGCAATAAACCCTTAACCCCTCCCAACCTCCCCTTGTCAGGGGAGGAGCCGACTTGCTCCTCCCCTGACAAGGGGAGGTTGGGAGGGGTTGGTTTTGAACTACATCCCCGACCGTTTTAATCCGGTCAGATGCAGCAAGGTGGTGGCGATTTCTTCGACTGAGATGGCGGTTACGTCCAGATACGGGATGTTGGCTTGTTTCATCAACTTTTCCGCTTGAGCGATTTCGTGGCGGCAATTTTCCAGCGAGGCGTAACGGCTGTTCGGTTTGCGTTCGGCGCGGATTTGCGCGAGGCGTTCCGGCTGGATGGTCAGGCCGTAGATGCGCTTGCGGTGATGCTTGAGCGCCGACGGCAACACGCCGTCGGAAAAATCTTCGGGCACCAGCGGATAGTTGGCGGCGAGGATGCCGAATTGCAGCGCGAGGTAGAGGCAGGTCGGAGTTTTGCCGCAGCGCGACACGCCGACCAGAATAATCTGCGCGCTGCCCAGGTCGCGCGTGATGCCGCCGTCGTCGTGGTTCATCGCGTAGTTCACCGCGTCCATGCGCTCGGTGTAATGCAACCCGGTGCCGTGCGATTTGCCGACGGCGTGCGAGGAGGGCAAGCCCAATTCGTTTTCCAGCGGCACGATGAAGCTCTCGAACAGGTCGAGAATCAGCGCGTCGCTTTGTTCGATGATGTTGTGCACGGCGGGCAAGATCAGCGTGCTGAACACGATGGGGCGTTCCCCGTCCGCTATCGACGCTTCGTTGATCTGCTGCACCGTGTCGCGCGCTTTTTCGACGGAATCAACAAACGGCAAAGTGACCTGCACAAACTCGATGCCGTCGAACTGGCTCAACAAACTGCGCCCCAATTTTTCCACCGTGATGGCGGTGCGGTCTGAAACAAAAAATGCGGTGCGCTTCTTGCTCATTATTTCCTTTTGAATAAATAGTTGTCCGCAGATTTTGCAGTTCGTAGGTCGGGCTTTAGCCCGACATGTCGGGTTGAAACCCGACCTACAACGTCCTGATCTGCGCGTTGTGAAATTTTACCATCACCTACTTGCGCAGAAAGGCTTCGAACTCCTCCGCCGGTAGCGGCTTGCTAAAGTAATACCCCTGCACTTCGTCGCAGCCTTGCAGGCGCAGGAAGGCCAGTTGCCCGGCGGTTTCCACGCCTTCGGCGATGGTGTGCATCCCTAAGCTGCTGGCCATGTTGATGATGGCGGTGACGATGGCTTTGTCGTCCGCGTCGTGGGTGATGTCGCGCACGAAGGACTGGTCGATTTTTAGCTTATACACTTTGAAGCGTTTCAAATAACTCAACGAAGAATAACCCGTGCCGAAGTCGTCGATGGACATGCGGATACCGCATTCGTCCAATTTGTCCATCACGGCAATCGCGGCTTGCGGGTCGTCCATGGTGACGGCTTCGGTCAGTTCCAATTCAAGCAATTCGTGCGGCAGGTTCACTTCATCCAAAATGCGCGTGACCATTTCCGTCAAATTGGGATGGCGGAACTGGGCGGCGGAAAGGTTGACCGCCATCATCATCGTCGGCAGCCCCTTATCCATCCATTTTTTCAACTGCGTGGCAGCAGTGCGCAACACCCATTCGCCGATCTGGATAATTTGTCCGCTGGTTTCGGCGATGGGGATGAATTCGGCGGGAGAGATCATGCCCAGCTCTGGATGTTGCCAGCGCAGCAGCGCCTCGGCTCCGACGATGTGGCCGTCTTGTAGGGTGATTTGCGGCTGGTAGTGCAGCAGCAATTCGTTGCGCGTCAGCGCATGGCGCAGCGCGTTGCCCAGTTGCAGGCTGCGCGCGGAATGGGTCTGCATCTCCTGCTTGAAGAAGCGGAAGCCGTTGTGGCTGTCCTGCTTGACGCGATACATGGCGGTATCGGCATTCTTCAGCAGGGCCTCGAAATCTTCTCCGTCATCGGGATAAATGGCGATGCCGATAGAACAGGTGATGATGAGCTCGTGCCCCTCGATCAGGCTGGGCTGGGAAACCATCTCAAGCAATTTGGTCGCCACCAGCGCCGCGCCGTTCTCATCGTTGCCCGGCAACACCAGAATAAATTCGTCGCCGCCTAAGCGCGATACCGTATCTTCATCGCGGATGTGGGATTTCAAACGCAGCGCGATCTCCACCAGCAACTGGTCGCCGATGCTGTGTCCCAGCGTGTCGTTCACATCTTTGAAATGATCCAGATCGAGGAACATCACGGCCATTTTTTCGCCGTTGCGTTGCGCCAGGCCGAGCGCGAATTTGAAATGTTCGTTCAGCAGGCTGCGGTTGGGCAGGCCGGTCAACTGGTCGAAATGCGCCAGATTTTGAATGCGCTCCTCGGCCAGTCTTTTCTCGGTGATGTTTTCTTTGATCGCCAGATAATTGGTGATTTTGCCGTCCGCCTGCCGCACCGGCGAGATGATGGCAGACTCGATGTATTCGCTGCCGTTTTTGTGCTGGTTGACGAGTTCGCCGCGCCAGGTTTCGCCGCGCGTCAGATGCGCCCACATATCCTCGTAAGTCGCCTTTGGCGTTTTGCCGGATTGCAGCATGCGCGGATTCTTGCCGATAGCTTCGTCCATGCTGAAGCCGGATACCTGGCTGAAATTTGCATTGGCGTATTCGATGTTGGCATCCAGATCGGTGATGACGATGGTGTTGGGGCTTTGCTCCACGGCCAGCGACAGTATGCGCAATTTGCCTTCCGCAAGGTCGCGTTCGGCGATGCGGTGTTCCAGCTGCGCCGTATGCAGTTCGATGGATTGGAATAGCTGCGCATTGTTGGCGGCAATGGCGCAGAGATTGGCCAACGTGCGGCACACGCCCAATTTGTTCGCGCCGATTTCCATTGTTTGCTCCGCACTGGTCACGGTCAACACGCCCAATACTTTATTGCCCACCAACAAGGGCAAAAAGAGTGCCGTGCGCAGGTTGTACGTTTCGGCCAAGTAACGTTCGGCAGCAGAAAGTTCGGCCACCCGCATGTCGGGCAATAACACGAACTCGCGGCTGCTTATCGCCTGCATGATATGAGGATGATCCGTCAGCGGCGGATTGCGCAATGCCTCCTGATAAGACTCCGGCAGCGGCGGCGTGGCAGCCCACAAGCGCATCCTGTCGCCATCCAGCAGATAGATGGCCGAGTATTGCATCCGGGTCAGTTGAATGATGCTATCCGCAGTCGTCTGGAGCAGACTTTTCAAATCGAGCGAAGAGATTAGTTCCTGACTGACCTCCAGCAGTGCGGACAGATTTTCGGATTGCGATTGGATGTGTTCGTCCGCTTGTTGTTGCAGCAACTGATCCGCGAAATGATCCAGCGCATAACTGATGTCCATGCCCATTTCCAGCAACAGATTCTGCTCGGCGGTGTCGAAAGCGTTGACCCGATCGGCATACAGCGTGAGCGCGCCGATAACGCTGCCTTTGCGATGCAAGGGGATCGAAGCGGATGCTTTCCACCCGAATTGCGCAGCATGCTCATGCCAGGCTGCTGTCGCCGGATCGTGCTGGAAATCCTGACACCAGACAGGTATATCTTCGCGTATGGCTGTTCCGGTCGGACCGCGTCCGGCGGGTTCGCCCGCATTGATAGCGATGTGAATTCCTTGCAGATACTCGATGCCTGCACCATAAGACGCGACGGGCTTCACCGATTTTCCGTCATCGTCCAGCACGCCTATCCACGCCATTTTCATGCCGCCGGATTGCACCGCGTCGCGGCAAATGGCGGGGAACAATTCAGCCGGGCTTTTGCTGCGCACAATGGCTTTGTTGCACTGGCTCAGCGCCTCGTACAGTTTGTTCTGGCGTTGCAGAACGGCGCTCCAACGATGCAGCAACAGATAGAGCAGGGCGCTGGTGACCGCGACAAAAATCAGGCCTTTGCTCATTTCGATGAATTCCTGAATATGCGCATCGGCAACCGTGATGGTCAACAAGTAGCCCGACACGATAATCCACAGTGCGGCAAAAAGCGCATAGCGAAAAGTGACTCCGGCGGGGGTATTCTTATCTGACATTTCACGAGCCTCTTCGTTGAACCGGCGAGAAAAATCATTTTTGTCCGAACGCGCTGATTCTCCAATAATTTGCCGCGTATGGAAATAGAAAAGAAGCGGGCAGCGGCCAATTGCTGCTGCCGGATCGGATTGGCCGATAACCGGGAACTCGCTACCCGCAGATTCATACCGTTGTAGGTGCGAATTCATTCGCACAGGAATTTAATACGTGCGAACACCCACCGGGTGCAAGAACCTCTTCGAGGTAAATTCGCACCTACAATCCCCCTCAACGGCATTTCTTTCGCCGAAATATTGTCGTCATATCAAAAGCAAGGCTCTGTGCTAGAATGCGCGCCCTTCGATTTCAGTACAGGTAGTACACCATGTCCCGCGCTCTCCGCAACATCGCTATCATCGCCCACGTTGACCACGGCAAGACCACACTGGTTGACCAATTGCTCCGCCAGTCCGGCACCTTCCGCGCCAACCAGAAAATGGAAATCCGCGTGATGGACAACAACGATCTGGAAAAAGAGCGCGGCATTACCATTCTGGCGAAGAACACCGCCATCGAATACGAAGGCACTCACATCAACATCGTTGACACACCGGGACACGCCGACTTCGGCGGCGAGGTGGAGCGCGTGCTGGGCATGGTGAACGGCGTGTTGCTGCTGGTGGATGCGGTGGAAGGCCCGATGCCGCAAACGCGCTTCGTGACCAAGAAAGCGCTGGCGCTCGGCCTGCACCCTATCGTGGTAATCAATAAAGTTGACCGTCCCGGTTCGCGTCCTGACTGGGTGCTGAACCAGACGTTCGATCTGTTCGACAAACTCGGCGCGACCGACGAACAACTCGACTTCCCCGTGATCTACGCTTCCGGCCTGAACGGCTGGGCGTGTATGGATTTGAAAGATGCGCCGTCCAACGGTGGCTCTGCTGCCGACATGAAGCCGCTGTTCGAGACCGTGCTGAAGCATGTACCGACCCCGCCGGGTGATCCCGAAGCGCCGCTGCAATTGCAATTGGCCGCGCTGGACTATTCCACTTTTACCGGACGTTTGGGTATTGGTCGCGTGCTGAACGGTCGTATCAAACCCGGTCAGAACGTGGTGGTAATGAACCACGGCGACCAAGTCAGTTCCGGTCGTATCAATCAAGTGTTGGGTTTCCAGGGCTTGGATCGTATTCCGGTGGAAAGCGCCGAAGCGGGCGACATCATCATCATTTCCGGTCTGGACGAGATCGGTATCGGTGTCACCATTTGCGACCGAGATCAACCGGTTGGTCTGCCCATGTTGATGGTGGACGAGCCGACGCTGACCATGGACTTCATGGTGAACAGTTCGCCGCTGGCGGGCACGGAAGGCAAGTTTGTTTCCAGCCGCCAAATCCGCGAACGCCTGAACAAAGAATTGCTGACCAACGTCGCGTTGAAGGTTGAAGACACGCAGGATGCCGATGTGTTCCGCGTCTCCGGTCGCGGCGAATTGCACCTGACTATTCTGCTGGAAACCATGCGCCGTGAAGGTTTCGAGATGGCCGTGGGCAAACCGCGCGTGGTTTACAAAGAGATCAACGGCGAAAAATGCGAGCCTTACGAGAATCTGAGTATCGACCTGGAAGATGATAACCAAGGCACGATCATGGAAGAAATCGGTCGTCGTCGCGGCGAGTTGACGAATATGGAATCCGACGGACAAGGTCGTACTCGTCTGGAATACCACATTCCGGCACGCGGTTTGATCGGCTTCCAGTCTGACTTCATGACCATGACGCGCGGCACCGGCCTTATCAGCCACGTGTTTGACGACTACGGTCCTGTAAAACCAGACTTGCCCGGTCGCCACAACGGCGTGCTGATCTCGGCGGAAGACGGCGATGCCGTGGCATACGCGCTGTGGAATCTGGAAGATCGCGGACGCATGTTCGTGGTGCCCGGCGACAAGTTGTACGAAGGCATGATTATCGGTATCCACTCGCGCGACAACGATCTGGTCGTTAACCCGATCAAGGGCAAGAAGCTCACCAACGTGCGCGCTTCCGGCACCGACGAAGCGGTGCGACTGACCACCGCTTTGAAGATGACACTGGAATCGGCTGTTGAGTTTATCGACGACGACGAGCTGGTGGAACTGACACCGAAGTCCATCCGCATCCGCAAACGTTACCTGAAAGAGTTCGACCGCAAGAAGGCGATGCGTTCGGCGGATTAGTTTTCGCTGCAACGGCAATCACAACAAGGGACACTTCGGTGTCCCTTGTTTTTTCTGTCGGTTTTAAACCCGATATGCCTGAAGACACCCGTCAATCGGCGATCTACAAGGTGCACTGCTTGTAGATGCTCGTATTTACAGGCTTGCGGGCAAGCTGGCTGTTGCGATGGATATGAATATCAATTGCTCTATACTCCACCAAAGAACCACATAGAATATCGGCAGCCTGTTGTGACGGAGGAAGAGAGTATGAGCAATCAAACGATTCGTACCGCGCAATCCTGCGCCACCGACGCGTCTCTGGCGGTGCAGGAATTTCATGCGGCGGTGGCGCAGCCGGAGATGGCGCTGGTGATATTTTTCTGCTCCAGCGAATACGATCTTGAAGTGGTGGCGTCGGAAATGAACCGGCTGTTTGCCGGGGTGCAAGTGGTGGGCTGCACCACGGCGGGCGAAATCGGACCATGCGGTTATTGTTCGCACAGTCTGTCCGGGGTGAGCTTTGCGGCGGGCGGCTGTGTGGCGGTCAGCGGATTGCTGGAAAATTTAAGCCAGTTCACTATCGCCGCAGGACACGGTTTTGCCCAAGCGTTGTTGCAACGCCTGGAGCATCAAGCTCCGCAGGCCAACTCAAAGAACAGCTTCGCCTTGATGTTGATCGACGGCTTGTCAGTGCGCGAAGAACAGGTGGCGCACGCTTTGCAGTATGCCTTGGGCAATATCGGGCTGTTCGGCGGTTCGGCGGGCGACGACCAGCATTTCACCAAGACTTTTGTGTTCAGCGAAGGCCGCTTTTATTCCGACGGTGTCGTGCTGATTCTGCTCAATACTTCCTTGCCTTTCACCCTGTTCAAAACCCAGCATTTCATTTCCACCGACGAGCGGCTGGTGGTCACGGAAGCCGATACCGAGCGCCGCATCGTCAAAGAGATCAACGGGCTGCCCGCCGCCGCCGAATACGCGCGTCTGGTCGGGGTTGATGTGCACGAGCTCGATTCCATGCGTTTCGCCGCCGCGCCGGTGGTGGTGATGATAGACGGCACGGACTATGTGCGCTCCATCCAGAAAGCCAACGCGGATGGCAGCCTCACGTTCTTCTGCGCCATCGAAGAGGGCGTGGTGTTCCGCGTGGCGCACGGCGTGGGGCTGCTGAGCAATATGGAGCAGACCTTAGCCGAGGTGCGTGCGCAAATCGGCCAGCCGCAACTGGTGATCGCGTGCGACTGCATTTTGCGCAATCTGGAAGTGACCCAGGGCGGCTTGAAAGATCGTGTCGGCGAGATTTTCAAAAGCAACAACGCCATCGGTTTCAGCAGCTATGGCGAACAGTTCCACGGTGTGCACGTCAACCAAACTCTGACCGGAATCGCCATCGGCGATGCGGCGCAAACAACCCCGGAGCCGAAAGATGCCTGACCAGATTCATCCCGCCAACGAACAGGCGTTGCAGGCCGAGATCGCGCGCCTGAACAAAATCGTTCAGGCATTGATGAACCGCGCCGAGCGCAACGCCAGCCTGCACGGCTCCGACTTCAATTTATTTCAAACCGCGATCACGCTCGAAGACCAGGTGCAACGCCGCACCGGGGAACTGGAAGCGGCGTTGCAGGAAAACGAAAAAATCACCCGCACCTTGCGCGAACGGGAAAGCAATTATCGCCTGCTGCTCGAAAATTCTCCGGTCAGCATTCACGAGATCGGTTTGGACGGCAGAATCATTTCCATGAGCCGGGCGGGGCTGGTCATGCATGAAGCCAAAGAGGAGAGCGAGGTTCTAGGTACATTTTATCTGGACGGAGTCGGTGCCGCCGACCGCGAACGCATCGCGCAGCTGCTGGACAAGGCCTATACCGGCGAAACCAGCCATTTTGAATTTGTCGCCAGCGGCGCGCGCGGGCGGATTTTCAAATCGTGTTTTGTGCCCATCAAAAACAAAAATGGCGGCGTGCAAATCCTGATGGGCATCACCGAAGACATCACCGAACGCAAACAGGCCGAAGAGCTAGTCCGCCACCTCGCTTTCTACGATGCACTAACCCAACTCGCCAATCGCCGCCTGTTAACCGACCGTCTGGGGCTGGCGATGGCCGCCAGCAAACGCAGCGGGCGTTACGGCGCGGTGATGTTTATGGATTTGGACAATTTCAAACCGCTCAACGATACGCACGGGCACGAAGCGGGCGATCTGTTGCTGATCGAAGTGGCGCAGCGGCTCACCCGCTGCGTGCGTGCTGTGGATACCGTGGCGCGTATCGGCGGCGACGAGTTTGTGGTGATGGTCAGCGAGTTGCATACCGATAAAGAAATGTCAGTTGCTCAGGCCGGGGCAATCGCCGAGAAAATCCGCGCCGCGCTGGCAGAGCCGTATTTTCTGGAGCGCAATTACTGCGCGCTGCCGGGCTTGGAGCAAAGCAGCCGTGTCATTGCTATCGAGCCGAATTTGCCTGAGGGTGTTGAAGTCACCACGGTGGAACATCATTGCACGGCGAGTATCGGCGTAGTGTTGTTTATCAACCACGAGTCCAGCCATGAAGACATTCTCAAGTGGGCCGATAGCGCGATGTATCAGGCCAAAGAAAGCGGGCGCAACCGGATCCGTTTCTACGATTCAAAATAACCCAGATTGTCCATTGCAACGTAGGTCGGGCTTCAGCCCGACTTGTCGGGTTGAAACCCGACCTACAACACTTGCGCTTGCACTCGTCACGCCGGCATGAAGGAACCGACATTCCTTGTTGATCTTGTCATGCCGCTTGCGGGCATGCGCTTCAAGTCAAAATCAGAATCGAGTAAGCGCGCGGATTCCGTCTTGACCACGTCGTAGCATTCGCAGGCGCGATGTTCCAAACCGGCGCGGTCGAGCACGGTGATATGTCCCCTGCGATAAGTGATAAAACCGGCTTGCTGCAATTTTCCGGCAGCCTCGGTGATCCCCTCGCGGCGCACTCCCAGCATGCTGGCGATCAGTTCCTGCGTTAGCACCAGTTCGTGCGAGGGGATGCGATCCAACGTCAGCAACAGCCAGCGGCACAGTTGCTGTTCCAGCGAATGGTGACGATTGCAAACCGCAGTTTGCGAGGTCTGGGTCATCAGTGCCTGGGTGTAACGCAGCAGCAAATGGCGCATCGTTCCGCAGCGGTTGAATTCATCCACCAGCAACTGCGCTTTCAATTTGTAACCGTAGCCTGCCGCACGCACGAAGGCGAAGCTGGTTGTGGAGTTGCCGCCCATGAAAAGCGAGATGCCGAGCATGCCATCATTTCCCACGCTGGCGATTTCCGTCGATGCGCCGTTTTCCGTCACGTAGTGCAGCGACACGATGGAGGTGGTCGGGAAATAGACGTGCTGCAACTGGCCGCCGGAATCGTAAAGGACTTCGCCGAACGGCATGGTGACCGGCTCCAGATGGGGCGACAGTCGTTGCAGATCAGTCACCGGCAAAGCGGCGAGCAGAAGATTCTGATTCGGGTTCGCTAAATATTTCATGTCAACCTCCGAAAGGTTCAATCAACTCGCCCGAATGAAGCGGCGTGCGCAGGTTATGTGGCCGTTTGCGCGACAACGCCCAGTTTGGAAACGCAGCGGGAGGAGGTGTCGTGTTGGTTGGCGATGGCGCGCTCTATGCTGCGTGAAATGCAGGAGGCGGCATAGGAGGTGAAACTGATGCCGTGCTCCGGCTCATAATTCGCCAGCGCATTGATCAGCCCCTGGTTGCCTTCCATGACCAGATCCAGCAGCGCCACGCCGCGATGGGCATTGCGCTTGGTGACATCCAGCACCAGATGCATGTGGTGGGCAATCATTCTGCGCTTGGCACCGGCATCGCCTTTTCTGAAAAGCTGGATGAGTTCCAGCTGTTGCTCGGCGCTCAGTTGCGGATTTTGTGCTTCCTTCAAATAGTGCGCGCGCCGCAGCGCAAATGTGCCGGACGAACTGGAAATATGTCCGGCATTGACAGTTTCGGGGGGGAAAGCATTAAACAAAACATCGTTTGAACATGCATATTCGCTCATGGTCGCCTCCTGTTGCGGTGGTTTTTCGGGTGTGCCATTTTCACCGGGCGCATGGGCTATCCCTATCGGCGCAGCGCTTAATTTGAGTTAAGCGAATTGCGGAATTCTTCCTAGGTGTTTGTCCTATGCCGTCATCTGCGCAAACTCTGTAAACTGCCGCCCAATGGGTGAACACACCGCAACCGGGGTTTTCTGGATGACAAATACACAAGCGCCACCGTCCGAAAATCAGCCCAAGCCGGGCAGTCGCATTCAACCAAAGGCCACTCTGTGGAAGCCCGTATTCGTATTTGTCCTGTTCAGTTTCGTCGTGCTGGAGTTAGGCTATTCCATCCTGCAAAGCTACAAGGAAAGCATCACCCGGGAAAAACAGGGCGAACTCGGCGGCATCGCGGAATTGAAGATCGGGCAGGTCACCACCTGGATGGCGGAACGCCGTGGCGATGCGCAAGCACTCAAGGACGACCCGTTGTTTACTTCGGCCGTCGCGGATTGGCTACAGCGGGGCGGTGCGGATGGCGAGACAAAGGCGAGGTTGCGGGCGCGTCTGCTATCGATGCAACAGGGACATGCGGTATATGGCTACACCACGGTTTCTCTGTTTGACGCAAAAGGTGTTTTGCGTTTGTCATCCGCCGCCGATGTCGAGCAGGTTCAGACTAGAGAAAAGCAGATGCTGCTGCAAAGTTTGCGCTCCGGGCAGATTACTTTTTCCGACATCCACCGCGAACAACAGCGAGCCGGCGAAATCGTCGAGATCGATCTTGTTGCGCCGCTGCTACTTGGCCGCAACGGCAAGCAACATCCTGTCGCTACCATTCTATTTCGCATTGATCCCAATCGTTTTCTGTTCCCGCTTATCCAGCACTGGCCCACTCCCAGCGCAAGCGCGGAAAATCTGCTGGTGCGCCGCGACGGCGACGAGGTGCTGTTTCTGAATGAATTGCGTCACCGCAAGAATGCGGTGCTTGCCATGCGCATGCCGCTGGATCCGCAATTGCCGGGGGCGATGGCAGTGCTGGGCAGGGAAGGGCTGGTGGAAGGAGTGGACTATCGCGGAGTGCCGGTGGTCGGCGTGTTGAGCAAGGTTGCGGGCACTTCATGGGCTATGGTTTCCAAGATAGACAAGGCGGAAATCTATGCGCCCGTCAACAACCTGACCGCTTGGATTTCGCTGCTGATGTTGTCGCTAATAGGCGCGGGCGGCGGGATTGTTTTCTATTGGCGAGCCAATGAAATGCGGCAATACACGAGCGAACTCAAACGCCAGTCGCTTTCCAAACATCTGGAGTATCTCGGCAAATATGCCAGCGACATCATCATGCTGCTGGACAGCAGCGGCAAGATAGTTGAATTCAACGGGCGCGCGCTGAAGGAGTATGGCTTCCCCGCTGAAGTATTTTCGGGCTTGAACATTAACGATCTGATAGACACCCATGTATTTCCGCCGTTTACCGAAAAATTTGCGCAAGTAAATCGACTGGGCGCGTTGCGCTTTGAAGCGATGCATGTGCGCGGCAACGGGGAATATTTCCCGGTCGAATGCGGTGTGCGTTTGGTCAGGATAGAAGGCCATGATTTTTATCAGGCCATCATTCTCGACATCACCGAACGCAAGCTGGCGGAAATGGGTTTGAAACGACTTAACCGCGCACTCAGGCTGTTGAGTGCTTGCAACGCGGAGTTGGTGCATGCCGAAGAAGAGCAGCAATTGATAGCGGTGTGCAAGCTGATCGTGGAAATGGGCGGCTACAGCATGGCCTGGCTGGGTTACGCGGAACATGACGAAAACAAAACCGTGCGCCCGGTTTTGCAATACGGTTTTGAACACGGTTACCTGGAAAACGCGGCAATCAGTTGGGCGGACACGGAGTCGGGACGCGGCCCCACAGGCACGGCAATCAGAACCGGTTTGCTGCAAATCAACCAGAATTTTATAAGTAATGCCACGGTTGCTTCCTGGCGCGCGGAGGCTTTGGAGCGCGGATACCAATCGAGCATCGCCTTGCCGCTGAAAGACGAATCGAACGTATTCGGCGCGCTGAGTATTTATTCCGCCGAAGCCAATGCCTTCAATGCCGAAGAGCTGGAGTTGCTGCAAGAACTGGCGGACAACCTGGCTTACGGCATAACAACACTGCGCATGCGCAACGCGCGCAGACAGGCGGAGGAGAAGCTGCGGCAGAGCGAAGAGCGTTTCCGTTTTCTGACGGAAAACGCATCGGACATGGTGTTCATGATGACTTTGCCGGATTTGCGTTTTGAGTATGTCAGTCCTGCTGCCACCCGGCTGTTCGGTTACACGCCGCAAGAGTTTTACACTAACCCGTCGCTGGTGCGCACCCTCGTTCATCCCGACAGCAAACCCTATCTGGCCGAGCAGACGGAAAAACTGCTGGCAGGCGAAGCCACGCCTTGCGTCGAATACAGCGTCATCCACAAATCCGGCGAGAAGCGCTGGATGAGCCAGCGCAATTCGCCGATATGGAGCGAGCGCGGTGAAAAAATTCTGATCGGCTTTCAGGGCGTGGTCACCGACATCACCGAGCGCAAGCTGGCGCAAGCGCTGTTCGAGAGCGAACACAACCGCTTGCGCACATTGGTGCAAACCATTCCCGATCTGGTCTGGCTCAAAGATACCGCCGGTGTCTATCTCAGTTGCAATCCGCAATTCGAGCGGTTCTTCGGCGCGAAAGAAGCGGACATCATCGGCAAGACAGACTTTGATTTCGTCGATGCGGAACTGGCCGGGCACTTCCGCCAGAAGGACAGTGAAGCCATGGCCGCAGGCAAGCCGAAAGTCATTGAGGAATGGGTCACCTATCCCGACAACGGGCAACGCGTTTTGCTGGAGACCATCAAGGCCCCGATGTGGAATGAAGCGGGCGAGTTGATCGGCGTGATGGGTATTGCACGCGACATTACCGGGCGCAAGCATGCCGAAGAAAGAGAAAGCCGCTTGCGCCATATTCTGGATAGCACACAGGATATGATTTTCATTTTCCAGCCCGACACGCTGCGTTTTGTGTACATGAACAAAGGGGCGCTCGACAGTATCGGCTACAGCAGCGAAGAGATGCTGCTGATGACTCCGCCGGACATCAATCCGCTGCTGTCGGAACATGAGTTCCGCAAATTTATCGCACCGCTTGTCTCCGGCGTAAAGCACATGCTGCGCTTCGAGACTGTCCATCGGCACGAGGATGGAACCGATCTGCCGGTGGAGGTGCAGTTGCAGCTGGTACAGGAAAAAGACGGGGAGAAGGTATTCGTCGCGGTGGTGCGGGATATTTCCGAACGCAGACGCGCGGAGAAAGAATTGCAGCGGCAAAAAACTTTCATGTGGCAGGTCATCGACATCGATCCGAACCGCATCTTCGTCAAGGATGCACAGGGAAACTTTCTGCTGGTCAACCAGAGCGCGGCCGCCGCATTCGGCATGACACCGCTTGAAATGATAGGCAAAAATATCGCCGAAATTAACCAGCCGCCGGAGCAGGTGGCGAATTATCTGCAAGCAGATCGTGAGGTGATTGAGGAAGGCTGCGAGATCAACCGGATCGAGCCTTACACGCTGGCGAGCGGTGAACAGCGTTGGCTGCTTACGATCAAAAGACCGCTGACCATGCCGGACGGCAGGATGAGCGTGCTGGGCATTGCCGTGGATATCACCCGGCAAAAAAACGCCGAAATAAAATTGGCTGATTCCTACAAGGAACTTCAGCGGCTTTCGCTGCACCTGGAAAATGTCCGGGCGGAAGAACGGGCAAGGATCGCGCTCAATCTGCATGACGAAATGGGCGCGACGCTGGTCGCGATAAAAATGGGGGTTTCCTGGCTTGCCTCCAAGCTGCCCGCCGATGCGCCGCAGCTGGCGCAAGAAGCGGCACATATCGGCGAACTGGTGTCGGGCGGAATCCACACCATGCATCAGATTGTCACCCAGTTAAGGCCGAATCTGCTGGGCGATGTGGGGCTGGCGGCGGCGATACGCGATTACGTGAATAAATTCCGGCAGCACACGAATATCGAATGCGCGCTGGCTTTGCCCAATGAGGAGCTGGTGCTGGATGCGGATCAGTCGCTCACGATTTTCCGCATCCTGCAGGAATCGCTGAACAACGTGGCGAAGCACGCGCAGGCCGACCGCGTGGACATTCTGATTACCGCGCAAGGCGATTCGCTGTTGATGGTGGTCAAGGACAACGGCATCGGCTTTGACCCCGCCCTGCAAAAGAAACGCACCTTCGGTTTGTTGGGGATTCAGGAACGCGCGTTGATGGTGGGCGGCAAAGCCAGAATCAGCAGCACGCCCGGCAAGGGCGTGCGGGTGTCGGTGAACGTTCCGTTTTCGGCGAGAGCAAAATGATGCCGAAAATCGCAATCAAGGTTTTTGTAGGTGCGAATTCATTCGCACAAATCTTTTCGAGGAGTTGGCCGTGATTCGTGTATTGATCGTTGATGACCATGCCATCGTGCGCCACGGGTTGCGGCGGATTCTGGAAGAGGCGAAGGGCATGCATGTGGGCGGCGAGGCGGCGAACGGGGTCGAGGCGCTGAAAATGATGCGCGCGGAAAAGTGGGATGTGGTGCTGCTCGATATTTCCATGCCCGAAAAAAACGGCATAGACACCCTCAAGCAAATCATGGAAAACGACAAAGAGGCCAGGGTGCTGATCCTGAGCATGTACCCTGAAGACCAGTATGCAGTGCGCCTGATGAAGGCGGGCGCTAGCGGTTATCTGACCAAGGAAACCGCGCCGGAAAAACTGGTCGAGGCGATCCGCACCGTGGTTGCGGGCAAAAAACATATCAGTCCCACACTTTCGGAATTGCTGCTGCTGGAATGCGGCGGCAATTCGGGGAAATCGGCGCACGAAATTTTGAGCGACCGGGAATATCAGGTGTTGCGCCTGATCGGCTCCGGCAAGAGCGTGTCCGATATTGCCGGACAACTGTCGCTCAGCGTCAAAACCATCAGCACCTACCGCACCCATATCCTCGAAAAACTGAAGTTGAAAAATAACGCCGAGCTGATTTATTACGTGATGCAGAACGGCTTGAAGGAGCATTGAATTGTAGGGTGGGCACGTTTTTGTGCCCACGCGGAACAATCATGACTTACAGCGTGGGCACAAAGGCGTGCCCACCCTACAATGACTAATGCGATGGTTTATACTTCGCCCTCAATTTTCTTCCCGACTAACCATGCTGGAAATCCTCTCCGTTGTTGCTGTTCTGTTGCTGCTCGTGTTGCTGGCGATGCAATTGAAACAGCCCGCGCGCGCCGCGCAGATGCTGGAGCAGCAGCACCGCGCCATGCTCACCGATTTGCACGACGGGTTGAACAAGCAGGGTGATCGGCTGATCGCGGCGCAGGCGGCGGAATCGGAACGGTTGCGCACCGCAGTGGGCGAGGAGTTGCGCGCCACGCGCGACGCGATCAACGCGCTGCAAGCCAAGCAGGATTTGCTGCGCAGCGAGATGCTAGCGCAGACGCTGGCCAAGCTGGCGGAGCAGGGGCGCGCCGATCAGGAGTTGATCCAGAATTCTTTCCGCAATGCTACGCAACATCTGGCGACTAGCATCGAGACTTTATCCAAAACGGTGGATGCGCGGCTCGAACAAATCGGCGGCAAGGTGAACGAGCGGCTGGACGAGGGCTTCAAGAAAACCAACGAGACTTTTGTCAGCGTGATGGCGCGTCTGGCGACCATCGACGAGGCGCAGAAAAAGATCGACGGCCTGACCACCAACATGGTGAGCTTGCAGGAATTGTTGGGCGACAAACGTTCGCGCGGCGCGTTCGGCGAGGTGCAGTTGGAAGCGCTGGTGCGCAACATCATGCCGCCGCAATCCTACGAAATGCAATACACGCTGCCCAACGGCAGCCGCGCCGATTGCGTGTTGAAACTGCCCGAGCCGACCGGCATGGTGGCGGTGGATTCCAAATTTCCGCTGGAAAATTATCACCGCATGTTCGACGCGGGCAGCCCCGCCGAAAAGCTGGTCGCCGAAAAACAATTTAAGGCCGACATCAAAAAACATGTGGACGACATCGCCAACAAATACATTCTCGCCGATGTCACCTCCGATGGCGCAGTGATGTTCGTGCCCGCCGAGGCGGTGTTCGCCGAAATCCACGCGCATCACCCGGAAGTGGTGGACTACGCCATGCAACGCCGTGTGTGGATCGTGTCGCCCACCACGCTGATGGCCGTGCTCAACACGGCGCGCGCGGTGATGAAAGATGTAGAAACGCGCAAGCAAGTGCATATCATCAAGGACGAACTGGGCAAGCTGGGCAAAGAGTTCGGACGCTTCGACGAGCGCATGAAAAAACTGGCCGATCACATTCGTCAGGCACACGAAGACGCGCAAGACGTGCAGATCACCAGCCAGAAAATTTCCAAACGGTTCGTCAGCATCGAGCAGGTGGAACTGGAACACCCGGCGGCGCTGCCGCTGGTGCAGGGAGAATAAAGAATGCAGCATCGCCGCAAGGCAGGAAATACGGGCATCTACGTGAGGTGTACGGTGTAGATCGCCTATTGGCGCGGCTTGCGGTGATGTTTGTGTTTTGTAGGATGGGTGGAGCGCAGCGATACCCATCATTGACACCGAGAAGGAGGTTTCATCATGAATGTTCGTGTGGAAGCGTTTATTGAGCAGGCCAGAAGCTTGACCCAAGCGGAACGTGTTTCCGCGCTGGATGCTTTGCAGGAACTGGTTGTGCCGCCAAATAACGATTGGGAAGCTGCTTGGGGTAAAGAAGCGGCGGATCGGGTTGAGGCTTATGAGCGGGGAGAGCTTGCGGCAGAGGATTTCGATCTGGTCATGGATAGGCTGCGCAAGGAATTTCTCGCAAAATGAAAATCCGGCAACTTGAGATTGCCAGTGATGAATTGCGCGAAGCGCTGGCCTGGTATCGCGAAAGAAGCCCGCAGGTGGCTGAGGCGTTTTGGTTGCGCATCCAGGATGCGCGCAGTTCAATCGTGTTATACCCGAATGCAGCTCCTTTGATCGAACGCAGGGTGCGGCGTTTCATCTTGTCAGGTTTTCCTTACGATCTGGTTTACGTTGTACTGCCGGATGCAATCGTGATCGTGGCATACGCCCACCACAGTCGTCAGCCGGGTTATTGGAAGATACGTTTGCAGAATCAATCTAAAAATTCTTGAATCCATTGTTATGAAAATCGCCATCGCCCAAATCAATTGCACCGTCGGCGACCTCGCGGGAAATGCCGCGAAGATCGCCGATTACGCGCAGCGCGCCAAGGATCAGGGCGCGTCCATTTTGCTTACGCCGGAATTCAGTCTGTGCGGTTATCCACCGGAAGATTTGTTGCTGCGCGACGGGTTCTATCTGGCTTGCGATGAGGCGTTGCGTGCGCTGGCGCAACAAACGCCGGGCATCACGCTGATCGTCGGCCATCCGCACCAGGCCGGCAAGAAGCGCTTCAACGCGGCTTCGGTGTTGCGCGACGGCAAGATAGTCGCGACGTATCACAAGCACTCGCTGCCCAACCACAGCGTGTTCGACGAAGTGCGCTATTTCGATCAGGGCACCGAGCCGTGCCTGATCGAGATGGACGGCATCGTCTTCGGCATCAACATTTGTGCCGATGTGTGGCACGAACAGGCGGCGCTGCGCGCCAAGGAGGCGGGTGCGCAAGTGTTGCTGGTGCTGAATGCTTCGCCCTATCACTTCAACAAACAGGCCTCGCGTTACGACACCATCCGCGACCGTATTGCCGATACCGGCATGGCGGTGGTGTACGCCAATCTGGTGGGCGGGCAGGACGAGTTGGTGTTCGACGGCGGCTCTTTCACCATGGATACGGATGGAAAACTGCTGCACCAATTCGCCGCTTTCGAGGAGTTGTTGGGCATCGTCGAATTGCAGGACGGCAAGCTGGTGGCGGGCGAACAGCAACTCGTGCTCAAGGACGAGGCCAGCATCTACCGCGCGTTGTGCGTCGGCGTGCGCGACTACATTCAAAAAAATAAATTCCCCGGCGTGTTGCTGGGCTTGTCCGGCGGCATCGACTCCGCGCTGACCTTGGCGGTGGCGGTGGATGCGCTGGGCGCAGACAAGGTGCGCGCGGTGATGATGCCGTCGCCTTACACCGCGCAAATCAGCATCGACGATTCGCGCGAGATGGTGAAACTGCTGGGCGTGCGCTATGAAGAACTGGATATTCTGCCGGCCTTCATCGCGCTGGAAGGCACGCTGTCGCCGCTGTTCCACGGCTTGCCCGCCGACACCACCGAAGAAAATCTGCAAGCGCGCATTCGCGGAGTGTTGTTGATGGCGCTGTCCAACAAGAGCGGCTCGCTGGTGTTGACCACCGGCAACAAATCTGAAATGACCGTGGGCTACGCCACGTTGTACGGCGACATGGCGGGCGGCTTCGCGGTGCTCAAAGACGTGAGCAAAACCTGGGTGTATCGCCTGTCCAATTGGCGCAACACGCTGGGGCGCGTGATCCCGGAACGCATCATCACGCGACCGCCCAGCGCCGAACTGAAACCGGATCAAACCGATCAGGACAATTTGCCGCCTTACGACGTGCTGGATGCGGTGATGGCCTGTTACGTCGAACAGAACATGAACATCGCCGACATTGTGCAGCAGGGCTTCGCCGAGGCCGACGTGCTGCGCGTGGTGAGGCTGATCCGCATCGCCGAATACAAACGCCGCCAAGCTCCGGTCGGCGTGCGCATCACCGATAGAGGCTTCGGCAAGGACTGGCGCTACCCGATCACGGTGCGCTATCAGGACGGGTTTTGAGCGCGTCATTTTCTTGTCTCATCAATTCGTGGCGCGCGCACGAAAACGAACTGCGCAACTATCTCCGCCATCGCGTCGGCGACGCTCATCTGGCCGAAGATTTATTGCAGGATGTGTTCGTCAAAGCGATGCGGCAGGGCAGCGAGTTTTGCGATCTGGACAACCCGCGCGCGTGGCTGTTTCAGGTGGCGCGCAATGCGCTGGTTGACCATCAACGCCTGCACCGCGAAACCGTCGAACTGCCGGAAGATATACCGCAAACCATTGAACAGCCCGATCCGGTGGTTACCCTCAGCGCCTGCGTCGCGCGCGTGTTGTCCGAACTTTCGGCGGAAGACCGCGACATCATCGAGCAATGCGATTTGAACGGCATGAAGCAACAAGCCTACGCCCAAGCCCATCACCTCACCCTCGCCGCCGTCAAATCGCGCCTGCTGCGCGCCCGCCAAAAAATGCGCGCCACACTTTCTACCAACTGCAAAGTGCAGTTCGACCCGCAAGGCAAAGTGGAAAGCTACGTCCCGCGCAAATAGATGTCTGACGCAAATATCAGTTGAGAGGTTTGTAGGTGCGAATTCATTCGCACGTTCAACGAGACATGTGCGAATGAATTCGCACCTACAACACCCTCAATTAAGTTTATTTGGATCAAAAGTTGCATCCTTTTCAAAGTTCGTTCGTCTCCTGAATACGAAGGGCAATAACGCCTGAACCGGAATCACCAAGATGAAAATTACCGCACTTAATTTGCCGCATTCCGCCCCCAGAGTTTTTCTGGCGGTCGCCGCCGTCATTTGGCTGGCGCTCTATCAAACGCTGGAACCGCTGTCGCATGTTCTGGTGAATACTTTGCCGCTTGAAGCGGGTAGCCCTTTGTATGACGCGCTGCAATTTTTTCTGTACGACACGCCCAAGGTGTTGCTGTTGTTGGCCGGGGTGGTGTTCGTGATGGGCATGATCAATTCCTACTTTACCCCGGAGCGCACCCGCGCCTTGCTTTCCGGGCGGCACGAGGGCGTGGGTAACGTGATGGCGGCCACGCTCGGTATCGTCACCCCGTTCTGTTCCTGCTCCGCCGTGCCGCTGTTCATCGGCTTCGTGCAGGCGGGCGTGCCGCTGGGGGTGACGTTTTCATTTTTGATTTCCGCGCCCATGGTGAACGAGATCGCGCTGGCGCTGCTGTTCGCTTTGTTCGGCTGGAAAGTCGCTTTGCTCTATCTGGTGCTGGGGCTGAGCATCGCCATCGTGGCCGGATACATCATCGGTCGCCTGAAGATGGAACATCATCTCGAAGACTGGGTGCAGAACATGGCGCATGTGCAGGCCACGGTGGGAGCGGACGAGCTGACCCTGCCGGATCGCATCGCGGCGGGATTCGCCAGCGTGCGCGAGATCGTCGGTCGCGTGTGGCTGTACGTGCTGGCGGGCATCGCCATCGGTGCGGGCATCCACGGTTATGTCCCCGCCGATTTCATGGCCAGTTTCATGGGCAAAGATGTGTGGTGGGCGATGCCGGTCTCGGTGTTGCTCGGCGTACCGATGTACACCAACGCGGCGGGCATCATCCCCATCGTCGAAGCGCTGCTGGCCAAGGGCGCGGCGCTGGGCACCGTGCTCGCGTTCATGATGAGCGTGATCGCGTTGTCGCTGCCGGAGATGGTGATCCTGCGCAAAGTGCTCAAGCCGCGCCTGATCGCCACCTTTGTCGGTGTGGTGGCGACGGGCATCCTAATCGTGGGCTATGTGTTCAACGCGGTGGTGTGATGATGGCTTGCGCCACGCCGCCCGCTGAAGCTCCCGTTATGCGCCTCACGCTGGCGGGTAGCGGCGAACCGCTGTTGCGCATGCAGAAACGCCTGTCCTGCGCGGCGGCGGGCGCGGGAGTGATGCTGGAACTGGCGATACGCAAGGACTACGAAGCGTTGGGCATAGCTCTAGGCGACACGCCCGCCGTGTTGTGCGACGGGAAAGTGGTATTCAAGGGACTGCCGCGCACCGAAGTCATCGAGGCGTGGCTGAAGCAAAAGGAATGAATGTCGAGCACGCTGGCCGAGGATAGTCAGCGCAGTCTTGGAGAGGAATACAATGATAGTGAATCGCATCGTGAGCTTCGTCGTCGTGATCGCCATGATGAGCGGCCTGACCGCCTGCGAAGCGCAGTCGCAGCAATCCGCGTCGCCGGGCATGCAGCTGGTACACAACGCGACCGCCTCCGGTCTGCCGACCGTGGCCGAATTCGGCGCGGCGACGTGCTCGTCCTGCAAGGACATGAAAATCGTGCTCGACCGCGTGGCGCAGCGCACACAGGGTAAAGCCCATGTGCTAATCATCGACATCAGCAAGGACTGGGAAGCGCGGAATGCTTACGGCATCCAGTACATGCCGACACAGGTATTCTTCGATGCAAGTGGCCGAGAGATTGGCCGCCACATCGGCAAGCTGAGCGAGGCTGAAGTGATGACGGCACTGGGATTGGGCGCATGATAGACAGCGCAAACATGATCGCCGCCTACCCGCTGGCTGCTGCCGCCACCGCGTTGCTGGCGGGCGTAGCATCATCGGTATCGCCCTGTTCGGTGGCGGCAATGCCGCTGGTCGTGGGTTATGTCGGCGGTTACAGCGACGGCAGCCGCAAACGCGCCTTCGTGTATGCCGCCAGTTTTGTGCTGGGATTGTCGCTGGCGTTCACCGCCGTTGGCTTGGCCGAGATCGGAAGAGCGTCGTGTAGGGAAAGAGTGTAGATCTCGGTGGTCGCCGTATCATTAAAAAAACA
>FZPU01000023.1_pt1 | contig 61281 bp, 55 predicted proteins | sample 1534781 | NCBI WGS metagenome assembly FZPU01 (sample SAMEA104161949, study PRJEB21768) | metagenome | isolation source: underground water
ACCACGTCGTCCAGGTCCCCTTCCATGATCTGCAGCAGCTTGTACAGCGTCAGGTTGATGCGGTGGTCGGTGAGGCGGCCCTGCGGGAAGTTGTAGGTGCGGATGCGGTCGCTGCGATCGCCGCTGCCGACCAGGCTCTTGCGCTCGGCGGCGTCCTTGGCGGCGCGCTCGCTGCGTTCCTTTTCGTGGATGCGGGCGGTCAGCACTTTGAGCGCCTGGGCCTTGTTGCTGTGCTGGCTGCGCCCATCCTGGCACTCGGCAACGATGCCGGTGGGGATGTGGGTGATGCGCACCGCCGAGTCGGTCTTGTTGATGTGCTGGCCGCCGGCACCGCTGGCGCGGTAGGTATCGATGCGCAGGTCCGACGGGTTGATCTTGATGGCCTCGGCTTCGTCCTGCTCGGCCAGCACGGCAATCGTGCAGGCGCTGGTGTGGATCCGGCCCTGGGTCTCGGTGGCGGGCACGCGTTGCACACGGTGGCCGCCAGACTCGAACTTGAGTGCGCCATAGGCGCCGGTGCCGTTGTGAAAGCCTTCCATGCGCACCACGACTTCCTTGTAGCCACCCAGCTCGCTCGGCGATTCGCTGACGATCTCGCTCTTCCAGCCACAGCGGTCGGCGTAGCGCATGTACATGCGCAGCAGGTCGCCGGCGAACAGTGCCGACTCGTCACCGCCGGTGCCAGCGCGGATTTCGACAAAGGCCGGGCGCTCGTCATCCGGGTCTTTCGGCAGCAGCATGCGCTGCAGCTCGGCTTCCAGTTGCGCCAGCTCGGCGGTGGCGCTTTCGATTTCTTCCTCGGCCATTTCCACCATGTCCGGGTCACTCTTCATCTCCTGGGCGCCGGCCAGGTCGGCCTCGCGTTGCTGGTAGCGGGCCCAGCGGCTGGCCACGGCGGCCACGTCGGTGTGCTCGCGTGAGAGCTTGAGGAACTGCTCCATGTCCTTCATGATGTCCTCGCGGGACAGCAGGAACTCCAGCTCGGCCTGGCGGTCGGCGTAGCGGGCCAGTTGTTGACGGAAAAAGGTTTTCATGGGACTAAAAAGCGGTCTGCAAATACGGGAAAAAAATCGACCTCCCTCTCCAACGTGCCCAGGTGCGTGTACTTCTTAACTTAAAAGCCGCAGCCAAATGGGGCTGTTGGCTCCCTCTTCCACCCGGCGGGGTGGGAGAGGGCGGGGGGAGAGAGGGGGAAAGAAAGCCGGAATCAGCGCAGCTAACGCTCGTTGCGCAGAAAGAAGTGCTGAATCGCCGAACTGGCACGATCGCGGGCAGATGCATCACCGGCCCGCAGTTCGGCCATGGCGCCGTGCAGCATCTTTTGCGTCAGGCCCTTGGACAGGGCTTCCAGCACCGCGTCCACCGGTTCGCCCTTGGCCAGCAGCTTGCGGGCGCGGGCCAGTTCGGTGGCGCGCCAGGCATCGGCCTGGGCGTTGAGTTGCTGGATCAGCGGCACCGAGTTGCGCTGGTCGATCCAGTGCATGAAGCTCTGCACACCGGCATCCACAATGGCCTCGGCCTGGGCCACGGCGGCTTGGCGACTGGCCTGGGCGGTTTGTACCACCGTGGCGAGGTCGTCGACGGTGTACAGGTAGACGTCTTCCAGCGCCTTGACCTCGATCTCGATGTCGCGCGGCACGGCCAGATCCACCATGAACATGGGGCGGTGGCGGCGCTTCTTGACGGCGCGCTCCACGGCACCCAGGCCGATGATGGGCAGCGTGCTGGCAGTGCAACTGATGACGGCGTCAAACTCGTGCAGGCGGTCGGGCACATCGGCCAGACGCATGACCTCGCCGCCAAAACGACTGGCCAGCTTTTCGCCGCGCTCCAACGTGCGGTTGGCAATGGCCAGGCTCTTGGGATTCTTGGCGGCGAAGTGCGTGGCGCACAGCTCGATCATTTCGCCGGCACCAACAAACAAAACTTTGACCTTTGTCAAATCTTCGAACAAATTTCCCGCCAAACGCACGGCTGCGGCAGCCATGCTGATGGAGTGGGCGCCGATTTCGGTCGATGTGCGCACCTCTTTTGCCACGGCAAACGAGCGCTGGAACAACTGCGACAGCGTCGTGCCCAGGGCGCCGGCGGCATCGGCGGCGCGCACGGCGTCCTTCAACTGGCCCAGGATCTGCGGCTCGCCCAGCACCATGGAGTCCAGCCCGCTGGCCACGCGGAAGGCGTGGCGTGCGGCCAGTCCGTCTTGCAGGCTGTAGGTGTGGGAACGCAGCGCGTCAGCCGAAATGCCGGCCGAATTGGCCAGCCAGCCCAGCGTGGGCTCCAGTTCGGTCTGCTCGCCGGCGCAGTAAATCTCGGTGCGGTTGCAGGTCGAGACGATGGCCGCCTCGGGCATGCGGTTCAGCGATTGGCGCAGGCCCTGCAGGTGGGGCGCGATCTGGTCCATGGCGAACGCAAACCGGCCGCGCACGTCCAGCGGCGCGGTGGTGTGGTTGATGCCTAAGGTCCAGACTGCCATGTAATTCTTTTGGATTTATGCGTGATTATAAAATCGCCGCCACTTGAACCAACCCAAAGGCCCGTCCGGGCCCGTCAAATGGGCCCTCTGGACCAACTCTATCACCTGGCAAATTTCCTGGCGCCCGCGCTGGCCGTGGGCCTGTTGCTGGCCCTGGCCGGCCCCCTTGTCAGCAAAAAAAGCCCTGCAGCCCTCGGATTCCTTGCGCAGATAGCTATCAATTGTATAGCTGGTGTTGTGGCTTTGGGGCTGGGGCTGTGGTTCTTTGGCCGCGACGGCAAAATGGCCAGCTATGCCGCATTGCTGGTCTTTGCGGCCACAAGCCAGTGGGCCGGCGGGCGCGGCTGGCGTTGAAGTGGGGGGCCGCTAGACCAGTAGCGCCCAGTGGTTACCGGCCGACATGCCCTGCGGCCAGCGCAGCATGCTGGGGCCTTCGGTGGCATGCCAGCGTGCCAGTCCCAGTCCGCCACCGATGGCCACGCCCGGAGCGTCCTGCAGCGGCCACAGGCCGCACGGGTTTTGCACCTTGCCGATGGTCAGCAAGTCGCCTGTCGCATGCGGCTGCCACAGCAGAATGCGGTTGGCGCGCTGGGCGCTGAGTACAAAGCCGCCATTCGGGCCGGCGGCCACGTCGCCGGCATAACCTTCGGCTACCACCTGGGATGGAATGCCCAGTTTCTGACCGTCCCACACGGCCAGCAGCGGGGCGTCGCGGCGCTGGGCGGGGTCGTCGTGCTCGGCCTGCAGGCCAATGCCCAGCAGCAACGGGCCGTTGGCCAGCGGGCGATTCCAGGCGATGTGGTGGGGGGCCAGGCGTTTGTCGCGCAGGCTCCAGGCGCCCAGCTTCTCGCCGTTTTCCGGGTTCAGCAGCACCAGCTCGGGGTTCATGCGCTCCAGGTTGCGCTTGTCGCCGGCCGCATCGCGCGGAATGCCACCGTTGGCAATCACCAGGCGGCCCTGTGGGTCGACCAGGATCTGGTGCGGGTCGATGCCGTGCGTGCGGTGCTCGGCCACCTTGCGCAGGTCCCGGGCGTCGCGCACGCTGACCCAGCCGTCGCCGGTCCTGCGATCGGTCTCGCCGGTGTAGAGCCAGTGGCCATCCAGGCTGGCGGCGACGTGACCGTCCAGTGTGCGGATGTCGCCTTCGTCTTTTTGCAGGGCTTCGAGTGAATGGTCTTCGTCCGTCCAACGCTTGCGGTTCAGGTACAGAAACGCGGTGATGATCGCCTTGCGCGCCAACTCGGGATTGTCATCCGCCACCGCCGCCAATGCCGCACTGGCTTGTGCATCATCGCAACCAACCATTTTCAATACCGACGCGGCATCGCCTTCTTCATATTGCGCACTTTGTGCCATCAACCCGGCGGCATCATCAAAACGCAAATGACCGGACAGCGCGAAGCTCAGCATGTTCACATCGTCCAGCCCGAAGCCGTTGATGTATTCGCCGAGCAGCGAATTCACGACGCGGTCGTAATTTTTTCTGTCGGGCGGATCGCCCAGCGTGTCATCGATCTGGATGCCCAGTTCACGCGACTGGTAAGCGAATTCGGGATGGATATTTTTCATGGTATCGGGTCTTTAAGTGGATGAACGGTCGTCGCGCGGAAGCTCGATCCCGCAACGATTGAAAAGCGAACTCCACAGCGCCAGCGCCTCATCGTCCGAGTCGATGATGATGCGATTGTTGCGGCTCTGGTTATAGGCGGCTCTTTGCTGCGGATCAGAAAGAAGTTCATACGCCGTCTTGATGGCATTGAACCTGACCTCGGCGCTGGAATGCGGATTCCTGTCCGGGTGATGGCGCATGGCCAGCACGCGGTAAGCCTTCTTGATTTCTTCGGTCGAAGCGGTAGGCGAAACGCCCAGAATGTTGTACGGATTTTCCAATGAAGCCTCCTGCGTGGGGCGCGATTCTACCTTCTTGTGGGGTGCGGGTACATTTTGAATTGAAGTTTGCGCGACTTGATGGTTTGACCGCTGTTAGATCGCGAGCTAAAATGAATCCGTATTATTTCCGTAACCAAGGAGCTGCCGAAATGACTGTCGCCACACCGTCTTACGAGCGCATAGACCTGCGCACCTCGCCCGAGATCAAGGAGTTGCTGGTACGTGCGGCGACCACATCCGGCATGACAATCAGCGCGTTCCTGATAAGCGCTGCGCAAGAAAGGGCGAAGCGCGTGCTTGCCGAGAACGAAACTCTTATCTTGTCCGCGCACGATTGGGAAACCTTCTTTCGCGTGCTGGATGCAAACGACAAGCCGCGCCCGAAACTCAAAGCCGCCGCCAAGCGCTACACCAAACACCTCAACACCGCCAAATGAGCGTCTTTGATGGCCGCATCGAACTGCTCGCCGCACATCACGACCGGCGCAATTTCTCATGCGGCGAACCGGCGCTCGACGAATACCTGAGCCGCTACGCCCGCCAGCACGCCGATGCCCGAGTGAGCCGCACCTACGTGGGGGCAAAGGACAAAATAGTCTGCGGTTATTACAGTCTGGCGATGTCCGCCATCAGTAAAAAAAATCTACCCAAAACGTACCAATCTCGCCTGCCGAATTACCCCTTGCCCGTCGCGCGCCTCGCGCGGCTAGCCGTGGATATGCGCCACCAACGGTTGGGGGTGGGAGAATTGCTGCTGATGGATGCGTTGCACCGCTGCCTGCTGCTATCCGAAGAAATCGGCATGATAGGCGTGGTGCTGGATGCCAAACATGAACAGGCAAAAACCTACTACCAACGCTACGAGTTTGAAAAATTTTCGGATGCGCCGCTGACTTTGTGGTTGCCGATGGGGGCGATAAAGAAACTGTTTGAATAGCTGGACACGCGAAGCCAACGCCATTGCAACTTCTCCACGGCTCGTTTAGAGTCCTCACCACTTATGCAACCGCCGAAACTAAGCCATGCCGCAAAGTACGGCACGGGCAAGGCGGAAAATCAGTACAGGAGGCTGGCGTAAAAGTCCCTCATCTAACGAGTGAGGGTTTAGGGTGGGGATGCATCCCGCCGCGTGCTTGTTATTTTAGGGAATAACATGACTGTAAGCCTCTCTGCTTTTTCAAGGTGCCTTTCCGGCAATCCGTATGCTATTGCTTCTCCCTCTTACGTGCTCACAAGACCTGCGCCCGAGTTTCTATGTAATGCGAATTCAGGAGAATCACTGTGGGGTTGATAGACGGGGATGACGGTCTGCCTGCAGATGAAGTAGGTGTCTGGGCAAAGGAGAAACATACTTATCTCAAACGCTATCTGGACATTTCACGAGGCACACGCAAAAAATTTATCGGCGAAAGAAAAGGCGGGGCGGTATATTTTGATTTGTTTTGTGGCGCAGGTCGCTCTCGCATTAGAGGCACTAATGAGTGGATTGATGGAGGAGTTGTTGCGGCTTGGAAAACCAGTCGTGAGGGTGAAGCACCGTTTACAGACATCTACATTTCCGACATCGACGAAATAAAATTGAAGGCATGTACTGAGCGGTTACGCAAGCTTGGTGCTCCTGTTCATCCAATCCACGCATCGGCAGCCGATGCTGTAACGCAAATGATTTCGGCAGTTAGTGGATATGCGTTGCATTTCGCCTTCGTCGATCCTTACAACCTCGAAGCACTGGATTTTCGAGTGATTAGTGCACTTTCCTCGCTCAAACGAATTGATCTTTTGATTCACCTCAGCGCAATGGATTTGCAACGTAACTTGTCGGTGAATCTTGCCGCTGATGACTCTGCGTTTGATGCATTCGCTCCCGGCTGGCGCGAAAAAGTGGTAACGACGGGTGCGCAGCAGGAAATCAGAATGCGTGTCGTCGAATATTGGCGGGAGCAAGTGACGAGTCTTGGAGTATGGCCGTCGATAGATCAGCGCCTCATCTCAGGTGAGAAAAATCAGCCTCTCTATTGGTTGCTGCTTGCAGCACGCCACGAATTGGCACATAAATTTTGGAAAACAGCGTCGAATCCAGAGGGACAAGGGAATTTGTTTTGATTGATGCGAGCGTGCAAAAGAGTTCAAACCCGGTATGCATTAAAATAGAAGCGAGCTAAGGAGGCATACATGACAAGCACAACAACAATTGAATGGACAGAGCAAACGTGGAATCCGACCACAGGATGCACGAAAATTTCTCCCGGCTGCAAACATTGCTATGCCGAAGTTATGGCGAAACGGCTAAAGGCTATGGGTGCGCGGGGTTACGAAAACGGATTCGATCTTAGTATTTTGCCAGAACGACTTGAGCAACCTATAAATCGGCGCAAAGCGACAACGTACTTTGTGAACTCGATGAGCGACCTGTTCCATAACGACATTCCTTTTGAGTTTCTCGATAAAGTGTTTGATGTGATCAAACGCACACCACAACACACGTATCAAATATTGACCAAGCGATCAGCCAGAATGCTCAAATATTTTTCGTCGCGTGGTCGCGTAGTCCCTGACAACGTTTGGCTGGGTGTTTCTGTGGAGAATAGGCAATATGGACTTCAACGAGTTGATGACCTGCGGGAAATTAAAGCGGGTATCCGATTTTTATCAGTTGAACCATTGCTGGAAGATGTCGGCGAAATAAATTTGAGCGGCATCCACTGGGTGATCGTTGGTGGTGAATCCGGTCCCAAGGCTAGGCCGATGAAAGCAGAGTGGGTGGAGACAATAAAAGAGCAATGCGAGAAAGATGGTGTGGCATTTTTCTTCAAGCAGTGGGGTGGTTGGGGTGCTGATGGAAAGAAACGACCGAAGAGGAATAATGGCCGACTTTTTGCGGGTAAGACTTGGGATGGGATGCCAAGCGTTGATTGTCGATAGTTTTATTGCGAGCGCACCCCACCTTTTTTGTAAGCTAGTATGTCAATCTCCGAGACACGCATTGTGTAGAACGCCTATTGACGGGCGTTCCCATGAAGGTGGTTCTATAAAAACAGGGTGTTACCGCGCCGTAATCTGCTGAAACAATTTCAGTCTGCGTTCGTCAATTTTCCCCTCCGCTGTCGCTTTGCGTATCGCGCAATCGGGTTCGTGCGAGTGGGTGCAGTTGGCGAAGCGGCAGTCGCCGAGGTAGGGCAGGAATTCGGGGAAGCTGCGTTCGATGGCGGCGAAGTCGAGGTGGTGCAGGCCGAACAGTTGCACGCCGGGGCAGTCGATCAGATGGCTGTCGGCGTTGAGGTGATACAGCTTGGCGTGGGTGGTGGTGTGTTTGCCGGAGTCGAGCACGGTGGAAATTTCGCGCGTGGCGGCGTGCGCTTCGGGGATGAGGGCGTTGAGCAGGGTGGATTTGCCCATGCCGGATTGGCCGACGAGCACGCTGGTGTGGCCTTGCACGTAGGGCAGCAGCGGCGTTACGTCTTGCTTGGCGGAGAGTTCCAGCACGCGGTAGCCGATCTTGTTATAGGGCGCGAGTTGCGCGCGCGCGGCGGCGATTTGTGGCAGGTCGCATTTATTCAACACGATGAGTGTGGAAAGATTTTGATCGTGCGCGGCGAGCAGGCAGCGCGCCAATAGTTCGTCGTTGAACGAGGGTTCGGTGGCGACCACGACGATGATTTGCGTGACGTTGGCGGCGATGAGTTTTTGCTTGAACGCGTCGGAGCGGTAGAGCAGGGTTTTTCGCGGCGCGATGCGGTCGATGACTCCTTGGCCGTCGCCGGTGCGCGTGACTTCTACGTTATCACCGCAGGCAACTTCGCTCTTTTTGCCGCGCGGCACGCATTCCAGGATTTCGCCGTCGGGTAGCTCGGTCAGATAGTGGCGACCGAAGGCGGCGATGATTTGGCCGGTGAGGTTCAAATTGGATATTCCATTAGCACGTCATTCCCGCGAAGGCGGGAATCCAGTTGATTAAAAATCCCCGCGAAGCGGGACAAAGCCGATTCTGTCCGCTGCGCGGTATGCTTGTTTTGCTGGATTCCCGCCTGCGCGGGAATGACGGGAGTGCTCAAAGCTTGAACAGCGCGTCCACTTTCGCGGCGCAGATGAAGTCGTTTTCGGACAGGCCGCCGATGGCGTGGGTGGAATATTCCACGTGGCATTTGTTGTAGCCGACGGTCATGTCGGGGTGGTGGTCTTCGCGGTGGGTCATCCAGGCCACGGCGTTGACGAAGGCGATGACCTGGTAGTAGTTGTTGAACTCGAAGGTTTTGCCGATGTGCTTGTCGGTCAATTCCCAATCGTCCAGTTGCTTCAGCAATTCGCGCGCTTCAACATTGGTCAGCGGCGGCACGCCGCCTTCGCAGGGTTTGCATTGTTTGTTGTTCAGGTCGCAGACGGTTGCCATGTTTGCCTCACTTGAATTGGTAATAGGTTTGGTTCAGATATGCCGCGAGGTCTTGTTCTTCCCGCGCCGAGAGTTTCGCGCCCACTATGCCGGAGCAAAATTTGATCTGCGGGATAAGTTCGCCAGCTTCGTGCACTTTGCGGTTGGGGCGGGTAAAAATGGCGCTGCCGTCGCCGCCCATTTTGCCTTTGTGGCAACTGCTGCAATCGTATTTCGCGAAAAGTTTTTTGCCGTTGTCGGCGTTGCCTTTGGCAAAGGGCGCGGCTTGTGCGGTGGTGGCGGCCAGCATCAGCAGAAAGAAATATTTTTTCATGTGCGTACTCCAAATTTTTGCAGATGCGCGATGCGAATCGGTGCGGGCGGATGCGATTCGTAGAAGCTGGCGTACAGCGGATCAGGGGTCAGCGTCTTGGCGTTGTCCTGAAACAGTTTGACCAGTGCGCTCACCAGTTCGTTGGCATCGGTGTGTTGCGCGGCGTATTCGTCGGCCTCGAATTCGTGTTTGCGCGAATAGGCCGAGGCGATGGGTTGCAACAGGAAGGTGAACACCGGCAGCACCATGAAGAACAGCAGCAGCGCGATGGCGGTACTTTGCGAGCTAACGCCGAGTCCCAGATAGAACCAGTCGGCATGCTGCAACTGCGCCAACAGCCACAGGAAGCCGAGGCTGATGGCGAACGTGAAGGCGATGCGCTTGAACACATGGTGGCGTTTGAAATGTCCCAGCTCGTGCGCCAGCACTGCGTCCACTTCGTTCGGCGTAAGGCGTTCCAGCAGGGTGTCGAAGAACACGATGCGCTTGGTTTTGCCGAAGCCGGTGAAGTAGGCGTTGCCGTGTGTGCTGCGTTTGCTGCCGTCCATCACGAACAGCCCGCTGGCGGCAAAGCCGCATTTTTTCAGCAGCGCTTCGATGCGTGCTTTCTGTGTTTCATCTTGTAGCGGTTCAAAGTCGTTGAACAGCGGCGCGATGTAAGTGGGGTAAATGAACAGCAGCAACAGGTTGAAGCTGACCCACACGCCCCACACATATAACCACCACAGCTCGCCCATGCGCCCCATCAGCCACAACACGCCCAGCAGCAGCGGCAAGCCGAGCACCAGCCCCAGCAGCAGGCCTTTGAGCGCATCGAGCAGATACAGCTTGAGCGTCATCTTGTTGAAGCCGAAACGCGCTTCAATGTTGAACGTGCTGTACAGATCGAACGGCATTTCCAGCGCCGCTTGCAGCATCAGCACCGCAACGATCAGCACGGTGCCTTGTAGCAGCGCGCCGTCGAACGTGGCGGACGACCAGCCACCCAGCCACTGGATGCCGCCGCCCAGCGTGAACGCCAGCAGCAGCGCAACCTCGAACATCACCGTCAGCATGCCCAGATGCAACTGGGCGCGGGTGTAATCGGCGGCTTTCTGGTGCGCGGCGAGTTCGACTTTTTCGCGGAACGCGACAGGCACTTCGGCGCGGTGCGCGGCCACGTGATCGAGTTGGCGATAAGCCAGCCACAGCTTGATAACCATGTTGGAAAACAGGGCGGAGACGAATAAGGCGGAGAATTGGGAGGCGGTCATAGATATTGGTAGTGCGGCATTGCCGTGCGACAATGCGCCAGACTTTTTACAGGAAGAACTTCGACAGATTATGGCACAAAACCAAAACAACCTCGTCTGGATAGACATGGAAATGACTGGGCTTTTGCCCGACACCGACCGCATCATCGAAGTGGCGCTGGTCATCACCGACAACGAACTCAATACCGTGGCCGAAGCGCCGGTGCTGGTGCTGCATCAGCCCGACAGCGTGCTCGACGCGATGGACAACTGGAACAAATCCACGCACGGCAAATCCGGCCTGATCGACAAGATCAAAGTCTCCACGCTGGACGAAGCCACGGTGGAAGCGCAGATGCTGGAATTCCTCAAAGAATATGTGCCTATCCGCACCTCGCCCATGTGCGGCAATTCCATCTGCCAGGACAGGCGCTTTCTCGCTCGCTGGATGCCGAAGATGGAAGACTATTTTCACTACCGCAACCTGGACGTGAGCACGCTGAAGGAGCTGGCGAAACGCTGGAAGCCGGATGTGGCGAGCGGCATCAAGAAGCACGGCAAGCACGAGGCGCTGGCGGACATCTACGAGTCCATCGCCGAGATGAAACATTACCGCGATAATTTCCTGAAACTCTAATTTCGGAGAGCCTCCCAGTGGCCGATGCCAGCCAGATCAAACGAATGGTGCAGCAGCGCTGGCATCAGTTGGGCGTGCAGGAAAAACTGCACCTGCTGATTCAGGGTTCGCTGATCGTGTTGTTCGTGATTTCGACCAACTGGGTGATCGAACGCTTCGAGAAACAAATTATCGCGCATGCCGAGCAGCGCGCTTTTGAGACGGCGGACGGTCTCATCAACGGCATGAATTTACTGATGCTGACCGGCGCTGTATCCGATCCGGCAAACCGCACGCTGCTGCTGGAAAAGATGCGCCAGTCCGAGGGCGTGCACGAGTTGCGTATCGTGCGCGGCGATTCGGTGATCAAGCAATTCGGCCCCGGCTTGCCGCAAGAGCAGGCGCAGGACGAATTGGATAGAAGCGTACTGCGCAGCGGCAAACCCGCTTTCCAGCGTTTCGATTCGGACGAACACCCGCCGGTATTGCGCGTGGTGGTGCCGTTCATCGCGCAGCAGAATTTTCGCGGCACGAACTGCCTGACCTGCCACGCCGCGCAGGCGGGCAGCGTGAACGGCGCGGCCAGCGTCACCATAGACCTGAGCAAAGATGTCGCCGAACTGGGTGCGCTCAAAAAGAGTTTATGGTTCGGAAATCTGGCGATTCAGATATTCCTGTCGCTGCTGATCTGGCTGTTCGTGCGCAAAGTGATCACGCGCAACATCGAGCGGCCGATCAAAAAATTGCAGTTGGCGATGCACGAGATACATAGCAGCAACGATCTGTCCAAACGCGCTGACGTGAATGAGAACAATGCCGATGTCGGCGAAATGGCGCGCGATTTCAACGCGCTGCTGGATAGTCTGGAAAGCGCCAACGAGCGTCTGGAGTTGTTCGCCAAAATGTTCGAGAACAGCGGCGAAGCCATTCTCATCACCGATGCACACAGCCAAATCCTCACGGTGAATCCCGCGTTTGAACAGATCACCCAGTATTCGGCGGCAGAAGTCGTCGGCAAGAATCCGAAGATGCTCGGTTCCGGCAAACAGAACGCCGAGTTCTACGCGATGATGTGGCATTCCATCGAAGCCACCGGACGCTGGTCCGGCGAGATTTGGAATCGGCGCAAGAGCGGCGAGGTTTACCCGGAATGGCTATCCATAGGTGCGGTGAAAAACACCCACGGGCAGATCATCAATTACATTTCTTCGTTCTCCGACATCACCAAACGCAAGGTTGATGAGCAGCAAATCAAATTTCTGGCGCACTTCGATTCGCTGACCAGATTGCCTAACCGCGTGCTGTTCGCCGACCGTCTGCGCCACGCGCTGGTCAAGGCCAACCGCAACAAGACCCGGGTCGGTTTGATGTTCCTCGATCTGGATAAATTCAAGAGCATCAACGACACGCTGGGTCATCTGGCGGGCGACCAGTTGCTGCAATCGGTCGCCGAACGTCTGCGCGCTTGCGTGCGCGAGTCGGATACTTTGTGCCGCCAGGGCGGCGACGAATTTTTGATTCTGCTGGACGAGATCGGTTCTGCGACTGATATTGAACGAGTGGCGCGCAAAATCATGCAGGAAATGTCCAAGCCGCATCTGGTGGCCGAGGTGGAAAGAAATATCACCTTCAGCATTGGCGGCGCGCTTTATCCAGACGATGCGGAGGAAGCCGAAGCGCTGATCCAATGCGCCGACACGGCCATGTATCAGGCCAAGGATAGCGGGCGCAATAATTTCATCCTGTACCAGCGCGACGCATCTTGAAACATCTGCTTGTAGATATTTCCGCACACGGCTACGGCCACGTCGCGCAGACCGCGCCGGTGGTGAATGCGCTGGCGCAACGGTTTCCCGCTTTGCGCGTCACGCTGCGCTGTGCCGCACCATTAGCCCTGCTCCAACAACGCTTCACCTGCAAATTCGATCACGTTCCAGTCGCGCTCGATTTTGGCATGGCAATGTTCGATGCGGTGGAAGTCGATGTGCCGCGCAGCCTCGTGGCTTACCGCGAATATCACAGCGATTGGGATGCCAAAGTGGCGCGCGCGGCGCAGGAAATGAGCGCGCTGCAACCCGACTTGTTGCTGGCCAACGTGCCCTATCTTTCGCTGGCAGCGGCACAGGCTGCGCAGATTCCGTCGGTCGCCATGTGCTGCCTGAACTGGGCGGACATCTACCGCCACTACGCGCCGCACGATGCGGAGAGTCACGCCATTCACGGGCAAATTCTGGGGGCGTACCGCAGCGCGCAAACCTTCCTCAAAGTGCAGCCGACCATGCCCATGTCCGATCTGGACAATGTGTGTGAGATCGCGCCGATTGCCAAATTGGGTTGCAATCGGCGCGATCAAATTTGTAGGTCGGGCTTCAGCCCGACATGTCGGGCTGAAGCCCGACCTACGTCATCCGGGTGGAACGAAAATGAAAGATTGGTGCTGATCGCGATGGGCGGTATCGCGCACCGCTTGCCGATGGAGCTCTGGCCGCGTATCCCCGGCGTGCGCTGGCTGATCCCGCAAGAATGGCACATTCAACGCGACGACGTGATCGCGTTCGAGTCCCTGGGGCTGAGCTTCAGCGATGTGCTGGCATCAAGCGATGCCGTGTTGACCAAACCCGGCTACGGCACGTTCGCCGAAGCGGCGTGCAACGGCATTCCCGTGCTGTACGTGTCGCGCGGCGAATGGCCGGAGCAGGCGTATCTGGTGGAATGGTTGCAACAACACGGCGTGTGCCGCGAAGTAACAAGCGAACAGTTTATCGGCGGGGATTTGGCGGAATCGTTGCGGCTGCTGTGGAATCAACCCAGGCCGCCAGTACCGGGCGCGAGAGGGGCGGAGGAAGCGGCGGAAATAATCGCCGGTTTTTTGAAGCCTTGAATCAAAAACTTTTTCCCCGCAGATTACGCAGATTAAACAACAAACCTTGAATTGCCTTTTTCACCTTTTAGACGCTACTCACTGATACTCATCTAATAATCTGTGTAATCTGCGGGCCGAGGTTTTTGGTTTTACCGCTCCGCGCCCAACGTCAACGCGCGCAATCTGCCTTGTTCCAACTCCGCCGCATCCGGTTCAATCAACCAGCCGTGCAGGTTGTCCAGCACCAGATCGGTCAGCGCGGCTATCCAGTCGGAGCGACCGTTTAGGCAGGGAATGTAGCGATACTCGCCGCCGCCCGTGTGTTGAAAAATCTCTTTTCCTTCCAGCGCGATCTCTTCCAGCGTTTCCAGACAGTCGGCCACGAAGCCGGGACACACCACATCCAGACGCGCGGTTTTTTGCTCACCCAATTCCTGCAAGGTGGCTGCGGTGTAGGGCTTGAGCCATTCGGCTTTGCCGAAGCGCGACTGAAAACTCACGACGTATTGCGCCTCGCTCAAGCCCAGTTCCTGCGCCAGCAAGCGCCCGGTCTTGAGACATTCGCAATGGTAGGGATCGCCTCTATCCAGCGTGTATTGCGGCAGGCCGTGGAAACTCATCAGCAGCTTTTCAGGCTTGCCGTTTGCCGTCCAGTATTCGCCGATATTGCTCGCCAGCGCTTTGATGTATCCCGCGTCATCGTGAAAATGTTTGATGGTGCGCAAGGCTGGCGTATTGCGCATTTGCTGCATTTCAGCGAACACCACATCAGTGACGGTGGCCGTGGTACTGGCGGAATATTGCGGGTACAGCGGCACCACCAGAATGCGCTGGCAGTTTTTCTCTTTTAATTTTTTCAGCACGCTGGAGATTGAAGGATTGCCGTAGCGCATGGCATGTTCGACCAGCAGCGGCACGGGTGTGCGCTGGCCGAGCGCGTCGCGCAACAGCGCAGTTTGTTTTTCGGTATAAACGCGCAACGGCGAACCTTGCGGTAGCCAGATCGAGGCGTATTTTGCGGCAGACTTTTTCGGGCGCGTGTTGAGGATGATGCCGTTGAGAATCAACCACCAGAGCGCGCGCGGCATTTCCACCACGCGCGGGTCGCCGAGAAATTCTTTGAGGTAAGTGCGCACGGCCTTTGGCGTGGGCGCATTCGGCGTGCCGAGGTTGACCAGCAGGATGCCGGTTTTTTGTGGCGTGCCGTGGGTGTGGTTAGGTTCAGTCAGATAGCGCATCGTCGATTCAATGTTGTGAAAGCGCATTGCTCAACAGCTTGGCCGTGATGTCCACAATCGGCACCACGCGCTCGTAGCTCATGCGTTTCGGTCCGACCACGGCGAGCGTGCCGATGATTTTGCCGTCGGCGGTGTAAGGCGCGCTGACCACGCTGCATTCGTCCAGTCCGGCCAAGCCCGATTCCTGGCCGACGAAAATATGCACGCCCGGCGCATGCCGTCCGGCATCCAGTAATTGCAGCAGCTCGGTCTTTTGCTCGAACACGTTGAACAGGTTGCGCAACTGGTTCATGTTGGCGGAGAGGTCGTTGATGTGCAGCAGGTTGCGCTCGCCGCTGATGACGTAATCCTCGCTCTTGCGCGCGATAGCTTCGTCGCTGGCGGCCATCGCCGCACTCATCAGCGCGGTCATGTCGTGCTGCAACTGGCGCAGTTCGTTTTGCATGCGCCGGTGGATGTCGCCGAACGCAAGGTTGGCGTAATGCTGGCTCAAAAAATTGCCCGCTTCGGTGAGCTGAGACTGGCTGTATTCCTTGTGCGTCACCAGCACGCGGTTCTCCACTTCGCCGTCCGGCATCACGATGATGAGCAACACGCGCTTTTCCGACATGCGCAAAAATTCGATCTGGCGCACGGTGATGGCGGCGCGTTTGGGCGTGGCCACCACCCCGGCGAAACGGGTGAGTTCGGACAGCAGATTGGAAGCCTGGGTCAGCAGGCGCGTCGGATTGTTCGGTTGCAACTGGCTTTCCAGATGTTGTACGCGCGCCTCGGACAAGGGCTGCACCACCATCAAGGTGTCGATGAACAAGCGGTAGCCCAACGCGGTGGGCACGCGCCCGGCGGAAGTGTGCGGGCTGGCGACCAGCCCCATCGTCTCCAGATCGGCCATCACATTGCGTATGGTGGCGGGGCTGACTTCCAGCCCGGAGTATTGCTGCAACGCGCGCGAGCCGACCGGCTGGCCGTCGCTGATGTAGCGTTCCACCAGAGTCTTGAGCAATACCTGTGCGCGGTCGTTTAGCATGGCGGCGGATTCTAACATCCAGAATATATCCGCATGCTTCATTAGCCAGAAAACAGAGTATTTACCATGCTACCCTCCCCGCAAGCCGCGTCAATAGGCGATCCGCATGTTGTATATGATGGAGATGGCCGAATTTGCTGGCTTGCGGAGAAGGTGTGTTTTGTAGAATGGCTTTACTTTCGCCGCGAAGCTGTATCGGTTTACTATGCCGATTGCATGGCGGTTTCCGCAACTTGCGGAAGATGCTCATATATTCTGGATTTGCGCAGAAGGTGTGTTGCCTATGAAATCCATCGAACGTTTCACCACTTTATTGGAATGCACTTCCGAAGAGGCTTGGCGCAATTCCATTTTTCAACTGGGCAACGAATATGGTTTCGACCAGACCCTGATCGCCGTTGTGTCCGGTCGCCCGACATCGCTGGGCGATGCCTATCTGTGCAGCAACTATTCATCCCAATGGCTGGGCATTTACGACCGTTCGCAGATGGTTGGTATCGACCCGACGGTTGCCCATTGTGTGACGCGCTCGACCCCGTTGATCTGGGAACCCTCGGTGTTTGCCCGCAAAAATCAAAAGGAAATGTACGAAGAAGCGAGCAGCCACGGGCTGCGCTCGGGCATATCGCTGCCGTTCCATGGCCCCGGCGGCGAAATCGGCATCCTGTGTTTTGTGAATGACGCTGAACCCAGCAAACGTTTTCAACGGGAGGCCTTGCATGCCATGCCCGCGCTTTCCTTGCTGCGCGATTTCGCGTTTGAATCCTCGTTGCGTTATGCCAAGCTGGGCAACCAGGAATTGCAACCCGCGCTGACGCGGCGCGAACTCGAATGTCTCAAATGGTGCGCTTCGGGAAAAACTTCCTGGGAAATTTCGCAAATTCTCCGTTGCTCGGAGTCGGCCATCAATTTTCACTTCGGCAATCTGCGCCGCAAGTTCAATGCCACCTCGCGCAGACAGGTCGTGGTCAAAGCGATTCACCACGGCCTGCTGCGTCCGCTCTAGTCAGGGTCGGTACGCGCTCCTCAGGCGATTGCCCGAGGCGCAATAAATTTCCCCGGCTTGGCTTGTTGCAAATCGTGGTCGGTAATTTTTCCGTTCAAATATAGCCGCAATAAAATGGCGATGGGCGACGGCATTTCCGAACCCATTTCAAAGCGGCTTCCTCTCGACTGGGTAACGCCGAACCTCGACCAAAACATGGCCTGGCACTCGCGTCGCGATTTTCGATATTCACGCAAAATTTCAGGACTCATCAGAATTCTCCTTATCGTTTTCAATTGCCCTTAGTACAGGCAATCTCATTCAAACGGTATCAAGGCGATACCGGTTTGCAAAATTCTGCATCAGTTATTTCCTTTCCACACCTGTCTGTTTTGCTAGTTACGCGGATTACCCATTCGGCATAGCTTCTATGCGTACTGGGTATTTCATTTAACTGATCGGGAGGAAGGAAAATGGCTCAAAAAATAAAAATCATGGCGCGCAAGGAATTTCAAAGCAAAGAGTTGTGGAATATGTACCGGCTGCGCGCCCAGGTGTTCAAGGAAAGAATGGGCTGGAGTGTGCCGGTGATGAGCGGCATGGAAATCGACGGGTTTGATGCGCTCGACCCTTACTACATGCTGATCAGCGAAACGGGCGGCAAGGTGCGCGGTTGCTGCCGTTTGTTGCCCACGGAAGGGCCGTATATGTTGCGCGACACCTTCCCGGAATTGCTGCACGGAAAACCGGCACCCGAAGGCAAAGCTGTTTGGGAACTTAGCCGCTTCGCCATCGAAACCGACGGATCGCAGAGTTTTGGCTTCGCCGATTTGGCGCTGGATTCGATGCGCGAAATGGTTTCGTTCGGCGACCGCATGGGCATCGCGCGTTTTGTGATCGTGACCACCACCGCGATCGAGCGCTTGCTGCGGCGCGCCGGAATCGCCATCACGCGCTTCGGGCCGGCCATTCGCATCGGCGTGGAAAACTCGGTGGCGCTCGAAATCAATCTCGGCGAACAAACCCACCTGGCGCTGTTCGGCGAAGTTCCGCAGGCGGCTTGATGCGTTGCATCTCACTCGCGCAAGCGCATGAATCAACTTCATAACACGCGAGTGACACTAATAAAACCTAGCAGGTCAGATAGCTACGTTCTGGCCTGCTTTGTGAATAAATTGCACTTGCTTCATTGCTCTGTGGGCTGGGATATTTTTTCCCGAACCAGATGTTTCGGACGAGCTTTGGAGGCAGTCGGAAATGCAATATTTCCCGACCGGAGACGGGTCGTGTTTTGTCATGACGTAACTCGTGACATTCCGGTTTTACCGTTCAGGTGTTTTATCTCAATTTAACAGGAGAACTCCAATGGCAAAGAACGATAGTTTTGTCGATCATCTGATAGACGATCCGAGCAATATTCCCGACATGATTCTGCTCAACGGGTTTGAGGGAAAGTCTGCGCAGGAAGGCTACACCCGGCTCTATCTGAACGCGGTGCTCAACGAATATTACGAGATACCGCAGGATGCGGTTTTGCATTCTGTCTCGGCTAATGCGTCTTCCGCTCATCCCATGGCAACGACCTACCTCTGGCTGAAAGGCGATGCCGAGCTGATTCGCAAAGGCAAATCCGTTTCTGAAATGAAAATGAAATTCCTTACCGGCGATATTCAGAGTGTTCAAGCCGGAGTTCCTCAGGTCGGTCCGACCGGCGTGCAAAATTGTACCCAGTCACCTCCTGTTTGCGGCGATACCGCTTGGAAAGGATGTCCTGCATAGGACAAAAATATTTGTCTCCGGCGGAGACGGTTTCCGTTCGGCATGCGAAGAATAGTGAGGAGCATCAAGGTAGCAAGTATTGATTTGCCAGAACAAGACGAGGAATTTATCCCGCTTTGCAATGATTATTTATTTACCCAACTTCTTTGAAGGAGAAATTCATGTTCTCACAAGTTCCCAATTGTCCCACCGTAGCGCCGATGTGTGCGGTCACCCAATGGCAGTGCCCGCCCATGCTGTCGGCTTATACCCACTGTCCCACTGTCCCGCCGATGTGCGCGACCACCCAATGGCAGTGTCCGCCCACCAATATGCCGGGTTGTCCGAATACGGCGACATGCCCGCCCACTCACATGCTGGGTTGCCCGAACACGGCCACCTGTCCGCCCACCAATATGCTGGGCTGCCCGAATACAGCCACCTGCCCGCCCACCCACATGCTGGGTTGCCCGAATACAGCCACGTGTCCGCCCACCCACATGGCGGGTTGTCCGAATACGGCCACATGCCCGCCCACTCACATGGCAGGCTGTCCGAACACGGCCACTTGTCCGCCAGTTGATATGGGGGGGACGCAGGCACTGGTCGGTCCGACCGGCGTGCAGGGTTGCACTCAATCTCCCGCTCAATGCGGCAATACTGCATGGCACGGTTGCATGGTTGGCCCGACCGGTACGCAGGGCTGCACGCAATTGCAAGCCGGATGCGTCGGCCCGACCGGATGGCAGGGCTGCGCGCAACCGCCCGCACAGGCGAATGCAATGGTTGGCCCCACCGGAGTGCAGGGTTGCACGCAGTCGCCCGCGCAATGCGGCAATACCGCGTGGCAAGGCTGCATGGTTGGTCCGACCGGCACGCAGGGATGCACCCAACTGCAAGCGGGTTGCGTTGGCCCCACCGGATGGATGGGTTGCCAGGCTCCTGTAGGCCCGACCGCATGGCAGGGTTGCCCTCCGACACACATGCTGGGCTGCACTTGTCTGCCCATGACAGTGGGGCCGGTCATTACGGTAGCGGGGCAGTGCTAAGCAAGCGGTAGTTGACCTGGGGCAGACTTGTTCTGTCCCGGGTTTTTTTGTGTTCGCTTGCTTGCCGTCAGTTGCAATACGCAAAGGGAAACCTGCATGTTTTTAACTGCATCCAATCTGGTTCATTACCTGCTGGCGCGCGGCTTGGTCGGCGCGGACGAGGTGGTGAACGGCGATTTTATGGTGGCCGAAGCCGGTCGCCGCAACCGCAATTACAAAGTCATTCTGAAGAACGGCAACGGGCTGTTCGTCAAACAAATCAAAAATTTCGATGCCATGGCGATTTCCACTTTGCAACGGGAAGCGGCCTGTTATCGCATCGCCCAACAAAACGCGGCCTACAGCGATCTGGCGGCCAGCATGACGCGCCTGATCGACCACGACGCGAACCGGCATTGCCTGATTGTCGAACTCATCTCCGGCGGAGAAAATCTCAACGAATATTTTGTGCGCAGCAAAAACTTTCCGGCGGAAATCGGCAAGATGCTGGGCACAAGTTTGGGCGGCATTCACAAGACCTTGCGCGGCATGCCGCAGCAAGCGGAAGAAATGGCGACGTTCCCGCGCCTGCCGCCGTGGATATTGTCCTATCACAACAGCCACGGGTTTGCTGCGGGTAGCCTGAGCGGCGGCACGCTGAAGCTGGCGGAAATCGTGCGGCAATATCCCGACCTGCATTACAACCTGGATCGCTTGCGCGCTCACTGGCGCTACGACAGCCTGATTCACGGCGACATGAAATGGGATAACTGCATGGTTTATCCCGCAGACAATGGCGGTTTGCAACTCAAAATTATCGACTGGGAACTGGTGGATTACGGCGATGCCTGCTGGGATGTGGGCGGCATCTTGCAGGCGTTTCTGACCTCGTGGATTTTTTCTATGCCGATAGGCAATGAAACCTCGCCGCAGCATCTGATCCGCAACGCCGGGCTGCAACTGGAAGCGCTGCATCCCGCGATCAGGGCGTTCTGGCGCAGCTATCTGGAAACCGGCGACATTCCCCGGCAATACGCCGCGCACACCCTGCTGCGCTCCATCGAATACAGCGCCGCGCGCTTGGTGCAAACAGCTTTCGAGAGCCTGTTTTTTTCGCCGGTGATGACGGGTCATGCCGCGACCCTGTTGCAAGTCAGCCAGAATATTTTGCGCAATCCGCAGGAAGCCGCGCTGGCGTTGTACGGTTTGGGCGGGGAGGGCGCGCGATGAACGCAAGCTCCCTGCGCGAAGAATTGGCGGAGATTTTCGCCGCGCTGCAAATTCATTCGCTGTCCGCCTATTCGTTCCGGGACGGCGTTCCCGTTCAGGTCAACGCGCAAGTGCCCGGCATGGCGAGCGCTCATAATCCCTTGCTGGATAGCCTGCGCGACACGCTGTACAGTAGTTGTTACACGCGGCATGGCGCGCCGGGCGAGATGCCCGCCGCGCAAAATATGATTCCCTTGTTGATGCAGGCCAACCAGTCGCAGGACAGATGGGATCCCGCCTGGAGCATTTATCAACTGGCTGGCGATGGCCGTATTTCGGTGCAAAAAGGCGAACGCAGTCGCACCGCTGTGATCGGCGAATACGCCAGCAACAAAGCGCCGGGGATGCCGCCGCAAGTCGGCGACCAAGTGAATCTGCGCGTGTGTCCCGGTTCCGCCGATATGCAACCTGGATTTTATTTTTCCTTCGGCACGGCGCTGTCCGACCAGTTCGACGAATACGCCTTGCTGCGTTTTTATTTCAACGTCAAAGCCGAAGGCGCGGCGGAATTGCTGCGCGCAGTTTCTTCGCGCTTTAATGACTACGCCATCCCGTACCGCTACAAAACGCTTACCGATGCCTCGTTCTATACGCGCGCCGATGCCGCCGTGCTGTATGTGGCCAAGCGGTATTACTCTATCGCCGCGTCGCTGGTGCTTGCGCTGAGCGAACCGCTGGATGCCTTTCTGCGCGCGGAAGAACCGATGTTCTGCAAAACCTTGCGCCCCGGCGTGGGGCTGGCCGAAGAGCCGGGAACCGGGGAAAGTTTTGGCATGCATCGCTGCCGTCTGCTGGCGGAAGGAATTATCGATGCGTGGATGGCGGGATCGCAATCCGTCGAAGCGCGCATGGATGCGGTGCAAAAGCGTTTCAGCTCCAGCGGCCTGTCGCTGGACTCGCCCTACTTGAACGCAAAATCGGTCGATCTGTTCGCGCACGCCAACTTCGCCGGAGGTATCGCGCTATGAAACTGAAAAATGCCATTGAGCCACGGATGAACACAGATGAAACACGGATATACAACTGCTCATCCGGCGAAATTATATTCGTCACCCACGTGAGTTTCGATTCACGTGATATGCACGGTTTTATCAGTGTGTATCCGTGTTCATCCGTGGCTAGAAAAGGTTTATAGAATGACCCAACGCCCCGTTATTTTTCTCGAAACCGCCGACCGCATCGGCCGCAAGCTGTGCCGCGAAGCCGTGTGGGACGGCAAGCGCTGTACCTGGCTGGGCTGGGCTATGGAGGCGATCAATCAACAATGGCTTCCCGCTTACCGTTCTTGCGCGTCCGAGCTGTACAACGGCACCAGCGGTATCGCCTTATTCCTCGCGGAACTGCACCAGTTCACCCACGACCCGCAGCAACGCCGGGCGCTGGAAGGTGCAATCAACCAAACCCTGTCGCTGACGGACACCCTGCAAGGTTCGCGCCGCATCGGGTTTTATTCCGGCATTAGCGGCATCGCCTTCGCGCTGGCGCGTATCGGCACGTTGTTGGGCAACGAAAAACTTATCGCGCGCAGCCTGAGCGAAATGGCCACGCTGAACGACATCGCACCGGACAAAAATTTGATCGACGTGATTGGCGGCAGCGCGGGCGCGATTCCGGCTTTGCTGGCGTTGGGTCAACGCCATGGCCGCGCCGACTTGATCGAAACGGCCACCGTTCACGGCGACCACCTGCTCCAGAGCGCGATGCGAAGCGAGCAAGGCTGGTCGTGGGACACCATGCAAGTGGCCGGACAACAAAATCTTACCGGACATTCTCACGGCGTGGCGGGCGTGGTCACCGCCTTGCTCGAATTGCACCGCGCCACCGGCGAAGCCCGCTTCCTCGATGGCGCATTGCAAGGCCTGCGCTACGAACGCAATCTGTTCAACCCCGCCTACAACAACTGGCCCGACCTGCGCATCATGAACCCCGGCGCTGCGCTACAGCCTGTGTACAACATGGCGTGGTGCCACGGCGCGCCGGGCATCGGCCTGTCGCGCCTGCGCAACTTTGAGCTGCTGGACGGCGACAGCGAAATACGCCAGGAAATGGATGCCGCCATCCAGACCACCGCCGCCGCGTTGTCTCTGTCGTGGACACCCGGCATGGGAAATTTCTCCCTTTGCCACGGCGCGTGCGGCAATGCCGAACTGCTGCTGATGGCAGCAGAACAACTGAATCGCCCCGAGTTGCGGCAGATCGCTGAAAAAATCGGCTGGGAAGGTTATCGCTATTTTGCCCAACCCGAATTGCCTTGGCCTTGCGGCGTATCCGGAGCGGGCGAAACGCCCAACCTGATGTTGGGCGCGGCGGGCATAGGCCACTACTACTTGCGCTTGCATGATCCTGTAGCCGTGCCGTCGGTGCTGATTGTTCCGGGGGAAAAGGGGGAGGTGCATTAAAGCAGATAGTAAATATGGTTATCGTAGTTTATCGGCGATTTGGCCCAATAAATAAAACTGGAAAGGAGAAAAATGAGAATTACTTAAATGGCGACAATGGAGCAATAAGTGGCAAAACCAGCAAGAGCTATATTCACTTTAAAAACGAATAAATACGCCGTTCACCAATTCTTCATAAGGAAAAAACAATATGCAAAGTACCTTGACTAAGTTGGGCTTACCCGTAATGCGAAATGAGCAGGAAAATTTCAGAGTTAGCGGCGGTTCTGGTCGCCGCGTTTTGGTTGGCCCAAACCATTATGCGATGGTGATGGCGGCAGGTCGAAAATTAGACCAAATGCAACCGGCAACCGCACTCGGACAGCTTGCAATGCAACTCAGCCAGCAATCCACGGTTTCCATGATTAGCGTTGCAGCGACAACTGCATATGTCTATGCCCTGACCCAAGCGTCGGCTCCCAATCTTCAATTTACGACCACTCCTCCCGGCATGACATCCTCCGTTTCGCAACTTCAGGGGGCTTACGATTCATTTCTGACCCAACTCAATATTTTTCAAGGGCAAGCTGGCGCTTGGGTCAATACCAATCCGAGCAGTGGCGCGGCGAGCATACTTTCTCAACTAGTCTCAGTGCCAACCACCTTGAGCGAGCTCAACGGTACCGTCACCTCCCAATTCGCGATATTGAATGCTGTGCCGCCAGGCTCTCAGGCGTATCAATCCGCACTGACCGAACTTGAGGCACTTATCGGAGCTGAAACGCCTTCCATTACCGGTCTCATTTCGGCAATGCAAACATTGGGAACGAATCTTGAGACGGCCACGACATCGCTCATCGCCTCCACCCAAACCGGAGTTCTCTCGCAATTATTGGTCGCATACCAAGCTGATATTGCAGCGCTCAACCAAGCCATATCGGATGCCAACTCGCAAATTAGTTCCGATAATTCGAAGATTGTCGGATTGGGTTTTGCCGCTGCGGCGGCAATCGTGGTCGGCATTATTGGGCTATGTAACTGGTGGAATCCCATCGGCTGGATACTGATGGGCGGTGGCGCAGTCGGAGCCTATTTTGCCATCGCAGAAATCGAAGCCCTGAAAGCTCAAATCACAGAACTTAAAAACGAAATAAATGTTGACACGTATTGGGTGCAGCAGGATCAAGCTGCGGCATCTTTGGTTTCGGCCTTTTCCACCCAGCTTCAGGGGTTCGCGTCCATGAATACGGCCTCTCAGCAAGAATTGCAGACACTGGAAAGTCTTTACGGCACCCTCGCCGCAGACATTACAGCGGCGCTTACCGATCTGGATAACAATCAAATAGCCGCAGCCCAAGCGGAATGGACGGAAATACTGGCTGCCACTCAAGTGCTCCAAGGGGTGGCGGCTTATGTCTGGCCTTCGCCAGCGATGCTGAGTTCTCCTTCTTCGTTTGCGGCTTTGGGCAGCAACGTATATTCGATTTCGCTTTCTGGCGAAATGTTTTATTACAACGGAAGCGCGTGGACGGATATGACAGTTTCATCATTGAGTTGCGCGGGTCAAGGCACAACACTGGTCGCGATTGATGGCGCTCCTATTGATGGCACCGAGGTTAATCCGCATCCAATAACTCCAACCTACTTTGTGAAAAGTTACAACGCCGCCACTCAGGCATGGACCATCATTTCCGGATTTCCAGCAGCGGCAGTAGCTGTTGGAGCGGGTGGCAACAGCGCGATTTATGCGATCAACCAGACTGTCTCAGACCGCCAAGTCTATCTGTATAGCGGTACTGGAACCACATGGACAGCACTGCCCCAATTGCCAGGCCCGGATGCGGCAATCCAGATAGCGGTAGCCAACAATACGTTATTTGCGCTCACCAACAACAGCCAGTTCATTTACAGCTATAACGGCACAGCATGGACTCAGTTGTCCACATTCACCTGCGCCAGCATTCTCGCCAACGGAAATATGTTGTCCATCATCGGCACCGACCAAAAGTTATATCTCTACAACGCCCAGACTCCGGGCGGCGTGAACCAGACTTATATTTCGGCGAACAGAGTTGCCCAAATTAACAACGGCGATCAATACCTTATTACGCCGACGCTGGATTTGTACTATATCGACAACCAGGTATCGCCGTTAACGACGACTCTGCTTCAATCCAATGTAATTGCGGTCATGGCAAGCGACACTAATGCGGTTTATTACACGGACAACCTTGGTGATATATACCTTCTGGCAAATTTGAGCACCAACAGTTGGACCAAGTTGCCCGCACTTTAACGGCAACACCGAAATCAGTTTATATTCTTTAGGCGGGCGGCAAACAGTATTGCTGCCCGCTTCATTAAATTGCGGAGACCAGCATGAACAATACCCAGAACCCGAGCAACCTTTTGCCGGTGCTTGATATTCTTAACAACCTGATCACGATTAACAGTTATCTCAGTGCGGTGCAAAGTGCGGTCTTGCCTAGTGCGATTACGAGCAATGCGTCATACCAAACATTGGTGACCGATTTCGCCGATTGGCAGTTCACGATTTGGGAACAATATTACGTGGGGTTGGTTGATGCCAACATTGTTGCTCAGGCGAATGTCATTGACACTTTTGCTCAAGATGGCATTTCAGACCAAAACGTATATGTGTCAGTTATTAATCCAGAGAACGAGCCTGCTCCGACCGTGGTTTCGCTTTGCGATGATGTGGCAAATCAGATCAGCGGCGGTATATCCTACTTGACCCAGCTTCAAAATATCGCCAGTTCGATCCAAGGGGCTGATGAGCAAAAAATTGCCGCATTGAATGCGGTTGTCAATTCTCTGAATACCCAGTTCGACCAGCAAGAACAAAAATTGACAGATGATGCAATTAATAACACTAAAGACCTTGTTGTTTCGGTTGTTAACGTCGCGGTAGCGGTCGGTACCGATCAGGATCCCATTGCCCCACTTGTCAAAGGGGTGGTCCAATTGGGAACTGATGCCATCAGCGAACTGGTGTTGACGGCGGATATTCAAAACACCTTAAACCAGTTGGAGGTGGCATGGGCGGAGCTCGATGAAGAATCTATCGAATTGGCTCAAATCAATTTAACGATTACCAAACTGAACAACGTGGTCACTCAGGAATCGGCAGCCCTCACCGCCCTCACCAACATCGCCAATGATTGGCAGACGATTAGCGATGTAATTAATGACGAACCCGCTGTCTGGCTAAATGGCGGGTTTAAACAAATCACAGAGTGGTCAGATCGAATGACCCGGGTTCGTTTTGGCAACGCCGCCGTGCAAAATATTTCTTGTTAATCGGGGGTAGGCTGAAATAACTTGAAAAAATGCAAGCAAGGGGCAACACATGCAACCATGTTGTCCCTTGGCTTTTATGTGTTTTGCGAAATTGAAATTGGACGAATGTCATTGGGAGGAATTCATGATAAATATTCGAACACTGTTCGCACTACTGCTTGTCTGCACCATTTTCCCCGTCGCCGCAAATGCGGCGCGTGCAGAAAAACCGATACACGTAACCCTGCTTTATTTCAACGACGTTTATGAAATCTCTGCGGTGAGCGGCGGCAAAGAAGGAGGGCTGGCGCGCGTTGCGACCATCCGCAAGCAGCTGCTCAAGAATAATCCCAACACGGTCACGCTGCTCGGAGGCGATTTTTTCAGTCCTTCTGCCATGGGGACGGCCAAGGTCAACGGCGATTCGCTGGCGGGAAAACAGATGGTCGATGTGCTGAATGCGCTGGGTCTCCAGTACGCCACTTTCGGCAACCACGAATTCGACATCAAGGAAAACCAGTTCAATCAGCGCATGAGCGAAGCGAAATTCGCCTGGATTTCCAGCAACGTTTTCGATGCCAAGGGCAGCCCGTATCCCGGCGTGAAAAAAGACACGATTCTTTCTTTCACCGACAAAAAGAGCGGCAAGACTTTCAAGATAGGCATGTTCGGTTTGACGCTGACGACCAACCAGCCGAGCTATGTGAGCTATACCGACCCGGCGCAGACCGCCGCTGCCGAGGTCAAAGCGCTTAATGGAAAATCCGATTTCCTGATTGCGTTGACCCACCAGAATCTGGCCGACGATGCGACGCTGCTCCAGCAACAACCGCAGATCAATCTGCTTCTAGGCGGGCACGAACACGTCAATTATCAGGAGTGGCGCGGCAACAGTTTCGCGCCATTGCTCAAGGCCGACGGCAATGTGAGGTCGGTGTATGTGGTGGAGTTGTATTTCGATCCGGCCAGCGGAAAAACCAGAATCGAGCCAACGTTTGTTGCGGTGAATGACAAGATCGCGGAAGACCCGGCGGTGAAAAAAGTCGTGGATAAATGGACAGCGCTGGCTTTCGATGCTTTCCGCCAGCAGGGTTTGAATCCCGATGAAGTGATTACCACCACCACGGTGGCGCTGGACGGGCTCGAATCGAGCGTGCGCTTCGGCCAGACCAACCTGACCGGACTGATCGCAAGCAGCATGTTGAGCCCGTATCCCGAGGCCGAGCTGTCCCTGTACAACAGCGGTTCTATCCGCATTGACGACGTGCTCCCGGCAGGCCAGATCACCGGATACGACATCATTCGCGTGCTGCCATTCGGGGGCCTAGTCGAGTTGGTCGAAATGAAGGGCAGCCTGTTGCAGAAAGTGCTGATGCAGGGCGACAAGAATATCGGCTCCGGCGGCTATTTGCAGTCGGCCAACACAGGCAAGGCGGCTGACGGCACATGGTTAGTCAACAATGCGGCGATTGATCCCAACCGGAGCTACAAGGTCGCCATTCTGGATTTCCTGATGACGGGCAAGGAGAGCAATCTCGATTACCTGAACCCGTCCAATCCCGACCTCAAGCTGCTCGGCGACGGCAAGGGCAACGATATTCGGCAGTTGGTCATGGATCAGCTTAAACGCGCAACGGCGGGCGAGGCACTCTAGTGCAGAACGGTTTTGTAGGTCGGGTTTCAACCCGACATGTCGGGCTAAAGCCCGACCTACGAGGCGTTCTACACAATGGTTAAATTCCGCAAGCATGCTGAAGATGCCCGTATTTACTGGCTCGCGGGCAAGGTGGCATTACTTTGTTGACAGGCTGGCGGGCAGTCGATTACATTACTGACCAGTCAGTCACTAATTATTTTCCATGAAAAATACAATATCCGAAGTTCCCGCGCGTCAGCGTAGGAAGGAAGCGCGGCCTGCCGAGTTGTTGGCGGCAGCGCTGGATTTGTTTGTCGAGCGCGGTTTTGCTGCGACCAAGCTGGACGATGTGGCGGCGCATGCCGGAGTGTCCAAGGGTACGCTGTACTTATATTTCGCCAGCAAGGAAGAGCTGTTCAAAGCGGTGATCCAGCAGGGCATTTTGCCGGTGCTGGATCAGGGCGATGAGATGCTCTTGCAGTTCGATGGCGATGCGGGCGCGCTGCTGGAGACTATGTTGAAGCGGTTTTGGGAGCTGGTCGGCAGCACGCATCTGGCGGGCATTCCCAAGCTGATGATTTCCGAGGCGGGCAATTTCCCCGAGGTGGCGCAGTTCTACTACGAGAACGTCATCCTGCGCGGGCGCGGCCTGATACGCGCGGTGCTGGAACGCGGCATCGCATCCGGCCAATTTCGCGCGGTGGATATTGAATCGGCGATCGACGTGATCCTCGCGCCGCAAATGATGTTGCTCATCCTGCGCTATTCGCTGACCCCTTGCGGTTGCGGTAAACAAAACCCCGAAGCGTATTTGCGCACCCATATTGATTTGTTGATAAACGGCCTTTTGGTCGCGGAGAAAAAGAAATGAAATATCCCTTGGCAATTTTTGTATTACCCCTCGCGCTGATCGCGTGCAGCAAGGAAACACCGCCGCCCGAAAAAATCGAACGCCCCGCTTCCACGCTGGTCGTGGGCGCACTGGGAGCGGATCAATCGAATGTGTACAGCGGCGAAATCCGTGCACGCTATGAAACGGTGCTGGGCTTTCGCATAGGCGGCAAGATCATCGCGCGCACGGCAGATGTGGGCGACAAGGTGAAGAGCGGGCAGTTGCTGGCGCGGCTGGATGCGGCCGATACCGGCTTGCAGGAAAGTGCGGCTTCCGCGCAATACCGGCTGGCCGAAGATGAAGTGAAGCGCTTCCGCGAATTGCGCGACCAGGGCTTCGTCAGCCAGTCCGCGCTGGATGCCAAGGAAACCGCGTTGAAAGCCGCCGCCGCGCAAGCCGGTCTGGCGCGCAATCAGGCGAACTACACCAGTTTGCAATCGGATCGCACGGGCGTGATTTCGGCCACTCTGGCCGAAGTGGGGCAGGTGGTGAGCGCCGGACAGCCGGTGCTGCGCGTGGCGCAGGACGGCGAACGTGAAGTGTCCATCGCCATTCCCGAATCGCGTTTCGCCGCGATCAAAGTCGGCATGCCCGCGCTGATCGAAATCAGCAGCAATGGCAACAGCACGCAAACTATTGCCGGACATCTGCGCGAGATTTCGCCCGCCGCCGATGCGGCCAGCCGCACCTATCCGGCACGCGTGTCGTTCGATGCGGGCAATGCCAAAGTGGCATTGGGTATGACGGCGCGGGTACGGCTGAGCGATAACGCGAAAAGCGGCGCAAAAAACAACAGCGGATTCCGTGTACCGCTGTCCGCCATCTTTCAACAGGGCGACAAGGCGGCAGTGTGGATAGTCGCGGCAGACCGCAGCGTGTCGTTGCGCCCGGTCACCGTGTCGGCCTACCGCGACGACGGCGCGCTGATCAGCGGCGGCATCGCGGCGGGCGAGCGCATCGTCAGCGCCGGAGTCCACAAGCTTACGGCGGGCGAGAAGATCAGGATCATCGAAAACGGGAAGGCGTTATGAGACCGAATAACGCAGGTGTAGGTGCGAATTCATTCGCACGATTTACCAGTTTTGTGCGAATAAATTCGCACCTACAAATACCTCGTTTAAAGGGTTCGCTATGAAACTCCCCAACCTTTCCGAATGGGCGCTGAAGCACCAGCAGATGGTGGTGTATCTCATCATCACCTTGAGCATCGCGGGCGTGTTGTCCTATCTCAGCCTCGGTCGCGCGGAAGATCCCAATTTCACCTTCAAGGTGATGGTGGTGCGCACCTTGTGGCCGGGCGCGACGGCGCAGGAGGTCGAGCGCGAGCTGACCGAGCGCATCGAGAAAAAATTGCAGGAAACGCCGTGGGTGGATGTGCTGCGTTCCGCGTCCAAGCCGGGCGAGTCGCTGGTGTTCGTCATGCTCAAGGACTACACGCCGAAAGAAGAAGTGCCGGAGTCGTGGCGGCAAGTGCGCAAGAAACTGGACGATATTCATTACACCTTGCCCTCCGGAGTGCAAGGCCCGTTTCCCAACGATGAGTTCGGCGATGTGCAAATCAACATCTTCGCGTTGACCGGTGACGGCTACGACCTCGCTTCGTTGCGCCGCTACGCCGACCGTATCGCGCTGGATTTGCGCCGCATCAAGGATGTGAAGCGCGTCGAGTTGATCGGCGTGCAGGACGAGAAGATATTTATTGATGTCGCGCCAAACAAAATGGCCACGCTGGGCATCACGCCGCTGCAAGTGGCGGATGCGCTGCAAAAACAAAACACGGTCAACCCCGCCGGATTTATCGAGACCGACAGCGCGCGCATCCGCATGCGCGTGAGCGGCGGCTTCGACAGCGTGGAGCGCGTGCGCAACACCGATCTGCTGGTGAACGGCCAGCATTTCCGCCTCGGCGACATCGCCCGCGTGAGCCGCAATCTGGTTGATCCGCCCAGCCCGCAAATGCGTTATGCCAGTCAACCCGCCATCGGTGTCGGCGTGGTGATGGACAAAGGCGGCGATGTGATTGCGCTCGGCGAAAACCTGCGGCGCGAAATGCAGCGCATCACCAACGAATTGCCGGTGGGCGTGGAAGTACACACCGTGGCCGACCAGCCGCAAGTGGTGAAAGGTTCCATTCATCTGTTCGAAAGTTCGCTGGCCGAGGCGGTGCTGATCGTGCTGGCCGTGTCGTTCCTGAGCTTAGGCATGCGCACCGGCATGGTGGTGGCGCTGTCGATTCCGCTGGTGCTGGCGATCACTTTTTTCGCCATGAAAATATTGGGCATCGACTTGCAGCGTATTTCGTTGGGCGCGCTGGTGATCGCGCTCGGTTTGCTGGTGGACGATGCCATCATCGCGGTGGAAATGATGGTGGTGAAAATGGAGCAGGGCTGGGACAGGTTCAAGGCCGCGACTTACGCTTACACCTCGACCGCATTTCCGATGTTGACCGGCACGCTGATTACGGCGGTTGCTTTCACGCCGGTGGGCTTTTCCAAATCGGCGGCGAGCGAATACACCATTTCGATTTTTCAGGTGGTGACTATCGCGTTGCTCACCTCGTGGGTGGTGGCGGTGGTGTTCACGCCTTACATCGGCTACAAATTGCTCGACCCGAAAGCGCTCATCGCCAAAGCGCAAAAACACGGCGACAACATTTACGACACGCCGTTCTACCGCATTTTCCGCGCGCTGGTGACTTGGTGTTTGCGCAATCGCTGGAAAGTGATAGGCGCGACCGTGCTGATCTTCCTGTTGTCGATGGCCGCGTTCGGCAAGTTCGTGCAGAAACAGTTTTTTCCGTCGGCCAGCCGTCTGGAGATGATGGTGGATGTGTGGCTGCCGCAGGGCGCGTCGCTCAAGGCTACCGCGCATGAAGTGCAGCGCATCGAAAAATTGCTGAAAGACGACGCGGCGGTGGAAACCTATTCGTCCTACATCGGCAACGGCGCACCGCGTTTCTTCCTGTCGCTGGACCAGCAACTGTTCGCCGACAACTTCGGCCAGTTCGTCATCGTCACCAAAAATCTGGCGGCGCGCGAAGAGCTGAAACATCGCCTCGAAGAAAAATTCGCTTCCCCCGATTTTGCCGACATCCGCGTGCGCGTGGTGCGTCTGGAAAACGGCCCGCCCATCGGCTATCCGGTGCAGTTCCGCGTGATGGGCAACGACCTGACCCAGCTGCGCGAAATCTCCGGGCAAGTGGCCGACCTGATGCGCGCCAACAGCAATCTGCAAAACGTCAACTTCGACTGGAACGAAAAAGTGAAAAGCGTGCGCGTCGAAGTCGATCAGGACAAAGCGCGCCAGCTCGGCACGTCCAGCCAGGAAGTCGCTCTTGCGTTGCAGGGCTGGCTCAACGGCATCGCGCTCACCCAATATCGCGAAGGCGACCAGTTGATCGACGTGGTGTGGCGCGGCAGCAGCGAGCAGGACACGCGCTCGTTGAACAGTCTGCCCGACCTCGACATCCCGCTGGCAGGCGGCCGCCATGTGCCGCTGACGCAAGTGGCCAAGCTGGTGCCGATACTGGAAGAAGGCATCATCTGGCGGCGCAACCGTCTGCCGACCATGACCGTGCGCGCCGACATGGACGGGACTATGCAACCGGCCACCGCTTCCGCGCTGTTAAACGCGCAACTGGATGAAGTGCGCGCCAAACTGCCCGACGGCTTCCGCATCGAAATGGGCGGCAGCGTCGAGGAATCGGCCAAGAGCCAAACCGCGATCATGGCGGTGATGCCGCTGATGCTGGTCGGCGTGATTACCCTGCTGATGATGCAACTGCACAGCATCAGCCGCACCGTGATCGTGCTGCTCACCGCGCCTCTGGGCTTGATCGGCGTGGCGCTGGCGCTGCTGGTATTCCACGTACCGTTCGGCTTCGTCGCCAACCTCGGCTTCATCGCGCTGGCGGGAATGATCATGCGCAACTCGGTGATTCTGGTGGATCAGATACGGCAGGACGAAGAAGACGGCAAATCGCAATGGGAAGCCATCATAGGCTCCACCGTGCGCCGCTTCCGCCCCATCGTCCTCACCGCCGCCGCCGCCATCCTCGCCATGATCCCGCTCACGCGGCAAGTGTTCTGGGGGCCGATGGCCGTCAGCATCATGGGCGGACTGGTGGTGGCGACGCTGCTGACGTGTTTGTTCCTGCCCGCGCTGTATGCGGCTTGGTATCGGGTGAAAGAGGATTCGATCTTCCTGCCATGATGGGATTTCAAAACACACCTTGCGCTGAAGGCAGTAAATACGGGCATCTGCGTGAGGTGATGTGTGCGGATCGCCTGTGGATGCGGCTTGGTGTGATGGTGTGTTGTGTGAGTTCAGAATGTAAATACGGATAGGTCATATTGATAACTCTTCAATATATCTTTACGGCTATCAATTCCAATTCTGAAATATAGTCAAGCAGAAATAATATATAGGCCATCAAGAAGATTGACCATGTAGCGAAGTGGAGAGTAAGTTGCGCGCTGGTTTTTCTTCTACCAATCAGGGAGTCAAAAAAATGAATATTGCACGCCGCTTAAGCCGAACCGCAGAATCAGGCATAGGAATCAAGCTGGGATTAGGACTAGCCATCATTGCTACACAACTGCTGGTCGGTTGCGGCGGCGGATCAACTCCGACACCGGGCGCGACATCACAAACACTTTCCGGCACGGCAGCGCAAGGGCTGGCAATCACTTCAGCGACTATCACTATCAAGGACAAAAACGGCCTCACAAGAACAGGCCCCACAAATGCCACCAGCGGCACATATTCGATAGACATCACTGGCTTGACGATGCCGCTCTTGCTGCGAGTACCAACAAGTAACGGATACCTCTACAGTGTGGCAACGGCAGCAGGAACGACCAACATTCACCCCTTCACCGACCTGATTATCAGGAACTGGTACAAGGTGCAAAACAACAATGTGGAGACAGCGTTTGCCAGTTCAGGGACTCATTTAGTTCCGACGGCAGTGGATATAAACACCATCGAAGCGGTGGTCAATAAAATTCTGTCCGCCAATCTGACGAAGAGGGGAGTTTCAGCAAACTTCAATCTGCTCACCACCCCTTTTAATGCAGACCAAACCGGCTTTGACGAGCTGCTGGATAACACCCAAGTAGCTTTCAACTCCGCCTCCGGCGGCATCACCGTAACCTCCTCCGATACAACGACAGGCATGACCGGAACTATTGTTTCCACGACCGCCCCCATATACGCGAACGTGGCGGATACATCAGTACCTACTAATCCATCCGGTCTGACAGCATTTTCTGCCACCATCTCCTCCATTGTTCTGACATGGACAGCCGCCACAGACAATGTCGGCGTGGCTGGATACAACGTCTATCGGGATGGCAGTAAAGTTGGTACTTCCCCTTACCCGGTTTATACCGACGCAAACTTGGCATCGGGAAGTTTCACCTATCAGGTAGAAGCATTTGACGGAGCCGGGAATAAATCGGCAGGCAAGAGCAACTCAGTTACAGCTTCACCAGCCACAACGGCAGATAGCACCCCACCTGGCGCGCCGACAGGACTCGTGGCAACGTCTAATTCAGCAAGCCAAATTGACCTCTCATGGTCGGCATCGACAGACAATGTAGGTGTAATCGGCTATGCCATCTATCGCGGCGCGCTCAAGGTTGCCACTGTCAGCGGTACAACATACAGTGATACGGGTCTCTCCTCGGCCACCCCTTACTCGTACACCATACAAGCCAGAGATGCTGCGGGTAATTTTTCTGGTGCAAGCAATACGAGCACCGCTACTACCGCATTGGGCATTCCCTCTGCTCCCCAAGGCATCGCCGCGTCAGTACAGAGCGGACAGATGACCGTAAGCTGGAATGCTGCGAACGGAGCGGCTTCCTATAACCTGTACTGGTCAACCTCGCCCGGAGTAAGTAAAGCTAACGGTACCAAAGTTTCCAGCGTCACTAGCCCGTATAATAACGTGGGTGGCATGACCAACGGGATGACTTACTACTACGTCGTCACGGCAGTCAACAGCTCGGGTGAGAGCGTGGAATCGGCGCAGGCAACGGCCACACTCGCGCCAGCAGCCCCGACAGGTGTCACAGCGACAGCGGGCGACGCGCAAGCGACAATAAGCTGGCTGACTGTCAGCGGTGCATCCTCATATAACTTGTACTGCTCAACCACGACAGGGGTAAGCCCGAGCAACGGCACCAACAATGTGATCGGACTTACCGCCAACTCCCGCACGCTTACTGGATTGACCAACAGCACGCCTTACTACTGTGTTGTCACGGCGGTAAATTCCGCAGGTGAAGGGGCGGCATCGGCGCAGGCTTCGGCAATTCCGCAGGCGGCAGCGTTGGTGAATGGTGTGACTCAGGCCAAGGCATTCTTCAGCGATCTGCGCACCACCGTGCATCTTTTCGGCAATGGAACGACTGGTCTGCTGGACGCACAGTCAACGCGCATCACGTCCGATATGGCTGGCAAGATTGGGCCGGATGTGGGCACTGCCATGAATCGACTGGGAAGCATGATGAGTGGGACGGATTTATTTACATCGCCCAATACATATAACCGTGACTGCTACAACGCCACCAACGGCGCTGTGATATGCCAGATTCAAAATAACAATAATTACTATTCCTGGCCGACAAATATCACTGATTACACTGAGGTGGTGATGACCTCAACTTCGGCCAATTTGGTAAGTTACACAGCCACAGCAATGCAACAAACCTGCACCAACACTTGGGATTCAGTAGCTTATACGTGGGTGTATTCTTGCAACACGCCTGTCGCCGATACCAGCAAGGCTACGGGTTCCGGCACAATGAGCAAGACCGTGGACAGCACGGGCAAGGCTACCAGCGGCATCTTAACTGGCACTTTGCCCGGCTCAAGTGCAGGCACCGTGCAGGATCAAGTGGCCTTGAATGCAACTCTCACTACCGCATCGCGTCTTGATGTCAGCGGTTCCGTGATTAGCTATGGCGGCATAGCTTCTGCGGTTAGCACGACACCGATGGTTTCAATCGCTTTGGGCAGTGGCAGCTACGTCACGGGACAGAGCGTCGTACATCCGATGATGCAGGGTTACTATTGCGATCCGACTTATGGCTACTGCTATCCGAATGGTTATGTCGCTTGTACTACCAACTGTACTAGGTTTGAGATGAGCGGATTCAATGCCATTCTCGTGGCCAGCACGCCCAACACCAAGTTCACTGGCACGCTGACTGCGGGTAATGCCATGTTTGATAAAAGCGGTTCGCGATGGTCTCCGACTACTATGTCATTCAATGGAGTGATTTCCGATACGTCGAGCGGTGGTGCTGGCGATTTCCTGACAGGGAAACTGGATTTTGCTATGTCCAACTATGCCAACTACGACACGACGCAATGGGATTCTGCAACCAATTACGCTCAGGCGACTGCCAGCTTTACGGGAAAGATTAACTTCCCGAGCGCGCAGCCGATGAATCTGGTGCTGGCGCTGAACACAACCGGGTTGAATACGAGCACGGTGAATGTCAACTTTAGTTACGGCAGCGGTAAAACCATAACCGGTTCAGCGACAGTGGATAAAACTACAACCACAAATCCAATTACACTCACCAATCAGGATGGCCTCAAAGTTACACTGGGCGGAATGAATCCTGTTGTCACCGTTGGTAACGTTACTGTCGCCAACATTGTCAATGGCACGATCTATTACAGTGATGGGGTTATGGAATCGTTATTCTAAAACTGACTTAGTTTTACTAGCCCGGTGAAGCTTCTTCACCGGGTTTTTTATGTGGTAGCAGATATGACGATGTCCAAAATGAGCCTGATGATGGCAGGCTTTGCGCTCGCCCTTTGCCAGTCTGCTGGTGCTGAGGGTTTGTTGTCCGTCGTTAACCCCGCAGACCGTGTGCTGTCTTCAGAAAATGGGGAGATGGTGATTTTTAGCGGGCAATATTTCGAGGCCAGTGACTACACATCCATGCGCCATTTTTCGGACGATTGGCGCGGTTCATATACACCGCGCGATGGAAAAAATCTGGCGGTTTCATTTGGCCGTGCAGATGTGTCGGTTCGGCATGAGTCATGGTCAGTGGGCTACTTCTACCGCCACGATGCCTTGCTGGAAAGCAATAAAGACATGACTGATATTGTCCATGCCAATAAGACTGGAACGGCTGTCCCTGCGGGGCGTTTGTTTGATGCTAGTCTTGCGACGAATGGTTTTGAAGCGCAGGGTATTCGGCTGGACAAGGCGTTGTTCTGGAAGATGGAAAACGCTTTGAGTGTGACCCTTGGTGTTGGTGTCTCCTTGATGAAGGGGCAGCGCACACGTATGGGGCAGGCGCAAGGGAGTGCGCTCTCCACCACAACTGGCTACACATACAATGCCAACCTGAACGAGGCGGACAGTCAGAAAACCTATCCTTTTATGCCGCCAGGAAGTACCACCAGCATGGGTTATGCGCTTGATTTTGGTTTGCGCTTGCAGTGGCAGAATGGAAAACGTTTGGATTTGGCCATCAATGATTTGGCAAGTGTAATTCGCTGGAAGAATTTGCCGCAGACAACAATGACCGTCAATTCCGCCACGGCCACTTACGATTCGCAAGGCTACATCATGTTCAATCCCAGCATGTCAGGGCAGAACTCTCGAACAGATTTGACCCAGAAGTTGGATACCAAAGGCAGCATCCAGTTTCATGCTCCGCTTGCGGAAAGTTGGTCAGCCAATCTGGATGTCGAATGGATTAAAGATAATGTATTTCCACGTCTTGGCGTGGAGTACGTTACGGCGCGAGGGATAGAAGTGGCAGCGGATTACGATATTCGTTTTGGAACGTTCGGGCTGGGAGCAACTTGGAAAAATTCTTATCTGGTTGCGCGCACGCAGAGCATGAATTTTGACCAGTCTCGCGGATATGGAGTTGCGGCAGGTTGGTTGTATAGATTTTGAATCGGGAAATCAAAGCGCAGGACTCACCGCCTCCGCCGCCATCCTCGCCATGATCCCGCTCACGCGCCAAGTGTTCTGGGGGCCGATGGCCGTCAGCATCATGGGCGGACTGGTGGTGGCGACGCTGCTGACTTGTCTGTTCTTGCCCGCGCTGTATGCGGCTTGGTATCGGGTGAAAGAGGATTCGATCTTCCGGCCGTGATGGAATTTCAAAACGTACCTTGCGCTGAAGGCAGTAAATACGGGCATCTGCATCGAGCGTATCATATAGATCGCCTATTGACGGGGATTGGCGCGAAGGTGAAGGATTGATGTTGCAACAACCATTCCCTCCGGCTACTTGCTAGAATGCACTCAACGGATGGTCGGGGAATGAAACCATTCGATTGCTTCACGCTGAATGGAGATGAAAATGAGCTACGCAGAGTTGATCGAAAAAAAGTTGCAAACGCTTCCCGAGGCCAAACAAGCCGAGGTTTTCGATTTCGTTGAATTTCTGGCAAGCCGTAATCAGGCCGAAAACAGCGAAGAATATTCGATAGCGAATTCATCCTTGTCGGCTATGATGAAAAATCCATTAAAGATGAATGACTTCACCCCGCTCGGGCGCGAAGAAGCCAATGCCCGCTAATATCTTTGTTGATACCAATATCTGGCTGTATTCTTTGATTCAGAGTGATGCCGACGACAGGCATCAGCAAGCGGCTGAACTACTTCTTCAAATGAATTTTCCTGTTATCAACTCGCAAGTTATCCGTGAAATTTGCAGCAATTTGAAGAAAAAAACACGCATGCCGGAGGATCAATTGAGAGGTTTGATTCATGGTTGGTATCAGAGTTGTAAAGTTGTAAGCTCTAATTCGAACCAGCACTTGCTGGCATCACGTCTTAGAGAATCCTATTCATTCAGTTATTGGGATAGCCTGATTGTTGCGGCAGCACTTGATGCTGGCTGCACCACGCTGTTTAGCGAAGACATGCACCACGGACAAAAGATTGAGGGCAAACTGACCATCGTCAACCCATTCATTCAGTCAGTGCAGTTCGCGTCGTTTCGTGGCGATTGCCCCGCCGATATGGTTTAATCGCCCCCCATGAAATTTCCATTCCAAACCGTTGCGATCATTGGCAAGCAGAAGTCTGCGGACGTGGCTGCGCCTATCCGTTTGTTGGGCGATTTTCTGGCGGCGCGCGGGGTGCGGGTGGTGGTGGACGCGCTGTCCGCCGAGCATCTCCAGAATCACCCGTTTGAAGCGCTCACGCTGGAAGACATCGCGGGCACGGTTGATCTGGCGGTGGTCATCGGCGGCGACGGCACCATGCTCAACATCGCGCGCATGCTTGCGCCGCACGGCGTTCCCATCGTCGGCGTGAACCAAGGGCGGCTGGGGTTTTTGACCGACCTGTCCATGGGCACGATGCTGCACGGGATCGAAGCGATGCTGGACGGATTATTCGTCACCGAGCAGCGCCTGTTGCTGTCGGCGCGAGTGATGCGCGAGGGTCGTGAGATATTCAACGGCCTAGCGTTCAACGAGGTGGTAGTGCATCGCAGCACCATCAGCAGCATGGTCGAATTTGAAGTGCGCATCGACGGCGAGTACCTATACAACCAGCGCGCCGACGGCCTCATCATTTCCACGCCGACCGGCTCCACCGCGTATGCCATGTCGGCGGGCGGTTCGATTCTTCATCCCGGTCTGGACGTGTTGCAACTGGTTCCCGTGTGCCCGCACTCGTTGAGCAACCGCCCCATCGTGGTCAAAGGCAGTTCCGAGCTGGAACTGCTGATGCACCGTACCGGCGACATCTGCATACGCTACGACAGCCACACCAATTTCGATCTGGAACTGCACGATAAAATTCTCGTCACGCGCTTCGCGCAACCCGCATTCCTGCTGCATCCCGAGGGGCACAGCTACTACCATACCCTGCGCGAAAAGCTGTTGTGGAACCAGACGTTGTAATGGCCGCTGCACATCAATTCAACCGTCATTCCGGCGCAGGCCGGAATCCAGCGGTTCTAATCAACATGCCTTTAGTATTTGTCCTTGCTGCGCAAGGGATTTTTTATTTGACTGGATTCCGGCCTGCGCCGGAATGACGAGGGTTTAGATTTTCCATGCTCAAATTCCTATCTATCCGCGATTTCGTCATCGTCGAATCACTCGAACTCGACTTCACTTCCGGCTTCACCGCATTGACCGGCGAAACCGGTGCGGGCAAATCCATTTTGATCGACGCGCTGTCGCTGGCTTTGGGCGAACGCGGCGATGCGGGCATGGTGCGCGCTGGTTGCGAGCGCGCCGAGATCGCAGCCGAATTCGACATCGCCGCCTTGCCGCAAGTGCAAAGCTGGCTGCGCGAACAGGAACTGGAAGGCGACGAAGGCGTGTGTCTGTTGCGCCGTACATTGGATGTCGGCGGACGTTCGCGCGGCTTCATCAACGGCAGCAGCGCCACGCTGCAACAGCTGCGCGCCGCCGCCGATTTTCTGCTCGATATCCACGGTCAACATGCGCACCAGTCCTTGTTGCGCGCCGATGCGCAACGCGAGTTGCTCGACAGCCATGCGGGTTTATCCCGCGACTGCGAACAAGTCGCCGAACATTTCAAAGCATGGCAAACGTTGCATCGCCGTCGCAGCCAGTTGCAGCAGAATGCCGAGGCCGTCGCCGCTGAGCGCGAGTTGCTGGTGTTCCAGCGGCGTGAACTGGAGACGCTGAATTTTGCCGTGGCCGAGTGGGAAAGTTTGCAGGCCGACCACGCGCGCTTGTCGCATGCCGCGAGTCTGCTGGAGACCGCGCAGTTTGGTGTCGAAGTGTTGAGCGAAGCGGACAGCGCCTGTCTGGCGCAACTCAATGCGCTGGTGGCGCGGCTGCGTACCGGTCTGGAATTCGACACCGCGTTGCAAGACACGCTGACCATTCTGGAAAGCGCGCAAAACGAATTGCAGGAAGCGGTTTATGCGCTGCGCCATTATCAGGAAAAGCTGGATGCCGATCCGCAGCGAATGCGCGCGCAGGAACAGCGCATCGCCGACGTGATGGAAGCCGCGCGTAAATACCGTGTGAAGCCGGAGCAGTTGCCGCAAACGCTGGCCGACATCGTGGCGCGGCTGGACGAGTTGGGCGGCAGCGCCGACATGGCCGAGCTGGCCAAGCAGGAAGCGGCAGCGCAGGGCGCATATCAAACGGCAGCGAAGAAATTGAGTGCGGCGCGTACCGTCGCCGCGAAAAAACTATCCGGCGAAATCACCGCCGCCATGCAAACGCTGGCCATGCAGGGCGGGCAGTTCGCTGTGGCGCTGTTGCCGCTGGCCGAAGGCAATGCCTACGGTCTGGAAAGCGTGGAATTGCAGGTCGCGGCCAATCAGGGTTCGCCGCTGCGCAGTCTGGCGAAAGTGGCTTCCGGCGGCGAATTGTCGCGCATCAGTCTGGCGATTCAGGTCGCCGCCAGCAGCGCCGCCAGCGTGCCGACATTGATCTTCGATGAAGTGGATAGCGGCATCGGCGGGCGCGTGGCGGAGATCGTAGGCAGTTTGCTCAAGCAACTCGGCAAGCGCCACCAAGTGTTGTGCGTCACCCATCTGCCGCAAGTGGCGGCGCAGGCCGACCAGCAATGGCAAGTGAGCAAGGCCGTGTCCAACGGCGCAACCTTGAGCCATATCAAGGTGTTGAACGGCGAACAGCGCGTCGAAGAAATTGCGCGCATGCTGGGCGGCACGACGATCACCGAAACCACGCGCAAGCACGCGGCGGAAATGCTAATAACTTCTTCCCTCTCCCCCCGGGGGAGGGACTGAGGGTGGGGGTTGAGGTATCATGCGTGCTGTTTGAATTTTCCGTGTCAAATCAATTCTTGAACCTACCTAACCAATAACATGCGTATCCCGATCATTTTCATTTCAATTTTGCTCGCTTCCTGCGGCAGCTACATGCCCACCTTCACGCCGCACAAGATCGAGATTCGCCAGGGCAATCTCATCACGCAGGACATGCGCGACAAAATCAGGATCGGCATGAGCCAGACGCAAATCAAGGCCGCGCTCGGCGCGCCGCTGGTGAACGACCTGTACCACGCTAACCGCTGGGATTATCTGTATCGTCTGGATCAGCAAGGCAAACTGGTGGAGAACCAGCGGCTGACGCTGTATTTTGAAAAAGGCTTGCTGACGCGCATCGACGATGCCACGCCGCTCAAAGCGCCTGTCACTCCCACTCAGGAGAATGCCAATGGCCAAAATTAAAATCGTTATCGCCGGTTGCGGCGGACGCATGGGCAAGGTGTTGCTGGATTGCGTGGCGCAGGCCAGCGATCTGGAATTGCATGCCGCGCTGGAACATGAGGGCAACCCGCTGCTCGGCAACGTGGTGGCCGGGGGCGTGAAGATCAGCGCCGATATTGAATCCGCGCTCAAAGGCGCGGACGTGCTGATCGACTTCACTCGTCCCGAAGGCACGCTGCGCCATCTGGAAATCTGCCGCCAACACGGCGTGAACATGGTGATCGGGACCACCGGTTTTAGCGCGCAGCAAAAAGCGCAACTCGGCGCGGGGGCACAGGACATCGGCATCATGTTCGCGCCCAACATGAGCGTCGGCGTGAATCTCGTTTTCAAATTACTGGAAACCGCCTCGCGCGTATTGGCCAACGGCTACGACATCGAAATCATCGAAGCGCACCATCGCCACAAAGTGGACGCGCCTTCCGGCACTGCGCTGGGCATGGGCGAAGTGGTGGCGCGCACGCTGGGACGTGATCTGTCCGAGTGCGCGGTTTACGGGCGCGAAGGCATTACCGGCGAACGCGATCCTTCCACGATAGGCTTCGCCACCGTGCGCGGCGGCGACATCGTGGGTGACCACACCGTGCTGTTCGCGGGCATAGGCGAACGCATCGAGATCACCCACAAAGCCAGCAGCCGCGCCACCTTCGCCATGGGCGCACTGCGCGCCGCGCGCTATCTGCAAGCGAACGAGGCAGGGATGTATGACATGCAGGATGTGTTGGATTTGAAATAGGAAGTAGGGTGGGCACGTTTTTTGTGCCCACGCGGTAACGGTTATCGCTCAACGCGTGGGCACCAAAAACGTGCCCACCCTACCTAGGTTGTGCTTTTTGAATCAAAGGAGTCGCCATGCGCAACATCGTGTTATTCGCTGATGAAAATCACAAATTCGTGTTGCTGAACGAGAGCGATCCCGGCGAAGAGGACGGCGTTCGATCCAACCAGTATTTGATCCAGCATAAAGACGATGGCGTGCTGCTCGATCCGGGCGGCTTCGGCGTGATGCCGCGCGTGCTGGCCGAGCTGTTGCGTTATCTCGGCCCGCAACAACTGAAGGCCATCGTGCTTTCCCATCAAGACCCGGACATCGTCGGCGGTCTTTCCACCTGGCTGGAACTGACCGGCGCGCCGGTGTATGTCTCCGAAATCTGGATGCGCTTTCTGCCGCATTACGGCATCAAAGGTGTGAGCCGTTTCACCGGCGTGCCGGATCAGGGCATGCCGTTGCACGTGGCTCCCGGTTTCGATCTGCAACTCGTCCCCGCGCATTTCCTGCACTCCGAAGGCCAGATCAACGTTTACGATCCCGTCTCCAAAATTCTGTTCAGCGGCGACATCGGCGCGGCCATGCTGCCGACCGACAAGGATTACACCTACGTCGATGATTTCGCCGCGCACCTGCCGTTCATCGAAGGCTTCCACCGCCGCTATATGTGTTCCAACCGCGCCGCGCGCATCTGGGTGGAACGCGTGTCCAAGCTGGAGCTGGACATGATCGCGCCGCAGCACGGCCCCATTTATCGCGGCAAAGCGGTGGGCGAATTTCTGGCGTGGTTCAAACAGCTGCAATGCGGCATCGACTTGATGGTTGAGGACGGGCGGGTCTGATATGGCCTCCATCTTCTCGGTCGCGCCGCAAAATCTGGAAGAGATGCGCCAGCACGTGCTGGAGCGTTTCGCCTCGCTGATCGAAAGCCAGACACGCACCCAGTTGTTCGCCGAAAACATCGGTGCGCTGGTGCACGATGTGAACGCCGAGATCAACGCCGGGCACAAGAAAAGCATCGCGATGCTGAACCGCTTCGACATCAGTGTTGAAGATAGAGAAGCGGTGCAATCGCGCTTGCAGAGCGACATGGCGATGGCCGAGCGGCTGGACAGAACGCTGGAATTGCTGCTGAGCGAGCGCACACGCCAGTGGAGCGAGAACGACGTGCACTTGAAGCGCGTCATGCTGGAATTCAACAGTACGGTGGAAAAACTGGCGGGCACGCTGATCGAAAAAGATTTGCTCGAACGCCAGAGCCACGTGCTGGAAAACATCATCATCTCGCACGAGAAAGTCACGCAATGGCGCGTGTTCGTGCAGGAAATTCTGTCGAATTTTCATTCCATTTTCCCGTTCAATTTTTTCTTCATCGCCTTCGCCGAAGAGCACGGCTTAACGCTGTACCTGTATTTCCTCGGCGACTATTCGGACGAGATGAAGGCGATGGTGCGCGGCAAGCTCAAGCGCGAAATGCTGGACAAGCTCGAACTGCCGCAGGACACGCTGACCGACATCGAAGAGTTCAATCTGGTCGCGCACAACAAAGTGGAATCGGTGACCGACATCGACCTCATCACCGTGCGCGTGCCGGAACTGGACTCGGTCAATCTGGCGGGCGTGCTGGGCGTGGCTTACGGCGCGCTGCACAAGCTCACCGCGCAGGAAGCCAGCGTCATCCGTTCCATTCTGGCGGTGATGGTGATGGTGGTCGGCTCCAGCAAAGCGCTGAGCAAATCGCTGGACGAGCTGGAGTATTACTCCACGCACGACCCGCTCACCGGCTTGCACAACCGGCGCTACTTCAACGAAATGCTGGAGTATGAAATCGAACGCTCGGAACGTCACGGCCACCAGTTCTGCATCCTGATGCTGGATCTGGACGATTTCAAAGACATCAACGACACCTACGGCCACCCGTGCGGCGACACCACCCTGCGCAGTGTGGCCGAACTGTTGCGCCACAGCACGCGCAAAGGCGATCTGACCACGCGCATAGGCGGCGACGAGTTCGCCATCATCCTCACCGAGACTTCGCCTTACGACGCGCAGCAAGTGGCGGAGAAGCTGCGCACCGAATTGCGCGCGCACAAGTTCGACGCGCCCGGCGAAAAATCTTTCCACCTCACGGTGTCCATCGGCATGATCGCCTACCCCGACGATGCGCAGAACATCACCGACCTGATGGCGGGCGTTGACATCGGCCTGTATCGCGCCAAGTCCATCGGCAAGGACAGCGTGTGTACGGTGGACGAGGCGGAACACAAGATCAAGAGCGGGCGCAATGTGCGCGACCATGCCGAACACATGCGCGAAGCGTTACGCGACGACCACATCCAGCCGTTCTTCCAGCCCATCATCCATTGCCAAAGCGGCGAGGTATTTGCCTACGAAGCGCTGGCGCGTCTGGTCGAACCGAACGGCGCGACCATCTGCGCCGAAAACTTCATAGACACCATGGAGAAATACGGGCTGGGGCGCGAGTTGGACAAGGTGATGATCGAGAAATCGCTGAGAACGTTGAAAGCGCGCATCGCCAACAACGGCGCGCCGTGCAAGCTGTTCATCAACCTTTCATCGCAGGAAATTCAAGGGCGCGGCGTATTGGGCTACGCCGAGAACATGTGCCAGCAACTGGAAATTCCGCCGCAAAATATCGTGTTTGAATTGCTCGAACGCGATGCCATCGGCGACATGAACCGCATGCGCAAATTCCTCGCCGAACTGCGCCGCAGCGGTTTCTCCTTCGCGCTGGACGACTTCGGCAGCGGCTACAACTCTTTCCACTACCTGCGCGAACTGCATTTCGAATTCGTCAAACTCGACGGCAACTTCGTGCGCAACATCCTCGTCTCGAAAATCGACTACGCGCTGGTCAACAACCTCAGCCACCTGTGCCGCGACCTGGGCATGAATATGGTGGCCGAATACGTCGAATCGCAAGAAATCATGGACGCGCTGCTGGACATCGGAGTCGATTACGCGCAAGGATTTCATCTGGGCGTGCCCACGCCGAGGATGGATTAGTCAGAAAACCCTTTTGCCCGCAGATTACGCAGATTCACGCAGATTAAAAAACGATTCAACAATTAATAGGTAACTTGAATTTATAGGCGCACATTTCGGGAGCGGCGCATCCTTGCCATTAAGCCGAAAATAATCTGCGTAATCTGCGGGCAAAGTTTTTCTGAAGTTTCAAACCACCAGCATCTTGACCCCGATCAGCACCAGCACCACGCCGCCGAAAATCTCCGCTTTACTCTCCAGCCATGTCCCGCTTTTTTTGCCGATGTGTACCCCCGCCCAACTGAAGGCGAAGGTCGTCACGCCGATAATCAGGCAAGCCAGATAAGGGTTGAAATCCAGCAGCGTCAAACTGAACCCGGCGGCCATCGCGTCTATGCTGGTGGCGATGGCCAGCAACAGCATCATCTTGTTGGTGATCGCCGCGAGGTTCTCCTCGATGCCTTCTTGCATCCCTTCGTAAATCATCTTGCCGCCGATCAGCGCCAGCAAAGCGAACGCGATCCAGTGAGCATAAGCGTCCACCCAACCCAACACCCCTTTGCCGCCGAGGTAGCCGATGAACGGCATCAGCGCCTGAAACGTGCCGAAATACAGCCCGGCCTTCAAACCCAAGCCACGGTGGTCGCCTTTCGAACCGAGACCGATGGAAACGGCGAAGGCATCCATGCTCAGGGCGACGGCTAAAACGATGACTTCAAACATAACGAGACTTTCTGTTTAACGATTTAAAAATTTCCTGCCGGGCAGGGGCGCGCATTATAGGGCACGCGTTTTTGCGGGGTAGAGCGAATATTGAAAATACACCTTGCGCTCAAGCCAATAAATACGGGCATCTCCACGCGGCGCATGGCGTAGATCGCCTATTGGCGGGCGTTCCCATTAAGGTTGGTTAAATAGTAGGGTGAATTTTCCGTTGCATGTAACGAAAAAACTGACTACCATGTGTTTCATGTAACGCAAAATTATTGGAGGCAATCATGAGAGCTAGTACATCAGCGCGTGTGCAAAAACATCGCGCGGCATTGCGGGAATCTGGTTTACGCCCGGTGCAGATTTGGGTGCCGGATACGCGGCGAGAAGGTTTTGCCGAAGAGTGCCGCCGACAATCACTTTTGCTGCAAGGTGATACACATGAGCGGGAAACCGCCGATTGGCTTGAAGCGGCAGGTGACCGAGAGGGCTGGAAATGAGGCGCGGCGATCTGGTGACGGTGGCGCTGCAAGGCGATCTTGGCAAACCGCGCCCGGCTTTAATCATCCAATCCGATCTGTTCGATACACATCCTTCGGTAACGATCTTGCCTGTGACCAGTGAACTGCGCGTTGCGCCATTGTTTCGTATTGCTGTAACGCCTAACGAATTAAACGGCCTGACCAAGTCATCGCAAGTAATGGTGGATAAGCCGCAATCCATCTCGCGCGAAAAAATCGGAGAGGTGATTGGCCGCCTCGACGGTGAAACGATGCTGGCGGTGAATCGCGCGCTGGCGGTTTTTCTTGGGTTTGCCTGAATACCTGATGAATACAACGCAAGACAAAGCAGGCGGCCCGGTTGCCATTCGCGGCTACCTTGTGCAAACGCTGGTGGCATTGCTTGACATCGCGCAAGCCGAGCCGCCTTTCACAGAAATAACGCTCGAACCTGCTCACACTGATGAGCAATTCGACTTCGTCTGGAGCAACGGCAATGCAGCCTTTGCCGTGCAGGTGAAATCGACTATCAACGAATTTCAGAAGAGCGCGGTAGAAGGTTGGGCAAAGAAATTGGAAGCCGCACGCACGAATGAAAAGTGCAGCCTCATGCTGGTTGGAAATTACCACACGAGTTTGGCGAAAGTGGATAAGGTTGGCGCGGTAAACATAACCAAGAAGAACTTCGATCTCGACGGGCTTCTCGATCAAGCTGCACATCTGCTTGCCAAGTTTATTGAAGCGCAAAGCCTCGACGCGGGAACGGCAGACGAGCGCGAAATGATCGCCCATAGTCTCGTCAGCCGCCTATTAAACTATTCCGCGAAACGCGAACTACTCACCCGCGATGCGTTCATCAAACTGCTGACAGGCTGGGTCAAGGAAGCGCCACGGAAAATACTGATTGTTGATCTCTCTCACTTCGAAGTTGCCAAATACGCTCCTGAAAATCTCATCGGACGCGAAGCTGAAACCAAACTCATCAACGACGCATGGAATCAATCAGTCAGTGGCGAAACGCAACGTCCCCACGTCCTCACCTTCGTAGCGCTTGGCGGCGAGGGCAAGACTTCGCTAGTGGCGAAGTGGGCGGCGGATTTGGCGCACGATAATTGGCCGGGATGTGAGGCGGTGTTTGCGTGGTCGTTCTATAGCCAAGGCACGAAGGAACAGACGATGGCATCGTCCGATTTGTTTCTGAAAGAAGCGCTCGTGTTCTTTGGCGATACGGAAATGGCGAACAGCGCGCGCCACGTCAGCGACAAAGGCAAGCGATTGGCTCAACTCGTTGGTGAAAAACGCGCGCTGCTTTTCCTTGATGGTGTGGAGCCGCTGCAATACGCGCCGACTTCTCCCACGCCGGGCGAACTCAAGGATCACGGCTTGGCCGTCTTGCTTAAAGGGCTGGCTGCGAACAGTCGCGGCCTGTGCGTAGTCACCACCCGCTATGCCATCCCGGACTTGAAAGCCTATTGGCAGGGCAGCGCACCGCAGATTTCACTCAAGCGTTTGCCCAAAGAAGCCGGGGTGGCGCTGCTCAAGTCACTTGGTGTAAACGGAACTCAAAATGAAATCGAAACGCTGGTTGAAGATGTACGAGGCCACGCGCTTACCTTGAATTTGCTCGGCAGCTATCTGCGCGATGCTCATGCAGGAGACATTCGCAAACGTGACTTGGTTAAGCTGGAGGATGCAGATGAGGAGCAGGGCGGTCATGCCTTCCGCGTGATGGATGCGTATGTACAGTGGTTCGAAAGCAGCGGAAAAAATGAGGAGGAAAACAAGAAGGGGCAGCGCGCACTGGCAGTGCTGCGGCTGATGGGCTTGTTTGATCGGCCTGTCCCCGCTGATTGTTTTGCCGCGTTGCTGAAAGCGCCTGTCATTCCAAACCTGACAGAGTTGCTGGTCGAGAAAAATGAGGCGAAGCGAAATATGGCTCTCACGCGACTGGAGGATGCGAAGCTGCTCACGGTAAATCGTGACGCGTCTGGTACTTTGTTCTCTCTGGATGCTCATCCGTTGTTGAGAGAATACTTTGCCTCGCAACTGTGCGAAAAATATTCCAGTTCTTGGCGCGAAGCTCATCGGCGGATATATAAGCACCTCTGCGCGACAACGAATGAGGGCGATCAGCCCTCTCTTGAAAGACTCCAGCCGCTCTATCAGGCCGCAGTTCATGGATGTTTGGCGGGTATGCAGCAGGAGGTGTGTAATAAAGTTTATCTTGGTCGAATTTTGCGACAGGAAGAACAATACAGTGCGAAAAAACTTGGTGCATTTGGCGCTGATTTGGGAGTCATTGCCTGCTTTTTCGAGATTCCATGGAGCTCCGTATCACCTTCGCTCACAAAGGACTATCAATCTTGGCTATTGAATGAAGCAGCCACTCGTCTTAGTGCTTTAGGGCGGCTGGCCGAAGCAGTTGAGCCGATGCGGCTTTCTGTGGAAATGGATATTAAGGTCAAGCAGTGGGAAGGTGCCGCCATAAGTTACATCAATCTCAGCGAGCTGGAGTTGACGCTGGGTAATGTGAGTAGCGCATTGGTTGATGCAGAGAAATCTGTGGAATGTGCTAACTTCAGTGGCAGATCGTTTCAAATGGCAGGGACGCGCGCGGCACATGCGGACATCCTGCATCAGGCGGGTCGTCGCCCCGAGGCGGAGGCTCGCTTCTGCGAGGCCGAGAAAATTCAAACCGAGCACCAACCTGAGTTGCCGCTACTCTATTCCACATCAAGCTTTCTGTTTTGTGATCTACTTCTTTCTGCACCTGAGCGCGCTGCGTGGCAAACTATTTTGGAGTACGACAACTCGCCAACGCACACCACAACACTACACGCCGTTTCCCAGCGTGCGGTTCAAACGTTAGGGTGGGCGGTGCAGAATAATTCCTCCCATCTCGATATTGCCCTTGGTCACCTTACCTTGGGACGCGCTATGCTTTATGAGATCACCCTAATCCATTCCGAAATTCCAAATCTACAATTAGAAATCGGACTCGCCATGGATGGTCTTCGTCGTGCTGGGCAACAGCAATATTTACCCCTCGGCTTGCTCGCCCGCACTTGGTTGCGCAGTCTGGAAGGTAAATTCACCGGTACTGAGAGTGCACAGGCCGACCTAGATGAAGCTTGGGAAATTGCCGAGCGTGGCCCGATGTCGCTATTTATGGCCGACATCCATCTACACCGCGCACGCCTGTTTTTCCGTGAAGCGCATTACCCGTGGGTATCGCCACAAACCGATCTTGCTGAGGCGCGACGGTTAATCGAGAAGCACGGCTACTGGCGGCGTAAGGAAGAGTTGGAAGATGCGGAAAGCATCATTCTGCGCAAACCGCAGTCTGCAAGCTCCGTTGTAATCCCCGCCAGCCCGCAAACTGCGCCGAATTTGATGGGTTAGCCGTCTTCGGCTATAATGCGCGCCAATTCAAAAGCGGGATGAACACACGGTTCTCCCGCTTCTTTATGTCCAGTTCAAGGAGCATCCGGTGTCGCAAACAAGTCCTGCCATTTTAGTTTTAGCCGATGGGACAGTGTTTCGCGGAACTGCCATCGGCGCGTCGGGCAGCAGCGTCGGTGAGGTGGTTTTCAACACGTCCATCACCGGCTATCAGGAAATTCTCACCGACCCGTCGTATTGCAAGCAGATCGTCACGCTGACCTATCCGCACATCGGCAACGTGGGTTGTAACCCGGAAGATGTGGAGTCGCGCCAGGTGTTCGCCAGCGGTCTCATCATCCGCGATCTTTCCATGACGGTCAGCAATTTCCGCAGTACGCAATCTCTTCCCGAATATTTGAAAGTCAACAATGTGGTGGCCATCGCGGGCATCGACACGCGCAAGCTGACGCGCATCCTGCGCAGCAAAGGCGCGCAGAGCGGTTGCATCGCCACGGGTGATGATGTCGAAGCCGCATTGAAAGCGGCGCGTGGTTTCGCCGGTTTGGCGGGCATGGATCTGGCGCAAGTGGTGACGTGCGACAAGTCTTATGAGTGGAAGCAGCGCGAGTGGAAATTGGGCAAGGGCTTCAGTGATGTGGTCGAGACGAAATTCCATGTGGTGGCTTACGACTTTGGCGTGAAGCGCAATATCCTGCGCATGCTGGCCGAGCGCGGTTGCAAGATCACGGTGGTTCCCGCTAAAACTTCCGCTGCCGAAGTGCTGGCCATGAAGCCGGACGGCGTGTTCCTGTCCAACGGCCCCGGCGATCCCGAACCTTGCGATTACGCGATTGCCGCCTCGCAGAAATTCCTCGAAGTTGGCATGCCGTTGTTCGGCATCTGCTTGGGTCACCAGATTCTCGGTCTCGCTTCGGGTGCGAAGACAGTGAAGATGAAATTCGGCCATCGCGGTGCGAACCATCCGGTGCAGGATTTGCAAACCAAGCACGTGATGATTACCAGCCAGAACCACGGTTTTGCGGTAGATGCGGCGACGTTGCCCGCGAATGCGCGCGTGACGCACATCTCGCTGTTTGATGGCACGCTGCAAGGTTTCGAGCTGACCGACAAACCCGCGTTCTGTTTTCAAGGCCACCCCGAAGCCAGTCCCGGCCCGCATGATGTGGACGGGTTGTTCGATAAATTCGTGGGATTGATGCAGAAGGGTCGTTAGTCCGTAGTCGCTGGTCGTTAGTTGAAGCTATCGGCCAGCGGTTTAACTAACGACTAACGACTAGCAACTAACGACTGAAAAAATGCCAAAACGTACAGACATAAAAAGCATCCTGATTATCGGTGCCGGCCCCATCGTCATCGGGCAGGCGTGCGAGTTCGACTACTCCGGCGCGCAGGCTTGCAAGGCGCTGAAGGAGGAGGGCTACCGCGTCATTCTGGTGAACTCGAACCCGGCCACCATCATGACCGATCCCGAGATGGCGGACGCGACTTACATCGAGCCGATCACCTGGAAGATGGTGGAAAAGATCATCGCCAAGGAACGTCCCGACGCGATTCTGCCGACTATGGGCGGACAGACCGCGCTGAATTGCGCGCTCGATCTGGCCAAACACGGCGTGTTGGAAAAATACAAGGTCGAGATGATAGGCGCGTCGCGCGATGCCATCGACATGGCGGAAGACCGCGAGAAATTCAAACAGGCGATGACGCGCATCGGGCTGGCCTCGGCGCGTTCGGCCATCGCGCACAGCATGGAAGAAGCGCTGCAAGTGCAGCAGGTGATGGGTTTCCCCACCGTCATCCGCCCGTCGTTCACCATGGGCGGCAGCGGCGGCGGCATCGCTTACAACCGCGAAGAATTCGTGGAGATTTGCGAGCGCGGTTTGGAAGCATCGCCGACCAAAGAGTTGCTGATCGAAGAATCGCTGCTCGGCTGGAAAGAATACGAGATGGAAGTCGTGCGCGACCGCAACGACAACTGCATCATCATCTGCTCCATCGAAAACCTCGATCCGATGGGCGTACATACCGGCGACTCGATCACCGTCGCCCCGGCGCAGACGCTGACCGATAAGGAATACCAGATCATGCGCGATGCCTCGCTGGCGGTGCTGCGCGAGATCGGCGTGGAGACCGGCGGTTCCAACGTGCAGTTCTCCATCAACCCCGACGACGGGCGCATGGTGGTGATCGAAATGAACCCGCGCGTGTCGCGCTCTTCCGCGCTGGCTTCCAAGGCCACCGGCTTTCCGATTGCCAAGGTGGCAGCAAAACTTGCGATAGGTTACACGCTGGACGAGTTGAAGAACGACATCACCGGCGGCGCAACGCCGGCTTCGTTCGAGCCGACCATCGACTACGTCGTTACAAAAATTCCGCGTTTCGCCTTCGAGAAATTCCCGCAAGCCAATGACCGCCTGACCACGCAGATGAAATCGGTGGGCGAGGTGATGGCGATTGGCCGCACCTTCCAAGAGTCGTTCCAGAAAGCCTTGCGCGGATTGGAAGTTGGCGTACACGGGCTGGACACCAAATACAGCGACCGCGATGCCATCGTGTCCGAGATGGGAAATCCCGGGCCGGATCGCATCTGGGCGGTGGGTGATGCGTTCCGACTCGGCATGAGCGTGCAAGAAGTGTTCAACGTCAGCAAAATTGACCCGTGGTTTTTGGTGCAGATCGAAGACTTGATCCGCCAGGAGCAGGAGCTGTCTGGCCACACACTGGAAAGCATCACTGCCGATCATCTGCGCGCCTTAAAACGCAGCGGCTTTGCCGATGCGCGTCTGGCCGCGCTGCTGGGCATCGACGATGAATCGGTGCGCGCGTATCGCCATGCGCTGGGTATTCGTCCGGTGTTCAAACGTGTGGACACCTGCGCTGCCGAGTTCGCCACCAACACCGCTTACATGTATTCCACTTACGAAGAAGAGTGCGAATCGCAGCCGACCAACAACAAAAAGATCATGGTGCTGGGTGGCGGGCCAAACCGTATCGGGCAGGGCATCGAGTTCGACTATTGCTGCGTGCATGCCGCGCTGGCGATGCGCGAGGACGGCTACGAGACCATCATGGTCAACTGCAATCCCGAAACGGTTTCCACCGATTACGACACCTCGGATCGTTTGTACTTCGAGCCGCTGACGCTGGAAGACGTGCTGGAAGTGGTCGCCGTGGAAAAACCCATCGGCGTGATCGTGCAGTACGGCGGACAGACACCATTGAAGCTGGCGCATGGCTTGGCCAAGAACGGCGTGCCCATCATCGGCACCACGCCGGACATGATAGACATGGCGGAAGATCGCGCGCGCTTCCAAGCGATGTTGCGCGAACTGGGTTTGAAGCAACCGCCTAACCGCACCGCCAGCAATGTGGCCGACGGCGTGGCCGGTGCAGCCGAGATCGGCTATCCGCTGGTGATGCGTCCCTCCAATGTGCTGGGCGGTCGCGCCATGGAAATCATCCATGCGCAGAACGACCTCGAACGCTATATGCGCGATGCCGAGGAGATGTCCAAGACCTATCCCGAACGCATGCCAATCCTGTTGGATCGTTTCCTGAACGACGCGATCGAAGTGGATGTGGATGCGGTATCCGACGGCACGCAAGTCATCATCGGCGGCATCATGGAACATATCGAACAGGCGGGCGTACACTCCGGCGACTCGGCTTGTTCGCTGCCGCCGTATTCGTTGTCGGTCAAGTTGCAAGACGAACTGCGCCGCCAGACCGTGGCGATGGCGAAGTCGCTCAATGTGATCGGTTTGATGAACGTGCAGTTCGCCATTCAGGGCGAGACGGTGTATGTGCTGGAAGTAAACCCGCGCGCTTCGCGCACCGTGCCGTTCGTGTCGAAAGCCACCGGCGTACCGCTGGCGAAAATCGCCGCGCGCTGCATGGCGGGTCAGACCTTGGTTTCGCAAAACTTCACCGCAGAAGTTATCCCGCCGTATTACTCGGTGAAGGAAGCGGTGTTCCCGTTCATCAAGTTCCCCGGCGTGGATACCATTCTCGGCCCCGAGATGAAATCCACCGGCGAAGTGATGGGCGTGGGCGAGACGTTCGCCGAAGCCTTCGTCAAATCGCAGCTCGCCGCCAGCGTGAAATTGCCGAAGAGCGGCAAGGTGTTTATCAGCGTGCGCGATGAAGACAAGGCGGGGACGGTAGAAGTGGCGCGCGCGTTGAAGCAACTGGGCTTCACCGTGTTGGCGACGCGCGGCACGGCGGCAGCTATCACGGCAGCGGGCGTGCAAGTGACCACGGTGAACAAGGTCGCCGAAGGCCGTCCGCATATCGTGGATATGATTAAAAACGGCGAGGTCAATCTCATCATCAACACGGTGGACAGCAAACCGTCGGTGATGCGCGACTCGTATTCGATCCGCCACGCGGCGCTGCAAGGCCGTGTGACTTACTACACCACGCTCGCCGGTGCGCGCGCCGCCTGTCTCGGCATGCAGCATCTGGCCGAGTTGCAAGTCTATGACGTGCAGTCATTGCACCGTCGGTTAATTAAATAAATTCGCGTAGCGATTCGTTTGCTTCCTCGCCCGCTTGCGGGAGAGGATTGAGGTGAGGGAAGCGGGCATGGCAAGCCATGCCTGTGGAAAAATAAAAAAGAAGGGAAGTACAACATGAGCAAGATTCCATTAACCGTGGTCGGCGCAGAACGGTTGCGCAACGAATTGCACCGTTTGAAAACGGTGGAAAGACCATCGGTCATCAACGCGATTTCGGAGGCGCGCGCGCAAGGCGACTTGTCGGAAAATGCCGAATACGATGCGGCGAAAGAGAAACAGTCGTTTGTCGAGGGACGTATTGTCGAGCTGGAATTCAAGCTGGGCAGCGCGCAGATCATCGACCCCAAAACGCTCAATGCGGATGGTCGCTGCGTGTTCGGTTCGACCGTGATTCTGGAAGACACCAACAACGGCGACGTGGTGACCTACCAGATCGTCGGCGAAGACGAAGCCGACATCAAACACCGCAAAATTTCCATCAAATCACCCATCGCGCGCGCGCTGATCGGCAAAATTGAAGGCGACATCGCGGAAGTGCAAGCGCCGGGCGGAGTACGGGAATACGAAGTGGTGGAAGTTCAATATATTTGAACTTCTTTTAGCCACAGAGTACACAGAGGCCACAGAGAAAATCAACCCAATCCGGCAGTCCCGGTTTTCTCTGTGTGCTCTGTGATCTCTGTGGCTAATTTGGTTTTGATTAGGTCTTGCTGCCCAGTTGTTTCTTGGTCAGCGATTTGCCGGGGCGGCGTTTGGGGGCTTTGGTGAGGGGGATTTCCAGCGGGCGATACACGATCAGCGTTTTGCCGATGTTTTGCACCGCACCCGCTTTCAGTATTTCGCAAATTTCTTGCAACATGGCTGCGCGTGCTTCGCGGTCATCGTTCATCACGCGGATTTTCAGCAAGTCGTGGCTTTTCAGGCTGCGCTCGATTTCATCCAGTACCGCAGGTGTCAAGCCCGCGTGGCCGATGATGACGATGGGTTTAAGGGAATGTGCGCGCGCTTTGAGTTCGGTACGCTGTGCTACGGTGAGAGATAACATGATAGGCGACCTTCTATTTATAAGGCGCGGATTCTAAACGATGAAGCCTTCTAAAACCAGCAAACAATGGATGATGGAGCATGTGAACGACCCTTTTGTGCAAATGGCGCAGAAGGACGGCTATCGCTCGCGCGCCGCCTACAAGCTGCTGGAACTCGACGAGCGCGACCATCTGATCAAGCCGGGCATGGTGGTGGTTGACCTGGGCGCTGTTCCCGGCGGCTGGTGCCAGGTGGTGGCAAAAAAAATGGGCGAGCACGGGCGCATCATCGCGCTCGACTTGCTGCCGCTCAACCCCTTGCCGCGCGTGGAATTTATTCAGGGCGACTTCCGCGAGGACAGCGTGCTGGCGCAGCTCGAAGAAAAACTTAATGGGCGGCAGATCGGCCTTGTAATTTCAGACATGGCACCCAACATCAGTGGCGTAGTTTCTGCGGATCAGGCGCGCGCCATGTATCTGGCGGAACTGGCGCTGGACTTTGCGGTCAAGCACTTGGCTTCTGGCGGTTCGTATGCGGTCAAGGTGTTTCAGGGCGCGGGCTTCGAGGAATATCTGAAATTGATGCGTAGCCACTTCACTAAAGTGGTCGCGCGCAAACCCAAAGCCTCGCGCGACCGCAGCAGCGAACAGTATCTGGTGGGACTCGGCAAACTCGGGTAATCATGGTCTAATGCGGCAACATAATTTAAGGCTCAATGTAAGGGGCGATTTGTGAATAATTTATTTAAGAGTGTCGGAATCTGGCTGGTCGTGGCGTTGGTGCTGATGACTGTGTTCAACCAATTCAATACGCGCCAGCAGCAAACCGAGCAGGTGCGACTGGATTATTCGCAATTCCTCGACAAAGTTAAAAACGGCCAAATCGAAAAGGTGACCATTGAAGGCCACACGCTGAAAGCCACCACCACCGAAGGCACGCGCGTCAGCGCTTACGCCCCCAACGACATCTGGCTGATTTCCGATCTGCTCAAGAACGGCGTGAAGGTTGAAGCCAAGCCGGAAGAGGAACAAGGGTTCCTCATGCAGTTGTTCATCTCGTGGTTCCCCATGTTGTTGCTGATCGGTGTGTGGATTTTCTTCATGCGCCAGATGCAGGGCGGCGGCAAGGGCGGCGCTTTCTCGTTCGGCAAATCGCGCGCGCGCATGCTGGACGAAGCCAAGGAACGCATCACTTTCGCCGACGTGGCGGGTTGCGATGAAGCCAAGGAAGAAGTGTCCGAGCTGGTCGATTTTCTGCGCGACCCGACCAAGTTCCAGAATCTGGGCGGACGCATTCCGCGCGGCGTGCTGATGGTGGGCAGTCCCGGCACCGGTAAAACCTTGCTGGCCAAAGCCATCGCGGGCGAAGCCAAAGTGCCGTTCTTCTCCATCTCCGGTTCGGACTTCGTCGAGATGTTTGTCGGGGTCGGCGCGGCGCGCGTGCGCGACATGTTCGAGCAGGCCAAGAAACAATCGCCGTGCATTATTTTCATCGACGAAATCGACGCGGTCGGTCGTCAACGCGGCGCAGGCTTAGGCGGCGGCAATGATGAGCGCGAGCAAACACTGAACGCCTTGCTGGTGGAAATGGACGGTTTCGAAGGCGCGAGCGGTGTGATCGTGATCGCCGCCACCAACCGTCCCGACGTGCTGGATGCAGCGCTGTTGCGCCCGGGGCGTTTTGACCGCCAGGTGGTCGTGCCCTTGCCGGACATTCGCGGGCGCGAACAAATCCTCATGGTTCACATGCGCAAAGTGCCGTGTGCGCCGGACGTGAATCCCAATGTGTTGGCGCGCGGTACGCCCGGCATGTCCGGTGCCGACCTCGCCAATCTGGTGAACGAGGCGGCGCTGTTCGCGGCGCGGCGCGCCAAACGTTTCGTTGAAATGGACGATTTCGAAGCAGCCAAGGACAAGATATTCATGGGCGCGGAACGCCGCTCGATGGTGATGCCGGAAGAAGAGCGCCGCAACACGGCGTACCACGAGTCCGGTCATGCGGTGGTGGCGCGGCTGATGCCGAAGACTGATCCGGTACACAAAGTGACCATCATCCCGCGCGGTCGCGCGCTGGGCTTGACCATGCAACTGCCGTCCGAAGATCGCTACAGCATGGACAAGATTCGTATTCTTTCCACTATCACCGTGCTGTTCGGCGGACGTATCGCGGAAGAGTTGTTCATGAATCAGATGACCACCGGTGCATCCAACGACTTCGAGCGTGCCACCGATATGGCACGCAAGATGGTCACCCAATGGGGCATGTCCGATGCGCTGGGTCCGATGGTGTATGGCGAAAACGAAGGTGAAGTTTTCCTCGGTCGCTCGGTCACCACGCACAAAAATATTTCCGAAACCACCATGCAGCAAGTGGATGCCGAAATACGCCGCATCATCGACGAACAATACGCGCTGGCACGCAAGCTGATCGAAGCCAACCGCGACAAAATCGAAGCCATGACCAAGGCTTTGCTGGAGTGGGAAACCATTGATGCCGATCAGATCGACGACATCATGGCCGGCAATCCGCCGCGCGCGCCCAAGCCCAGCACCAGCAATAAAGCGCCCGAGCCGCCCAAGGATGAAACACCGGAGGCGACGGTGGTCAGCAAGCCTGCTGAAGGCGTATAACCAAACTTTTACGGGGGCTTTCGCCCCCGTTTTTCTATGCTCCACTGCGGCAAATTCCAGTTCGACCTATCCCGCCCTCTAGTGATGGGCATCGTCAACGTCACGCCTGATTCCTTTTCCGACGGCGGCCATCACGCATCGACTGTTGCTGCTATCGCCCATGCCCGACAACTGATCGCAGACGGTGCGGACCTGCTCGACATCGGCGGCGAATCCACGCGACCCGGCGCAGCCACAGTGTGCGAGCAACAGGAACTGGATCGTGTGCTGCCGGTGATCGAAGGGCTGCGCGATATTTCTGTACCCATCTCCATCGACACCTATAAACCCGCAGTGATGCGCGCCGCGATTCGCGCGGGTGCGGTCATGGTCAACGACGTGAATGCGTTGCAGGCGGAAGGTACGCTGCAAGTGTTGGCGCAGAGCGATGTCGCGGTATGTCTGATGCACAAACAAGGCACACCGCAGACCATGCAACAGCGTCCCGCTTATCAAAATGTGATGGATGAGGTGATGATGTTCTTGCAAGAGCGCATCGCCGCCGCAGAAACGGCGGGCATCGCGCGCGAACGTTTGGTAATCGACCCTGGATTTGGTTTCGGCAAGACGGTCGAGCATAATCTCGATCTGTTGCGCGGGCTGGAATCGTTCCGTGTTTTGGGTCTGCCGGTGTTGGCCGGGCTGTCGCGCAAATCCATGCTGGGTGCGATCACCGGGCGCGGAGTGGATGAGCGTCTGGCGGCGAGTGTGGCGGCGGCATTGATCGCGGTTCAACGCGGCGCAGCCATCGTGCGCGTGCATGACGTGCGCGAGACAGTGGATGCGCTGAAAATTTGGGAAGCGATAAATACAAACAATAAAGTAGGTCGGGTTAGCGGCTTGCCGCGTAACCCGACGCAGTGACGAGCGAATGTTCGAGTAATGTCGGGTTACGCTACGCTAACCCGACCTACAAGAGTTGCGTAATTTACGGGAATTTGTGGAGAAACAAATGAGCAGAAAATATTTCGGAACAGACGGCGTGCGCGGCAAAGTGGGCGAACATCCCATCACGCCGCAATTTGTGATGCACCTGGGTTACGCGGCAGGCAAGGTGTTGGCCAGTGGTGAACATTCGCAGGGCGAGCGTCCCGGCGTGTTGATCGGCAAGGACACGCGCATCTCCGGCTACATGCTGGAATCGGCGCTGGAAGCCGGACTGATCGCGGCGGGTATCGACGTGTATCTGGCCGGGCCGATCCCGACTCCCGCCGTGGCCTATCTCACGCGTGCTTTGCGCTTGCAGGCGGGCGTGGTCATCTCCGCCTCGCACAACCCGTTCGAGGACAACGGCATCAAATTCTTCTCCGGCAGCGGCACGAAATTGCCGGACGCGGTGGAGACAGCCATCGAAGCCGAACTGGACAATCCGATGAAAACCAATGCCTCGGAATCGCTGGGCAAAGCCAAGCGCATCGACGACGCGGTCGGGCGTTACATCGAATTCTGCAAGAGCACTTTCCCGTCAGACATGAACCTGCGTGGCCTCAAGATCGTGGTCGATAGCGCGCACGGCGCGACGTATCACATCGCGCGCAACGTGTTCCACGAACTCGGCGCGGACGTGATCGCCATCGGCGCAGAGCCGAACGGCAAGAATATCAACGACGGTTACGGTGCAACCAAACCGCAGAACCTGCAAAAGGCCGTGGTTGAACACAAAGCGCACCTCGGCATCGCCCTCGACGGCGACGGCGACCGCCTCATCATGGCGGATGCCGCAGGTAAGCTTTACGACGGCGACCAACTGCTCTACATCGTTGCCAAACACCGCCAAGCGCTGGGCACCTTGCACGGAGGCGTGGTCGGCACACTGATGACTAACCTCGCCTTCGAACACGCTATGCAAAAACTGGGCATCCCCTTCGTGCGCGCCAAAGTGGGCGATCGCTACGTGATGGAACTGCTGCAACAAAAAAACTGGCAACTCGGCGGCGAAAATTCTGGCCACATCATCTGCCTCGACAAACACAGCACCGGCGACGGCATCGTCTCCGCGCTGCAAGTGCTGTGCGCCCTGCGCATGAAGCAACAGACCCTGGCGCAAGCCGCGCACGATCTGGTGATGTATCCGCAGATTCTTATCAACGTGAAAGATCGGAAGAGCGTCGTGTAGGGAAAGAGTGTAGATCTCGGTGGTCGCCGTATCATTAAAAAAAAA
>FZPU01000044.1_pt1 | contig 53917 bp, 55 predicted proteins | sample 1534781 | NCBI WGS metagenome assembly FZPU01 (sample SAMEA104161949, study PRJEB21768) | metagenome | isolation source: underground water
TTTTTTTTTAATGATACGGCGACCACCGAGATCTACACTCTTTCCCTACACGACGCTCTTCCGATCTCAGACCATGATCGTCGATCTGACCGGCATGGAAATCGCCAACGCTTCATTGCTGGATGAAGCGACGGCAGCGGCGGAAGCGATGACCATGTTGCACGGTTTGCGCGCGCGCGAGGATGCGGCGAAGAACAGTTTCTTCGTATCGAACGAGTGTTTCCCGCAGACCATAGAACTGCTGAAGACACGCGCCAAGCCGCTGGGAATCGAGCTGGTGATCGGCGATTTCAAAACCGTTACGCTGAACGACTCGCTGTACGGCGCGTTGCTGCAATATCCGACTGCGGACGGGACGGTGCATGACTATGCCGACTTTGTTGCGCGCGCCAAGGAACACGGCATGACCATCGCCGTCGCCGCCGATATCCTGAGTCTGGTGTTGCTCACACCGCCGGGCGAATGGGGCGCGGACATTGTGCTGGGTTCGACCCAACGTTTCGGCGTGCCGATGGGCTACGGCGGCCCGCACGCCGCCTACTTCGCCTGCCACGATGCACACAAACGTTCCATGCCGGGACGCATCATCGGTGTGTCGGTCGATGCCGACGGCAACCCCGCGTTGCGCATGGCGCTGCAAACGCGCGAGCAACATATCCGCCGCGAAAAAGCCACGTCCAACATCTGCACCGCGCAGGCGCTGCTGGCGATCATGGCTTCCATGTATGCGGTGTATCACGGCGCAGAGGGCTTGCGCGCTATCGCCACCCAAGTGCATCTGTCCGCCGTGGCACTGGCCAATGAATTGAAAAAGTTGGGTTACCACGTGGCCGAGGGTCAGTTCTTCGACACCATCAAACTGTTACACACCGACAACGCGAAGATTCACGCGCTGGCCGAAGCGGCGCAGATCAACTTCCGTTACGTCGAACATGGCCTGACCATTTCGTTGGACCAGACCACTTCGCTCGAAGACTTGAACGCCATTCTTGCGGTATTGGCGCAGGCCGCCGACAAGACCTTCGTGGAGATGCCCTATTTACGGACATCTACAGAGGCACTCTCTGTAAAGCCGCGCCAATCGGCGATCTTAGAGCATCCGGTGTTCAACAGTTACCACACCGAAACCGAGATGATGCGTTATATCAAGCGCCTGGAGAACAAAGACCTGTCGCTCACGCATTCCATGATTTCGTTGGGCTCTTGCACCATGAAATTAAACGCGGCCTCGGAAATGTTGGCGCTGACTTGGCCGGAGTTTGCCAACTTGCATCCCTTCGTACCGCTTGAACAAGCGTCAGGTTTTCAGGAAATCATCGAAGGGCTGGATGTCGCGCTGTGCGAAATCACCGGCTTCGCCGAGATGAGCTTTCAACCCAACAGCGGCGCGTCCGGCGAATACGCCGGGCTGCTGGTGATTCAGGCCTATCACCGTTCGCGCGGCGAAGCACAACGCAACGTAGTGCTGATTCCGACCTCGGCACACGGCACCAATCCGGCCAGTGCGGCGATGTGCGGCTTGCATATCGTGCAGGTGAAATGCGACAGCAAAGGCAACATCGACGTGGAAGATTTGCGCGCGAAAGCCGAAGAGCACAGAGCCGATCTGTCGTGCCTGATGGTGACTTACCCCAGCACGCACGGAGTCTATGAGGAAAGCATCAAGGACATCACCGCTATCATTCACGCCAACGGCGGACAGGTGTACATGGACGGCGCGAACATGAACGCGCAGGTCGGCCTGACCAGCCCCGGCAACATCGGCGCGGACGTGTGCCATCTCAACCTGCACAAAACCTTCGCCATCCCGCACGGAGGCGGCGGACCGGGCGCAGGCCCCATCGGTGTGGCGGCGCATCTTGTGCCGTTCCTGCCGTCGCATCCCGTGGTCAAAGTCGGCGGGACACAAGGCATCCACGCGGTGGCCGCCGCGCCTTACGGCAGCGCGCTAATCCTGCTGATCTCCTACGCCTACATCAAGATGATGGGCGGGACAGGGCTGACCGAAGCGACCAAGATGGCGATCCTCAACGCGAACTACATCAAGGAATCGCTGCGCGAGCATTACGCCACCTTGTACAGCGGGGTTAATGGCCGCTGCGCGCACGAGATGATTCTGGATTGCCGCGAATGGAAAAAGGAAGGCGTGGAAGTGGCCGACATAGCCAAGCGCCTGATGGACTACGGCTTCCACGCGCCGACCACCTCGTTTCCGGTAGTGGATACGCTGATGGTGGAGCCGACCGAAAGCGAATCCAAGGCCGAGCTGGACCGGTTTTGCGAAGCGATGATCGCCATCCGTGGCGAGATCGCAGAAGTGTTGTCCGGCAAAGTGGACAAGAAAGACAACCTGCTCAAACATGCGCCGCATACCGCGAAAACCGTAGTGTCGGATGCGTGGTCGCGCCCGTATTCGCGCGAGCGGGCGGCCTATCCGCTGGCTTGGGTGCGCGAGAATAAGTTCTGGCCTGCGGTGGCGAGAGTGGATAATGTGTATGGCGATAAAAATCTGGTGTGTGTTTGTGCGCCTGATGCAAAGCACGTATAAAACTACCGTCATTCCGGCGCAGGCCGGAATCCAGCAATAACAAACACCCCGCGAAGCGGACAACACCTCGGTTTTGACCTGCTTCGCAGGGATAAATTTTTAACTGGATTCCGGCCTGCGCCGGAATGACGGTAATTTTCGGAGACTCATCATGGCCAAAGACATCAAAGATAAAACCGCCGTTACGCTGGGCGGCGCGCCGCTCACCTTGTTCGGCACGTTCCCCGTGCTCGGCCAAACCGCGCCCGATTTCACGCTGGTGGGCAAAGACCTGAAAGATGTGTCGCTGCAAGATTTTGCGGGCAAACGCAAAGTGCTGAACATCGTGCCCAGCCTGGACACTGCCGTGTGCGCCACCTCCGCGCGCAAATTCAACGAGGTTGCTGGCAAGTTAAACAACACCGTGGTGCTGGTGATTTCCGCCGACCTGCCGTTCGCCATGAGCCGCTTTTGCGTGGCGGAAGGCTTGGAGAACGTGGTCACGCTGTCGCTGATGCGCGGGCGCGATTTCATGCGCAACTACGGCGTGAAGATCGCCGACACGGCGCTGGCCGGTGTGACTGCGCGCGCCGTGCTGGTGCTGGACGACCAGAACCGCGTGATCCACGCCGAGCTGGTGGATGACATCAAACACGAGCCGAATTACGAAGCGGCGCTGGCGGTATTGCGTTAATTGGCCTCCAAAGCAGCCGTCAGCGCGAGATGAAAAGCCCCAACAAACATCGTAGCGGTCCGGCGCATGTTTATTACGCCACCTTGAACGCTTGGGTCGGCCTGCGCGCCGCATGGCAACACGAAGATGCGTTTCGCCAAGAAGTCTTGGTCGCCGCCATCGCCATTCCCGTCGCGCTGTTTTCTCCCGCCGACAAGATCGGCAAGATACTGCTGGTCTCCAGCATTCTGCTGGTGCTCATCATCGAACTGGTCAATTCCGCCGTCGAAGCGGCGGTGGATCACACCTCGCTCGACCAGCATCCTTTCGCCAAACGCGCCAAAGACATCGCCGGAGCGGCGGTGCTGATGAGCATCGTCAACGCGGTGGTAATATGGCTCGCAGTACTTTTCATTTGAAAGTTATCCCGCAGCCATGAACACCACGCCCGCTCCCGAAAAGAAATCCCGCTCCGAAAATCTGCTGTTCCGTTCCCGCCTGGAAATCTGCCGCATTTTGCAGGTGCTGGCGCAGGAGCAAAGTCCGCTGTCCGCCGAAATCATGCACGGGCATCCGTTCACCACGCGCCTCGTTGCGGTTGACCCGGAAACCGATCATTTCGCCATCGCCTATTGCGCGCACAAGCAAATCAACGCCATGGTGCTGAAATCGCCCTCGGTGGAATTTATCGCCACCGATAAAAAAGGCCTGCATTTCACGTTCGAGGCCGCCGCGCCCGAAGAGGTGCAGGTTGGGGGCGAGCCGGCCATCCAGTTCGCTTTGCCCAAAGCGTTGCTGCTGCACAACCGGCGCGAGCATCCGCGCATCCCGCTGGCCGCCGATGCTTCTTTGCGCTGCATCGCCGATGCCGACGGATTCATTCCGTTTGAATCGCATGTGACCGACATCAGCCATGACGGTCTGGGCTGCCTGATATACGACCCCGAAATCAACCTTGAAGCGGGCGCGGTGCTGAAAGGTTGCCGCATCATTTTGCCGAATGGCGATGCCGTCGTTGCCGATCTCGAATTGCGCTACACGGCCACCGACACACTGGCCGACGGTTCGCTGGCCAACCGTTCCGGTTTTCAGTTTGTAGAAAAGTCCCCCGAACTGACCAAGCTGATTAATTATTTCATTCAGGATTTGGACAAGAAATAAGCAGCCAGCGACATAGTTGTGGGATTCGCCTCGCCGGGTAATTGATTGATGAACACGCTTGCTGCGTCTGAAAAAAAATCTCCGCCGGATAATCTGCTGTTCCGTTCCCGCATCGAGATATGCCGCATTTTGCGCGTGCTGATGAAGGATCATGGCTCGATCAGAGCCGAGATCGGCAACCAGCGTGTTTTCAAATCGCAGGTGCTCGCGGTCAATGAGGCTGATGGCCATTTTTGCATCGGCTATTGTGCAAACAAGTCGATCAACAGTCGGCTGCTCGACACACCCGCAGTCCAATTCACCGCCACCAGCCATCATGACGCGCATTTCTCTTTTGAAGCGACTGCGCCCGTCGCAACGCAGATTGGCGGACAACCCGTCATCCAGTTCCCTTTGCCCAAAACCTTGTTGCTGCACAATCGCCGCGAGCATCCGCACCTGCCGGTGCAAACCCCGGTGACGTTGCGCTGCATCAGCAATGCCTTCGAAGCCATGCCGTTTGAAGCGAGCATTACCGACATCAGCCATGATGGACTCGGATGCCTGATCTACGATTACCGCATCAATCTCAAAATCGGCGCGGTACTGCAAGGCAACCGCATCATTCTGCCCAACGGCGAGGCCGTGCTGGCCGATCTTGAGTTGCGCTACATCACGACCACCACGCTGGACGATGGTACTGTCGCCCATCGCGCAGGCTTCCGTTTCCTGCAAAAGCGCGGCTTGCTCGCCAAAATTGCGCATCTATTCATTCAGGATTTGGACAAGAAATAAGCAAGCTCGCTTTATAATCCGCACCTGCCTTCCATTCTTTCGGTCACCAAAATGAAAACTCTGATTTGCGGTTCCATGGCTTACGACACCATCATGGTGTTCAAAGATCAGTTCAAGAAACACATCCTGCCCGAGCAGATCCATATTCTCAACGTCGCTTTTTTGGTGCCGGAAATGCGCCGCGAATACGGCGGCTGCGCGGGCAACATCGCCTATAACCTGCAATTGTTAGGTGGCCATCCGCTCATCATGGCGACCGTGGGCGATGACTTCGCGCCTTACGCGCAACGTTTGGAAAACCTCGGCTTGGCGCAATCGCATGTGCGGCATGTGGAAGGCAATTTCACCGGGCAAGCTTTCATCACCACTGACCTCGACGACAACCAGATCACCGCATTTCATCCGGGCGCGATGAGTATGTCGCATCTCAATCATGTCGGCGATTCCAAGGAAGTCACGCTGGGCATCGTCTCGCCGGACGGGCGCGAAGGCATGATTAACCACGCGCGCGAATTTGCCGAAGCCAACATTCCTTTCGTATTCGATCCAGGCCAGGGCATGCCCATGTTTTCCGGCAACGAGTTGCTGGACTTCATCGAACAAGCCAACTACGTCACCGTCAACGATTACGAAGCCAAGTTGCTGCAAGACAAGACCGGCAAGTCGCTGGCCGACATCGCGCAGCGCGTCACCGCGCTGATTGTCACGCTGGGCGCGGACGGCTCGCTGATCTACGCCGACGGCAAACAGATCGCCATCCCCACGCCCAAACCGAAAGCCATCGTTGACCCGACCGGCTGCGGCGATGCCTACCGCGCGGGCTTGCTGCACGGCATCCAGCAAGGTTGGGATTGGGAAACTACAGGCCGACTCGCTTCGCTGATGGGCTCACTGAAAATTTCCAGCCGGGGCGGACAGAACCACAAATACACCCGCGCGGAATTGGCCGGGTTGTACCAGCAGCATTTCGGTGCGCGCATCACGTTGTAATTTTCAACTTTAAAAACGCAGTTGGTATCCCGACTGCGTTTTTTCATCATGCTTGATAATATCGTTTGCTATTAACCGCGTTATCCCCCATAGTGCGCGCCAGCGATTTTCAAGTCTGTCGTTGCTGTTTGGTTCAGTGCCCGCTTTACTCGGTATTTCTCCCTTCATCATTTTGCCGTCTTGACCATCGCCTAAGTTCGGGGCAAGTCCCCTTTGTTTGTTTTTCAGGAGATTCAAAATGGCAACAGGTACAGTAAAGTGGTTCAACGATTCCAAGGGCTTCGGCTTCATCACCCCATCCAACGGCGGCGATGATCTTTTCGCCCACTTTTCCGCGATCCAAAGTTCGGGTTTCAAGACCCTGACTGAAGGTCAACAAGTCAGCTTCGACATCGTAGCTGGCCCCAAGGGTCAGCAAGCGTCGAACATTCGCGGCGCTGACTAATTGGTCTGACTGGCAGGGGCAACTTTGCCATCAGTCCAACCGGAAAAAGCCCGGCTTGTGCCGGGCTTTTTTCTTTCTCACTTTCCTTTGAGGGCTCAATCATGGCCAAAGAAGAAATCATTGAAATGAACGGCGTGGTGGATGAAGTTCTGCCCGACTCGCGCTATCGCGTGACGCTGGAGAACGGCCACAAACTGCTCGCCTACAGCGCGGGCAAGATGAAGAAAAATCACATCCGCATCATCGCGGGTGACAAAGTTTCGCTGGAGCTTTCACCCTACGATCTGAGCAAAGGACGCATTACGTTCCGCCACATCGAAGGTCGCGGCACTTCCATGCCCCCGCCCAAGCGCAGATATTGATTCAGTTCTACCAGTTTTTCGCCACCGGACTATTACAGTTCACCTGAAACAGTTGTCTGTCTTCCAGCCGGAACGCGGTCATGGGGCCGCCCCATAAACAACCGGTATCCAGCGCGATGGCGTTGGGCGTGACTTTCAATCCCAGCGCCGACCAGTGTCCGAAAATAACCGTGGCATCGCGGCTCATGCGCCCGGGCACTTCAAACCACGGCATGTAGCCGGCGGGTATCTTTTCCACTTCGCCTTTGAACCTGAATTCCATTTCGCCTTGCGCATCGCAAATACGCAAGCGCGTGAAGGCATTGGTGATGACGCGCAGGCGTTTGGCTCCGGCAAGATCATCGCTCCAGCCGTGCGGATTGTTGCCGTACATGCGCGAAAAAAATTCGGTGTAATCGTTTCCGCGCAGCGCCGCTTCCACTTCGCGCGCAAGCGCGGCGGCTTGGGCTACCGTCCATTGCGGCAGCAGCCCGGCATGCACAAGAACAAACCCGTTTTCGAAATGCAGCAAGCGTTGCTGGCGCAACCAGTTGAGCAGCTCGTCGCGCTCTGGGGCATTCAGCACTTCATCCAGCGTGTCGCTGTGATGCAGCTCCGCCGCGCCTTCCGCCACCGCCAGCAAATGCAGATCGTGGTTGCCCAGCACGGTGATGGCGCGCTCGCCCAACGATTTCACGAAACGCAGCACCTGCAATGAGTCCGGCCCGCGATTAACCAGATCGCCCACCAGCCACAGCCGGTCTTGCGCGGGGTCGAACTTGATCTGCTCCAGCAATTGCCGCAGCTCGTTGTAGCATCCTTGAATGTCACCAACCGCGTAAGTTGCCATCAGCCCGCTTTCTGCTTGGGTACAAAAGTGGAAAAGAGCAGCCCCGCATAGATGGCGTAGAAATGCCCTTCACCGTGATCGCGCAGGAAAGAGTTGAACAAGCACCCCACGGCCATCGCCAGCACCAGCCCCTTTGCCGCCACGTTGTATATCTGCGGCAATTGTATGGATAGTTTTAGTTGGCTATAGAGCAACCACAGCCAGCCGAGCAAGCCGAGCAGCCCGAGCTGCGCCGCGATAATCAGGTATTCGTTGTGCGGGTTATCCGCATTCAGGCTCGCGTATTCGCCGGCGTGAGAGGAATACTCATGCGCGAAACTGCCCGTGCCCGCACCCAGCAACGGGTGATCGGCAATGATGCGCAAACTGGTTTGCCAGAAGATCAGGCGCTGGCCTATGGAAGAGCCTTCTGGATTGGTTGTGACCAATTGCATTTCGTTGGCGCGGCTTTGAATTGCCGATGAAGTAGCTATGACTGTGCCGGAAATTGTAACCAGTGCTAGAAAAATCACGAGCCAGTGTTTCTTCACTTGCACGCGGTACTGCGCGAGAAACAACGCCAGCAACGCAGCAAATACACAATGCCCTGTTCTACCAGAAACCAGATACAACAAATCAAAGCTACCTGCTGCGGCGAAAACTATCCATAGAAATTTTCTCTTGCCCGTTTCAGCGCGCGCGGCGTGGTGCAGCATCAGATAGATGGCGTAGGCCAGAAAAAATCCGTAGGCAATGCGGCCTTTGAACGGAACCCAATCCTGCTCAACCGGACCGGGAGGAAGCCAGCCCAGACGCATGGCAAAGGAGGCCAGCACAGCCACGCCGATGGCCAGCAGGAAGGCGTAATAAGCCCGACGCTGCCAATGCGGTTGATTGAATACTGTGATGGCTATCGGCAACAACACCAGTTCGCGATAGTTGTTCAGATAATCCAGCGCCTCCACAAAACTCACCGACGAATAAACCACGCCCATCGCAAAGAGCGCAAACAACCAGAGCGAGGCATTCGCCACCGGATTGGCGCGCATGCGCTGCCACTTCTCGGCATAGTTGCCGGAAGCAAAATAACTGATAAGCAGCAACAGCAGCACGACATTGACCAGCGCAGTGGGGAAGATGAGCACGAACGCCATCAGCACTCCCAGCGCCTGGGTGGCGGTGTTCATTTTGGTTTGGAAGGAATTCATTTCACGAGCGTGAAGTGTTTTTTGCTCAAGTCCATGCCCAGCAATTTTTCCAGCTTCATGCGCAGACGGTGGCGCTTCTGGCGCTTGCTGGGAACATGGTTGGCATCGGGCGTGAAATGCTGCTCGGCGGCCGCACTCGCCAGCCAAGGCTGGATTACTGCCGGATGCGTGCCCGGAAATGGAACCAGTTCGTAAGGGTCGATCTGGTTGTAAGCAAACACCTCGGGCTGCTTGCCCCAGTATTTGGCCACGCGCTGATTTTTTTCATTCATGCTCGCCACGCTGCGTACCGCACCGTAGTGGTAGATATGCGTCCCGGTCAGCGCGGCGCGCGGATAGCGCCCCTTCTTGTTGTGATCCAGCACCACAAAAAACAAACCGTCCGGCGCGATGCTGCGAATCGAGTTGCGGATGATGCGCGGCGCTTGGCGGTAGCCTGCGGTGCCGACCGCGATCCATTCCGGGCTGCCATAAAAATGGTAGTAATCGAAGGCCAGCGCTTCGACTTCGGGGTTGTCCAAGTGGCGCTGCATGGTGGCGCGCAAGGTATCCAGCTCCGCCTCATGCAGCAACTCGTCACCCTCCAGGTAAAACGCCCAGTCGCCAGTGCAGTTGTATTGCGCGATCATTTTTTGCTGACCATACACAAAACCGCGATCCGCCACTTTTTCGTTCCAGGTGGTCTGGATGATGCGCAGCTTGGGATCGTTTATTGATTGCAGCGCCTGCAAAGTGTCATCGTCCGATGCGCCCACCGCCACCACGAATTCATCGCATATCGGCAGCGCGGATTGGATGCTTTGCACGAAGGGATAACCCAGAATATTGCCGTTGCGAATAAAGGTGAAGCCGCTGACTTTCATACTTTTCCTTGAGGAATTTGTCGATAAATTGTCTCATACTCGCGCGCCACCACATCCCAGCCGCGCACGAAAGCGGGCACGGCTTCAGTGCGATCCAGTTGTCTGGCGATGGCATCCACCCACTGCTGCAATGGCGCATCCAGCGCGATCACTTCGCCTGCCGCCGCACTCACCTGCGCCGCCGCACCGCAGGCATCTGATACCACCACTGGCACGCGCGCCGCCATCGCCTCGCTGATGACCATGCCGTAAGGTTCCGCTTTCGCCGCATGCAGCAGCACGTCGATCTGCTCGAAGTGCGCAGCATCGCTGCGCCAGCCGAACAGGTGATAGCCGCTTGGCCAATTGGCAAACAAATGTCGTACCTCTTCTGCTTGCGGGCCGACTACCCATAATTCCAAATTTGGTCGCGCTTTCCGTAATTGCGCGGCAATCTCTACTGCCAGCGGCAAGCCTTTGCGCTGCCATTCCTTGCCGACGAAGCCGATGACCCCTCCATCGGTTGGCACCATTCTCCAAGTGCGCGGTGGCCTCGCTGCAACACCGGGAGCCATGGGTGCAGTCAGTTTGCCTGCATACTCGGGATAGTAGTGTGCAAGTTGCTTCTGAATAAGAATGGAATTGGGAACGATAAAGCGCGCAACACTAAGCTCCCGCCGCTCCAGATAAAACTGCATCGCAACGCGCAACGATATTTTCTTCCACCAGGGTTTGTCGCGCACGGAGGCGAACGGCGGGCCATGGAAAGTGGTGACATCGTGCGCACCCAGCCGTTCATTGCTGTGCACAACGAAACCGGGATGCGGATTGTCTTTCAGCCAGCGCGCCACTCGCGCGCTAAAACGCAGCAGCGACAGCCAACGCGGTCGCGCAGTGATTTCGCCCAGCTCATACACCACGATGCCTTGTGGTTTTTCCACATGACAGCGCTCACAAATGATTTCGACATGATGTCCGAGAGCGGCCAATTCACGAGTAACTTCCCACACATAACGCTCCATGCCGCCGACTGGACCGTAACGGCGCACGACGTGCAGTATTTTCATAGGTATTGATCCACGCCTCTGAATGCACGGATATGCGTAGCGCTCAGCACTTGCTCCAAACGTAAGCGGTTCTCTTCAAGGTGAGAGCGGTCGTTCTCTGCATGCCACAGATGCAAAACTGGAATAGAAAAACGCGCGCTCTTGTTAATGATTCCGGCACGGATCAAACGCACAACCAGATCAGAATCCTCCTGACCCCAGCCTGTATAGCTTTCGTCCAGACCATTCACCCGCAGCAAATCTTCGCGGAATGCGGAAAAGTTGCAGGTTTTCGCACCTTGCCAGCGGCTTGGCGCAAATTTGCGCAACCAAGAAAAATTCGGCAGACGCATCAATGGCAAAAGCCTCGATATGTGTCCTTGCGCGCGCGCGCGCAGCCATTTTCCAAAATGCCATAGATGAACAGGGATTCTTTCGTTCAATATTTGCCGGGTGAATGCTTGCGACAGCAACAGTCGATTGCCAGACAGAAAGCAACCCGGCTCGCTTAATAAACGCTGCTGTGCAACAAATCCGGTTGGCGGTATGCAATCGCCATCAGTAAAAACGATGTAGTCAGCTCCGGTTGCTGCAAGCGCGCGGTTGCGTATCGCAGCGGCACGAAACCCATCATCTTCCTGCCATATATGATGGATGGGAAAAGTAGCACGCGTCTGGAATTGCTTTACAACTTGTGCTGTATCAGGTTTAGAACCATCGTCTGCCACCAGTACCTCGAAGTCAGGGTCGGTCTGCGCGAGATAGCCTTCCAGCACTACAGCTAGCGCGTCTGGTCTGTTATAAGTTGTGACGATGACTGCGATCCGCATCAGCGTTTCCTGTTCAGCTGCATCAGTTTGAGGTAGCGGTAATATGTGCCTTCGGCATTGGAGACGGCAAGCATAAATCCTTCGCGCCCGTCGAAAATTCCGCCGCGCAGCACATAAGTGCGCATGAAAGCCCACACCCCGCGCACCACTGCACCTGTGAGCGATGATTTTCTGCCGCGCTGCTGCATCATCTTCGCGCCAGCGCTGGAATACTGGTTGACTTTGTGGAGCACTTCTTCCAGATCATCGAAAGCATAGTGAAGCAACATGCCGTGCAATTCCCCAGTCTCACCTTCGACAATCAGGCGTTCATGCACGAGGTCATCACTGAAGTGCGCGGTACCGCGCTTGAACAGTCGGGGTAGCAAGTCTGGATACCAACCTGAATGGCGCATGAATCGCCCGCAATAATTGGACAAGCGAGGCACGAGATAGGCATCTGAAGATTGCTTGGCACGCATTATTGCTTCGATTTCGGAACGTAATTCTGGCGTGATCCGCTCATCGGCATCCAGCGACAGCACCCACTCCTTTGTCGCATAGCCCAATGCGCGGTTCTTCTGCATACCAAATCCCGGCCAGTCACACTCATACACTTTCGCGCCAATCTCCCTGCAAATACTCACGGTGTCGTCGGTGCTGCCTGAATCGACAACAACGATCTCATCTACCCAGGATGCCGATTCAAGACAGGGACGGATGTTCGACGCTTCGTTCTTTGTGATGAGGATGACGGAAATCGAGGGCATGCTCAATGCCCGTTGGGAGTCGGTGTGTATTCGGGAACCCAGCGGCGCAAGCCTTCGCGTACTGTATCGTCGGCGTGCGGTACGTCGTGGCCGACCCACTCCACCAGGCTTTGCAATTCATCTGCGGAGACGGCGCGTGCTTGGGCGATGCGCAGTTTGGGATGCGGCGTGGGCAAGGTTTGTTCGCTGTCGGCCAGCAATTCTTCGTACAGTTTTTCGCCGGGACGCAGGCCGGTGAATTCGATCTTGATGTCGTCTTCGCTGAAGCCGGAGAGGCGGATCATGTCACGGGCGAGATCGACGATCTTGACCGACGCGCCCATATCCAGCACGAAGATTTCGCCGCCACTGCCCATGCAACCCGCTTGCATCACCAGTTGCGCGGCCTCGGGGATGGACATGAAGAAACGCGTGATCTCGGGATGGGTGACAGTGACAGGTCCGCCGTTGGCAATCTGCTCGTGAAACTTGGGAATCACGCTGCCGTTGCTGCCCAGCACGTTGCCGAAGCGCACGATGACCAGGCCGGTGCCGCCCTCTTTTTGCATGCCCTGACACACCATCTCGGCCATGCGTTTGGTGGTGCCCATCACGTTGGTCGGGTTCACCGCTTTGTCGGTGGAGATCAGCACGAATTTCTCCACGCCGTGTTTCTGCGCGCACTTCACCACCTGCCATGTGCCGAACACGTTGTTGCGCACGGCTTGCCAGGTGTTGTGGCGCTCCATCAGCGGCACGTGTTTGTAGGCGGCGGCATGAAACACCACGGCGGGCTTGTACTCGGCAAACACCTGTTCCAGCCGCACCGCATCGCGCACGTCGCCCGCCAGATACACGATATTCAGTTGCGGAAATTTTTTGTTCATTTCCTGTTCGATGTTGTACAGCGCGAATTCGCTGGCCTCGAACAGCACCAGTTTTTCCGGCGCAAAACGCGTGATCTGGCGGCACAGTTCGGAGCCAATGGAACCGCCCGCCCCAGTGACCAGCACGACTTTGCCGGTCAATTGTCGGTGTAATCCTGCGTCGTCCAACTGCACCGGGTCGCGCCCGAGCAAATCGTCCAGTTCCACCGCGCGCAATTGCGAGATAGCGACGCGACCGCTCAACAGGTCTTCGAATCCCGGCACAGTCAGCGTCTTCACGCCGTTTTGCGTGGCAAGGTCGATAGCGCGTTTGCGTTTCTGGTGGGCGGCGGCGGGCATAGCAATAATCACTTGCTTCACACCGAAACGCTCTTTCCAGTGCGGCATGCTTTCCAGATTGCCCAGCACTTTGATGCCGTTCAGCGTGCGACCCTGCTTGCCCGCGTCGTCATCGAGAAAGCCCACCAGATGCCAGTCGTTGCTGCGCGCCAGTTCTTTGGACAGCGCCACCCCCGCTTCGCCCGCACCCAACACCAGCACCGGTTCGCCGCGCAGATGAAAATCGCCATACAGCAGATTCTCTTTCCACAATCGGTACAGCAGACGGCTGCCACCCATCATCAACAGCAGCAGCAGCGGATCGATAATCAGCACCGAGCGCGGCACCACGGCTTCTACGCGGAACAAGCCCAGCACCATGGGAATGAGCGCGGTGGCCGCGATGACCGCAAACAGGATGCGGCGCAGATCGGCCACGCTGGCGTAGCGCCACACACCGCGATACAAACTGAAACCCCAAAACACCGCGCCCTGTAGCGGCACCACCCAGATCATGGTTTGCCACAATTCTTCGCGGAAGCCTTCCGGCAAATCGAAATTGAAACGCAGCAGATAGGCGATCCACCAGGCGAGTGCCGCCGCAAGAAAATCGTGCAACATGGCGATTAAGGTATTCTTGTTCATATTCTTTTGAAATTCTTCCAACGCATATCCAGTACCAGCATCAGCACACCATAGATGCCGCCCCAAAGCAGAAATATTTGCCACGGCAAGACCCGGTGTAACGAACACAAGGCCGAAGCGCCCGCACCCGCCATCAGCACGTATTCGAACAGCGCCACATTACGATGTTTCCAGCCCATTTGCACGGCGCGCTGATAATAATGTTCGCGGTGGGCTTCGGTGATCTTCACACCGCGCAGACTGCGCCTCACCAGTGTCACGCTGGCATCCGCGATGAACGGCGAGAACACCAGCAGCGGAAACCACGCCGGCCAGCAGCCGAGTTGCCAGCCTTGCAACCCCAGCGCTGCCACCAGAAATCCCAGCGGGATGGAACCGGCATCGCCCATGAACACGCGCGCCTTGGGAAAGTTGAAATAGAGAAAACCCAGCGCCGCTGCCGCCACGGAAAAATTCAGCAGGGCAAAATTTTCATGGCCGCCCTGCATCGCGGCGATGCCGAACACGCCGAAACCAAACAACGCCATGCCGCCCGCCATGCCGTCCGAGCCATCCATAAAATTGTAGAGATTGGTCATCCATACGGTGAGCAACAATACCGCAACACCCAGCACCACGCCTTGTTGCGCGAGCAGGCCGGAACCTGCCACGAGCAACAAGGCAGCCAGCAATTGCACCGACAAGCGTTGCTTCACCGGCAGGCTGTAAATGTCGTCCAGAAATGAAACCCCCAGCAAGCCGAGCAGCGGCAGCAGCAGCCACCATGGCAGCGATGCGAACAACAGCGACCAACCCGCCAGTATGCCGGCCATCAATCCCACACCGCCAATACGCGGAGTGGGGGCGGCATGCAGCGAGCGCTCATTGGGAATGTCCTGCACTTTCGCGCCCCACTTGCTGCGCAGAATGGTGGCAATCAACAGCGCGGCAACCAGCGCAGAGACGATAGGTGGATAAAAATTCATTTGCGGGAGTTTCGATACCACTCGGTAGTGGCTTGCAGTCCTTGCTGCATGGTAAACGGCGGTGTCCAGTTAAGTTCGCGGCGGATTTTAGCACTGTCGATTTGCAGCGAACCCAACAAACGATCAACTTGATCCGATTTGCCGCTCAGCTTTCCCGCCAGTTCCAGCACCGAGGTCGGAAAAGGAAACAGACGCGGCGATACACCCAGCGCACGCGCCAGGCGCTGGAGCAATTCGGAAGTCGAAACCGGCTCGCCATCGCACAGCACATAAGTTTGCCCGACGGCGGCAGGGTGCGTGGCACAAGCGATCAAGGCATCCGCCAGATTGCCTACATACAGCAGGTCGCGCTGGTTATGCAGTGCGGCCAGCGGCAGCGGAATGCCGCGCGCGACCACTTTCATCATTTGAATGAAATTGCCTTTTACTTCCGCGCCGTAAATCAGCGGCGGACGCACGATCACCACTTCCAGCCCGGTCTCCTGTGCCACGCGCTGCACTGCCTGTTCGGCTTCCCATTTGGAAATGCCATAAGGATCTTGCGGAGCGGGGATGTCTTGTTCCGAATAGCGGTGACCGTTTTCGGTTTCTTCGCCGTTCACTTTGATCGAGCTGACATACACCAGCCGCTTCACCCCGGCAGCGGCCGCGCAGCGCGCCAGATGCTCGGTGCCTGCCGCATTGGTACGGCGGAATTCACTTAATGGATCGAGGGCATGGTCGCGCATGACATGGACGCGCGCGGCGAGGTGGATGACGACAGCAACTCCTTTAAGCGCTGCTGTCCAGTCAGTCTCAAAATCTATATTTGTTATATTGACTATCTCACAACTTGAAGTTTCTGAATTTGCCGAGGAGCGTAGTGCGGCACGGATTTGATGTCCAAGTTTTAATAATTCTGAGGTCAGCCTTCGTCCGACAAAGCCATTAGCACCAGTCAATAGGATTTTCACTGGACATCTTTCTTCTTTTGCGACATTGCTTGCAAGTGGCCGATCAATTGGTTGACTAAATTGTCATGATCAAAATGTTCTTGAAAATATTTGCGTCCATTTTTGCCCATTTCGTTAAGCTCATCATGTGATTGACCATAAAGATGCAAAATTGCATTTGCCAACCCCCTTGGGTCTTCAGCAGGAGTAGCGAGTCCTGCTTTTGCATCAACGACGAGGCGTGCGCCTTCGCCATTTAAACAAGCTATGATCGGCCTTCCAGATGCCAAATATGCCTGCACTTTATTAGGCACAGTAGCTGCGAAAATCGGCTGATCCGCGAGAGTCACCAACAACACTGAGGCTTTTTGCATAAACCCGGGCATCATCTCTACAGGAAACCGGCCTAGCAAATGAAGGTTAGAGAGCCCGCGTGATAGCACCTCTTTAGACATCCATTCGCGAGAACTGCCGTCACCTAAAACAACAAAATGAATGTCTGAGTATTCTCTTAGTAAAGATGCGGCATCGACTATTACACTTACTGCTTGAGCACTGCCGATGTTTCCAGCGAATAATATCGAAAAGCCTTCGAACTCACCCTTGAAGGCCGGATTCTCATTGGTGGCAGTAATCGCAAACGTCTCGCCTACCGAGTTTGGATAAAACACGATGGGGGTGTCTGAAGCCAGCTTACGAATAGGTTCTTCGAAGGCTTGGGATGGCACTAAAATAAGATCGGTATGCCGGTAGATAAAACGCACCATCCGTTCGACCAGTTTGAGTATCGCTGGACTTTTTACATACCCCGTTGCCGACAAGCTCTCCGGCCACAAATCCTGTACCCACAACACTACTGGACAAATATTTTTCCAGCCAAGAAAAATCGCCGGAAGCGCCTGAAGTATGGGAGATGGAGCATAGACAAAGATTACGTCAAATTTTTTTTTGCGTAGCATCCAAGGCGTAAACAACAATCCTGATGTGACGAAAGATAAGTAATTTAGCGCCAATCGCCATCCGCCACGCCCACGTGCAAAAAGCGGAATTCGATTGATGTTGAAACCTTGATAAGTCTCTTGCTGGCATCCCCACGCCTGGTAGCCGGAAAAAAAATTCCCCTGCGGGTAGTTCGGTTTGCCAGTCAGCACTTCAATTTCAACGCCTTTCTCCAGCAACGTTGTACAAATTTCGTTGATGCGGAAATCTTCTGGCCAGAAATATTGGCTAACGATCAGGACGCGCATTCTATTTCGCCCTTTTCAACACTGAAAAAAACGAGTCGAATTGAAGCAAAAAAGACAAGTTGTTTGCTTTGATAGTACATCGTCAATATTTCTTCCAAACTATGCGATTCACATAATCGGTATAGCTATGAATGATTCGCACAACTTTGTCTGAAACATTCGGCATGCTGTAATCAGCCACCAACCTAAGCACACGGCTTGTGCCTTGTGGTTGCTGAGCCAAAATACTCAGTCCCTGTCGCACACGTTCTACTTCAAACCCCACCATCATCACTGCCGCCTCTTCCATTCCTTCAGGTCGTTCATGAGCCTCGCGCAGGTTAAGTGCCGGAAAATTTAGAATTGAAGACTCTTCATTGATCGTCCCGCTATCTGACAATACTGCTCGTGCCGATAGTTGCAATTTGACATAGTCGTGAAAGCCAAGTGGTTTTAACAATCGCACTTGTTCATGAAATTTAGCATTCGTCGCAACAATTCGCTTTTGAGTGCGAGGATGTGTCGATACAATCACAGGTATGTGATGATCTTCAGCAATCGCGTTCAAAACATTTACCAACTTAGCAAATGTCGGCGGTGACTCAATATTTTCTTCGCGGTGCGCGCTGACAACAAAATACTCTCTATCCACAAGATCCAAGCGAGTCAAAATATCAGAAGCATCGATTTGAGAACGATAGTGCGTTAATACCTCAAACATTGGGCTGCCCGTCTTGATCACCATATCTGGCGGCAATCCCTCTCTCAGCAAATATTCGCGCGCAATGCTACTGTAGGTCAAGTTGACATCTGATGTGTGGTCGACAATGCGTCGATTGATCTCTTCAGGCACACGCATATCAAAACAACGATTCCCCGCTTCCATGTGGAAAATAGGTATCTTTCGCCGCTTTGCCGGAATCACAGACAAGCAACTATTTGTGTCTCCCAAAACCAGCATAGCCTCTGGTTGCACCTCGTCCAATACCTGATCCACGGCAATAATCAATTTCCCGATGGTCTGCGCCGCACCAGTACTATCAGATGCACTGTTTAGAAAAAAATCCGGCTTACGCACATCCAAATCATCAAAAAACACTTGATTCAACTCATAATCGTAATTTTGACCAGTGTGTATCAATTTGTGATCGCAATACTCATCCAAACGTGCAAGTACACGAGACAGACGAATTATTTCTGGACGTGTACCAACAACAGACACCACTTTCAATTTCTTCATGATTAAACCTTATGCGTAACGGTATCAGGTTGGTCGCGATCAAAAATTTCACTCGCCCAAAGCATTACTATCATTTCGTTACTGCCCACATTAGCTATGTCATGCGACCAGCCAGGAACTGTTTCAACCACTTCAGGTTTATCACCATCGGTAAACATCTCGTATGTTTCTCCCGTTACTAAATGACGAAAACCAAACCGTGCTTTACCTTGAATAACCAAAAATTTCTCATTCTTTGTGTGATGATAATGACCACCACGAGTTATGTCAGGATGTGCAGTAAAGAAAGAAAACTGCCCCGAATCCTTAGTTTTTAGCATCTCCACAAATCGACCACGAGAGTCTGCATAAACAGGAACGGAATAAGAAAATTGCTCAGGGCGCAAGTAACTCAAATAGGTAGCATACAAAGCTCTAGTTAGGCCGTTACCAACTGGCTCTATTACCATGGATTCACGACTATCCTTGAATCGCCTTATTTGATCAGCTAACTCGCCTACAGTGGTAGTGTACACAGGGGACACTTCACATCGAACCACACCTGCAGGACAATCTGCCAGTAGGCACAAAAAATTATCAATCACATCGTCAACAAACACTAAACGAAGGATCGCAGCTGGATCGTTAATTTGAATTGGCAAATCTTTGGCGATGTTGTTGCAAAAGGTAGCGACAGCCGAGTTATAGTTCGGCCTGCTCCATTTGCCAAACACGTTGAGCAAACGGTATAGATAAACAGGTGATCGAGTGTCTTTTTCGAGCATTACCAGAGCTTCTTCAGCCGCCAGTTTGCTTGCTCCATACGGATTATCTGCGGGGGCTTGAATTGAGGATGTGTACAACACTGGAATTGGCCGACCAATTGCTCGAATGCAGTCACAGAGCTGTTCCGTCAGTCTAGTATTGCCTGCGGAAAATTCAGCCATATCCTTTGGTCGATTGACCCCAGCCAGATGAAATACAAAGTCCACTGAATCTATTTTTGTAGCTAAATCATGCGACGACATGCCGCGCGTAAAAGGCACAGACTCAATGCCTTTTTCATTCAGATGCACAATCAGGTTTTTCCCTATAAACCCATTGGCTCCTGTAACTAATACCCGCATTTACATCTCCGCCTGAGCTGCTTCACCACGGGAGATCGCTTGCATAAATGGCAATTTCAACATCAACGCTGCCATTTCTTTCACGTCTAGCCGCGTTGTATTATGCGAGTTGTAATCCTCTGCCTCTGAAATCGTTAACTCGCCCTGCTCCACAAATTTGCCGTAGTTTAGATCACGTAAATCAGGCGGAACACAGAAGTAGCCCCCCAAATCATGAGCCGCTACTCTTTCCTCGCGACTGAGTAAAGCCTCATACAATTTTTCACCATGACGAGTTCCAATCACCCGGACTTCGTGATCTGGTTTTTTCATAATTTGCAGCAATGCCTTTGCCAACACCTCAATCGTTGCAGCAGGAGATTTTTGCACAAAAATATCTCCATTTTTTCCATTTTTGAACGCATACAAGACTAAATCAACTGCGTCTTCCAAGGTCATCATGAACCGCGTCATCGCCGGATCAGTAATTGTAATTGGTTTACCCGACAATACTTGGTCAACGAAAAGTGGGATCACCGAACCGCGAGAGGCCATTACATTGCCATACCTAGTTCCGCAAATTACCGTATTGCAATGCTCCAGATTTCGAGATGCCGCTACCATCACCTTTTCCATCATTGCCTTGGAAATACCCATCGCATTGATCGGATATACCGCCTTGTCAGTACTCAAACAAACCACTCGTTTTAGTCCATTGGAAATAGCTGCTTCCAAGACATTTTCCGTGCCCATTACGTTGGTACGAACCGCTTCCATCGGATAAAACTCGCACGAAGGGACTTGTTTTAGAGCCGCCGCATGAAAGCAATAATCCACACCACGAAATGCCTGGGCAAGACAGCGCTGATCCCTCACATCCCCGATGTAAAACTTCAGCTTGGAGTTGTTATACCGCTTGCGCATATCGTCTTGCTTTTTTTCATCACGACTGAAAATGCGAATTTCGGATATATGCGTATGTAGGAAACGATTTAACACAGCATTCCCAAAAGAACCTGTTCCCCCGGTAATTATCAGTTTTTTATTTTCAAACATAAATGTCATCCTATGGAAAGTAGTGATTCATTTGTTCTATATCGAGGTAACTTTGAAAAAATATTCAGTGGTGCATTTTGGCAAGAAATTCCCAAGTTAGATTTGCCGCGCGTTGCCATGTATAGCTTGCAACACGCTCCATAGCCAAGCTAGAGATTCTGTTTTGACGTTCTTCATTCGATACAAGTTCTGATAGATGTCGCGCAAAGTCTTCTGGCACAGCAGGATCAAAGTACTCAACAGCATCACCGCCAAATTCTGTCATCGGCCCTCTGTTCGATACTAAAGCAGGCCGACCCGAAGCCATCATTTCTAATAAAATGTTAGGACAATTTTCAGTATAAGAAGAAAAAATATTAATTCTGGAATTTTGATATGCGGCAGGTAATTCTCCATGGGGCATATTGCCGACCATCATCACACATCCAGATAAGTCAAGTTCAGCAATCTCACGTCGAACTAAGTCACCGTAAGGACGATATTCTGGGCCCGCAAGAACTAAAATTTCTTTTCCTCCTTGCCGACGATAGAGGCTGAATCCTCGAACCACTTCCAATTGTGCTTTGTAGTAGTCAATAAACGAAACGTATAAAAAATATTCTTCCTTCGGCAACCATTTTGGTCGGGGCAGAATCGTGCCAGAACAAACTCTAAAGGCAGGATGGATACCATGCGGAATAACAATACTGTGATTAGGTATCAATCCCAACTCATGTTCAATAAAATCTTTTGCGTACTCTGAGATAAAAATAACCGAATCAGCGCGGCGCATTGAGGACGACAGGTTATGCTCTAGCAGCCAGTCCCGAAGCCGCCGGTAACCATATGAATATTTAGAACGTTGCACATGATCAAAAGGCAACATATTTTGAAAAGTGACGACCGAAACGATATTTGAAGGTAAAGACCTTGGTAATAGCCCTCCGGGGGAAAAATATATATCAATTTCCAAATGCTTCAACAATGAAATTAGACGAGTTTCTTCCCAAACTGCACGAACAAATGGGTTTTCAAGCGATGTCTGCTCAATTCTCACGACGTTGCTTGGCAAATTTGCAAAATAAAATGAAGGCTGGACGAGAATGAAGACCTGAAAGTCAACTTCTTGCGGAACATGCTCAAGCAGATTCAGTAAATACGTCTGTCCGCCACCTAAACGAGCTGAAAGTGCATTGATAAATATACGCATACGTTTTGTTTTCTTTGACAATCTCTAGGAGTCGTAACCATGAGGATTCATCGACTGCCAACGCCAAGCATCCCTGCACATATTTTCTAGGCCAAAGCGAGCCTCCCATCCTAGCAAGCGCGTTGCTTCTCTGGGATCGGCAAAACTCTGCGCTACATCTCCTGAGCGCCTCTCAACAATGAGATAAGGCACAGGCTTGTTACAAGCTTTTTCGAAAGCTTTCACCATTTCCAATACGCTGAATCCGCGTCCCGTTCCCAAGTTGACTGTTAGCAATCCATTTTCTTTTTGCAGGTACTCAAGGGCGGCTAAATGTCCAAATGCAAGATCCATCACATGAATATAATCGCGCACACCTGTTCCATCTGGAGTGGGGTAATCGCCCCCAAATATTTTCAACTCATTAAGCTTGCCTACTGCTACTTGCGAAATATAGGGAGGCAGATTGCTAGGTACACCGCAGGGATCTTCGCCGATCAACCCGCTCTCATGTGCCCCCATCGGATTAAAATAGCGCAACCGGGCAATTCGCCATCCAGAATCAGCAACCACTAAATCAGCAAGTATCTGCTCAATCATCGCCTTACTTTGGCCATACGGATTGGTTGGTGCGATACGTGCATTTTCCCGAATTGGAACTTCTTCAGCATCGCCATAAACGTTGGCCGATGAAGAAAATACCAGCTTCTTCACAGTATGCTTTTCCATCACTTGAAGAAGTGTAACGCTCCCCGATACATTCCATTCATAATAACGTAGCGGGTTTTGCAGAGACTCGCCAACCGCTTTAAGTCCCGCAAAATGAATGACCGCATCTGGATGAAAACTGGCAAACACAGACTCAACTGCCGCTCTTTCACGTATATCAGTGTTAAAAAAGATTGGCGCTCGTTTAGTAATTAATGTAATTCGTTCAATTACCTCAATGCGGCTATTGCTTAGGTTATCCAGAATCGCCACCTCATGCCCTTCATCCAGCAGAGCCACACAAGTATGCGAACCGATATATCCCGCCCCTCCAGTCACTAAAATACGCATGATTTATGGGTTCTATCAGGGTTTAACAGCTTCGACAAACAGCGAATCTTCTGGCCGGTTATCTAATAGCTTGATGTCCGGCGTGTGCCCTTCTTGATACGCACAACGAACAATCTGCGAAAAGCCAATTTTTTCAAGCATGGATTTAAGTAATTCAAAGTCGTACATATATTTGTGCCTAGCAAGAAAACTGGCTTTGTCCTCAACAAAGAAATAATCAGTCAACATTTTTTCCTTTTCTCCACGCATATATAGCGACACAGCATATGCCAAATCAGGAATACTAATTCTAAGAATGCCGCCTGATTTCAGTGCACGGTGGCAATCTGTCAGCAAACGCTCTGCATCTTGTTTGAACAAGTGCTCCAAAAAATGCGAGGAGTAAACAAAGTCGGCGGTTTGATCTTTTAACGGAATGCTGTGCGACAGATCGTGATGCAGGAACACATGGTTTTCCAGCAAATCGCAGTATTGCTCTTGGCTGTAATAACGATTGGAACCCGATAAGCGGTACAGCAACTTGTGCGCCATCCTCGGCCATGAGGCAACCAAAGCGTTCAGGCTTGCGTCCACATTTGTCCATCCTTTGGCCACGGCCAAGCCGCAACCAAGATTGACTTTGACCAACCCATCGCGACTGTCTTTTTTTGGAAGAGTCCGCTGACCACGCCTTATGCGCCCGATTACAGATGTCGAAAAATCGATTACCGAACGAATTAAACTCATAGCGGCATCTCTTTCGGGTACATGACAGGAATGCCGTTTAAATTTTCAAACTTGGCTTTGCAATGCAAGCACTCAATATCAGAACCCTTCCGGTGCAAACCGGTGGCAAAGCAGTTGGGACAACGCAGCAACGGCACGATATCCAATGAACCATTACGCGAGGTTTGGGAGAACATCGATCTTAGCAACATTGTTAGGCGACCCCGAAGACGCATGAACACACTCTTTTGACCGGGCGTGCTTATTCCCGACGGCAGCATCCAGGCGGCATCAATTTCCGGGTTTCGAATTTCGAAATCAATGTTATCCTGCCAGTAGAAGCGCATATAGAAAGGTGCCGGGTGTGTTTTCAGATACTTGAGGAATTCACCATCTTTGACCTTGTGTTCGTACATGTCGACCCACTCGCCATGCGGACGCCACTCAGGTTTTTTGAATATGATGATCCTGCCGTTCACATCGGTAACCTCGAGCCGGTGAAAGCGAAACGGATTGATTCTTTCAAAAAAAACATCCGGAGTTTCGATATAACCGGCCTTGCCAACACGCATCAATTCGTTAAGAAATGAAGCCGGATCAGCCGTATGTTCCAGAACATGCGAGGCAATCACAAAATCAAATGCCTTATCCCTGAATGGCATCCGTTCACCCACACCGTAAACCATTGGACGGTCTTTGATAATTGGCGCGTTATAGCGCTCTACCGATTCTTCATAGGCATCAAGCAGCACATTGGCTCTCGGGTAGGGATTGCCCCCGGAACCCACATCCAGCACCAATGCTTCCGGGGGGACCGGGCAATGCAACCGGCGCAAGGACCAGGCAACACTCTCAATGCCCAAGCCCTGAAAAAAACGCATTGCAGAAGATGTTGTTTCAAACATTCATTGATCCTTTTTGTTGAGAATTAATTTCAGCCACCCAGACAAGCACTTGTTTCATGCGCGACACCACATCGTGTCCGTCTCCCATTACTCGCCGATAGCCGTTGGCTGCAACAGTTTGACGTAACCCTGCATTTCCAAGATACAGCCGCACTTTATCGATCAATTCTTCTTTGGTTCGAAAGTAATCGGCTTCCTCGCCTTCCCTGTACAAGGTGGCCAGATCGTCGGTGTACTCCGAGAGCATCAGCGTCCCGGTTGCCGGAATCTCGAAACAACGTCTGGTATAGGTATCGCGATTAAGCTTGGACAAGAAACACAACGCCATTTTGGCGCCGCACAGCGCCTTGTTGTACTCCTCGCCCCAAACCAGACGCACGGGCATACTTGACCTCAGTTCCGGCGAATCTTTTAGCACGGGGTCCCAGTCATATCCGGGACCGAACAGCTTCAGATTAAATCCTTGCCGAACCAACTCTTCCAGTTGCTGCTTACGCTCATCCGCTTCGTAATGTCCGATAAACACCACATCGCATTCATACTTGTCTCTGTCTTCAGCCGAAAGGGTGACGGGATGGTTACGCTCCGGAAAATACCATGAGCGCAATAACTCCACGCGTTTGGCACCGATTCTCAGAAAGTCATCCAGATTGTGGTGACGGTAGGCGAGCATCAGATCGTACGCGGGCACCGCTTTAAAAAAATGCCGCCACAGCGAATAGGGATGTCCCGGCGCAAAAGGGTCGTCATTGTTGTATCCCACCAACGTAATGTCCGGGTGCTGCCGCTTGATTTTTGTCAGCGTGGCAGCGGCAATGTGTGTGCCGCGATAAACATACACCATATCCGGTGCAAATCCCGATGCTGCCTTAACCAAATCCCGGTTCAGCTTCCAGATTATCGGGCCGGTAACAAGTCTGTTTTGAATTTTTTTGTTCAGCCTGTCAATGACACCTTCTTTCGGCTTGAAGTAATCGTGCCAAGCAAATTTCAATACCTCGTGTCCCAATGCTTTGAATGCGTTGAGTACGGCCTCTTCGTGCAGTTCGGAATGCCAATCGCCGACGATGAGAATCTTCATTGGGCTTCTCCCCGGTACACTTTGCCCAGACTCGGGGTATGGCCGAGCCTTTTCTTAATCCAATTTATCAGCCGGTCCACGCGCGCCGTTCCCAAAACAAGAATTGCGATAAACCAGATATGGAATAGCGGGTAGCGCGCCAACCCCAAGCGAGCTAGCGACCACCAGTATTTCACAAATACGGATAGCGGTTTACGTGCCTGAATAGCCAGAATCGGATAGGAGTAATTGGCAATGTCACGCTTAATCGGCTTGAAAATGGACACGTTCCGTTCTTGCCCGACATATTTTGCAATATCCAGCATGCCTTGCATGAAGTGCACCGACGATTCCGCTGTTTGCTCCTTTGGCTGGAATTTACCTTTTTCAGCGGCGCTGTTGCCAAAATCGGGCACGCCGCCATTGCGGTATAACGCAATCACCTCCGGCAAATACACAGCATTCATATCCACAAGAATGTTGGCGACCAAATACAGCTGGTACAACAAAGTGCCGTCGAACCTGTCTGTTGTCCACCGCATTGCCGCATCGCGGTGAATAACCATGCCCGGTATAACCACCGAGCGACGGTAGATTGTGCTGATGGTCTCCGCCCCGGCCGGAAAGAACAGCTCCCGATCGAAGTAGCGGAAAGTCTGAACGATGTTGCCGGGCGAGCCATCAAAAGCCGCGTAGCTGCGCAGCAACACACCGATATCCGGATAACGGCTGATCGCGGCGGCCACTTTCGCCAGCGCACCTTCGCACATCAGGTCATCGTTACCCATAAAAAAACAATATTCACCCTGCGACTTTTCAATCAGGTTGCGCAGGTTTCCGTCATAACCGAGATTTTTTGAATTTTCGAAATAGTGTATCAATCCCGGTCGTGTAGCGCTGTAGCGGTTGATTACCTCCGAAATTTTCTCGCGCTGTGGCGACTTGTCCTCGCAGACAACAATTTCGAAATTTTCGAAGTCTTGCGCAACGATACTATCCAGCAATTCCGGCAGCACTTCTGCGCGGTTATAGGCGGGGATGCACACTGATATTTTTGGCCGCATGTTTAACTACCCCTGTTTTTCATTGCAATGCCGAGAACTAGCATTGCATAAAGTCGCGCCCCATTGGCACGTCCCCGGAACAAGCCGGCAATAAGATTTTCTACCTCGGCGCGATTGATACTATCGGGAAGATATTGCATGTAATTTCTTACCATCCTGCATTTGTCCACCCTCATCCACTCGTCCAGCGGAATTGAAAATCCCTGTTTGCGTTCGATATCCAGCTGGGAAGGCAGCAATCGTTTGGCGAGAATCCGCTCAACCCGTCTTGTCTCACCTCCCTGCACCTTCCAATTACTCTGGATTTTTGAGAATGCGAATTCCACCAAGCGATGATCAAGGAACGGGGTGCGAGCTTCCAAACTGACGGCCATACTCGCACGATCAACCTTCACCAAAAAATCATCCGGCAATACGCTACCAAAATGAGAACGGGTCATACTGTCCACGGCATCCTTACCCGTGTTAAACAATTTCAGCAGCGAATGCCCGGGCGCTTCCAGTTCATCATCCAGCTGTCGCAGATAATCCGGGTTGAATATCCTCTTGCGCAATGCGCTGTCGAAATAGGGAGAACCCCATATTTGCTGCTTCAGTGCACCACCGCGCAAAGATGCCAGGCGATTGCGCCCTCTTACGCCCGCTGGAAGCAATCCTGCCAGACGGCCTATTCCGGCGAGCACGGGTTCCGGTACCCAGCCTAGCCGCCGCTGGGAAGACAGTGCCAACGGGTAGTCTGAATACCCGCCGAACAACTCATCCCCCCCATCGCCACCCAGAGCTACCGTAACGTGTTGTCGGGTTAGTTTTGAAATCAAATAGGATGGAATGAGCGAGGAATCCGCCAGCGGCTCATCAATCAAAGGGGCGATTTCCTCGAGGTCTTTCAATGATGGCGTAGCCAATTCCAGCACATGATGATCACTGGATAGATGGCTGGCCACACACTGTGCATAGGATCCTTCGTCCAGCTTGCTCCCCGGCAAAGAAAGCGTAAAAGTTTTGATTGGTACTGACGATTGCCGCGCAGCTATGGCAGCGATAATACTTGAGTCCAACCCGCCACTGAGCAACACCCCCAGTGGCACGTCGCTTATCATTCGCAATGAAACGGCATCGTTCAGTAGCGCTTCTGCTTCGTCGGCCAATTCTTCACCGCTCGCCGATGAGTCTGGAAGATTCTCCGGCAATTGCCAGTATTTCCAGATGTTCAAATCGAATGTATTCAGGTTCAAACGCCCCGCATAGGCTGGCGGGAGTTTCTTCACGCCGTCTGAAAAACACAAATCTCCCGGGATGTAGCCGAGAGCGAGGTAATAATTGAGCGCGCTCAGAGAAACATCGCCCTGGCGCGAAATCGCCTTCAGTTCGGATGCGAACTCGAAGTTACGAGCATCGTGGAAATAATAGAACGGTTTTTTTCCGGCACGGTCACGCGCAAAAAACAATGAAGGGGGCGAAGCTTCATCGCCGCAATCATGAATTACAAAGGCAAACATACCGTTGAAGCGCTCGATACAAGACTCTCCCCACGCACGGTAGGCAGTAAGCATCACCTCGGTATCGCTGTCGCTATGGAAATGAAAGCCCTGCTGCTGCAATTCGGCTCTGAGTACGCGATAGTTGTATATTTCGCCGTTAAACACAATTGTTAAGCGACCGTCTTCGCTCACCATCGGCTGATGCCCTGCTGGAGAAAGGTCTATGATTGCAAGACGGCGGTGCCCCAATGCCACTCGACCATCGGAGCTCATCCACATTCCTGCGTCATCTGGACCACGATGTGAAAGCATATCGCGTCGGCAAATTAGCGCGTCCCGGTCAACCGCCGCATCTCGCTTTGCTACGCCATATATGCCGCACACTATGCAGCTTCCTTAAGCGCATTAATTAGGATGCCGAAGCGATGTTCCCATGTGTGTTCAGCAACAGCACGTTGGCATCCTGCACTAGCAATTGCTTCTCGCTCCACTTCATGGTCCAAATAGTAGCGCGTCTTTTTCACACAATCCTCGATTGAACGATAAGTCACGATCTCATCACCAACGGCAAACAGGGTATTCAGATCAAAATTATCGTGCGTGAGATACATACTGCCTGACATAGGTGCATCGAAATCTCGCATTTTCAAAGCATAGAAATCTGAACAATGACCTATCGTACCAACGCCCAGAATAATCCTGGACTGCGCAAACAGTTTGGGTACTGATTCAGTATCAATACGCCCCGCCTCCCATCCACTCCCAAACGCAGCCACATTGATACCGGCATTCCGTAAGGCAACGACAATTTGTTCGCGTATGCCATAGCGACCACCAACAAAGCAAACGTCATAGATTTTTGGCAACTCTGGCATAGGATGAAATATTTCCGGGTCGCTTGCCTCTGGGAAAAACAGTGCGGGGCAACCTTCCTTCATGTACCAATCGACACATTCCGGTGCCGCTGTCAGTGCCAGATCAATATGCGGAATAAGCGGGAAAGTTCCACCCCATTCGCCACTGGTCTTTTCACCCCAATATTGATGGCGATCATCCATTGAGATGTTGATGATATACGCGCCATATGCATCACAAATCCGGCTGAAAACGTCCGACTCTATCAGGCAAGCCCAAGTCTGGGCGATTAGCATATCCGGCGGTTTTCCCTGATCAGCCTGTTCTTTGACCATCGACCATAGCCGTTCGGTATTTGCACGCCTCCGAAGCAGGGGAGGTGCGGGATCATTTTGACCGTAGCTCCCGTCTGCCCGGGTGAAATAGGTTAATTCCGAAATCTTGGCCAGCGCCTGCAGAATACCACTACGGTCTTGCTGTTCGTCAGTTCCAAGAAAGAATATTCGCAGAGGTCTACCGCTTTCGGCATTGAACTTCCCGTCGGCTAGGCGATCTCTGATGAGATCCGGAAATGAGCGTGATGGCGGCATAGCCGCGTATCGGGCAACTGTAGCCTTGTATGCCCGCTTCACGGCTGCCGACTTGTAACGAACATTCAATTCGTTCAGCCAGCCAAATCTTTTCAATTTCGATTTCAGATTCACAGCCGAGAAAACTCCATTCCCTGCACAAAATGGTCCGAGTTGCGCGACACCCCGGGTTCAATCAATCCGGGTGCGAAGAGAGTCAACCGGAAGTCGGGGGCGTAACCGCGCCTTTCCACAAAGGTATTCATCAAACTTTCACCGCAACGCACTGCCACGAAAAACATGCTAGGTCGTCTGCGGGCCTGCCACCACGAATCTTGAAATAGATAGAACCCAAAATACCCAATGCATACGCCAGCGGCCAACTCCAATCGCCATACCTGCGTGCAAAGCTTCCCAGGCTCATCAAATCCTGTTGGCAAAAAGCAAACCAGTCCCCATTGGGGGTGAGTTCTTCAATCCTGAATCCGCGTTTGGCTAGATGATGCTCGTACCAATAACGGCTGAATCCCGTACAGAAGTGATACGGAGCGAAATGCACCAGCGAAGCAAATGGCGCAGTCAAGATCAATTTCCCGCCGGGCTTTAACAACCGTGCAAATTCGTCCAATGCTTCTGTAGGTTCAGGAATATGCTCCAGAACTTCCGTGCAAAGAATTGCGTCAAAAGCGGCTTCCGGTTCTGGAATAGCCGTGATGTCGCATACCAAATCAATCTGTTTGGTATCCCACACTCCCTGTTGCAGCCCCTTGCCATCGCCTTTTCCTTCGTACTGGCCGAAGTCCTGAGAAACATAGTCGAGGTGCGCGCAAAATGGTTTGAAGCGCATTTCACCGGCACCTGCATCAAGAATTCGCAGTCCTGATGGAATCTGATTCAACCGGGCTGATAACCATGCCACACGGTTGCAGTCATTAGAATTTATATAGAACAGTTTTTTTATTGACTGCATCATGTTTCTACTTCTTTATGAATGTGAACATACCAAGACCGTAGCGTTTCTTGCCTGCCGCAACAAGCGTTGCGTTCGATGCGTCCGTCTCGACCAAACCGCCATCTGCGGAAAATAATGAAAACCCGCTCAACCGGAGTTGATTGTTCGCCGCAACCTCCGTAATGATGACCGGATCAAACACATGTTGCGCGTTGAATTCCACACGCTCGGCACCCACCGGCACGGAAAGATAAAATACGCCTCCGCTGCGAAGAATATTCGCCATGTTGCGAATGCCGGACTCATAGCCCTTCGGATCAATCGGGTCGCCATATCGGCCAAGACCAAAATGTTCAAGGGCATGAAGACAGGAAAGTGAATCGCAATAGTCCGTCATTTCTGCGGCTGAATTCATCAGGTCTGCCTGCTTAAATTTGATGCCTGGAATACTAGTAGTAATCGGACGAATGTCGAGTACCTCGACCTGCCGAAAACTCGCCACATGCGCGACAAAGCCATCCACCCGAGATCCAATATCGACATGTTTTTCCGGCTTGGCGGCAAATATCTTTCTAGCCACGAGTAAATCCTGCCAGAAGTATTCGTTCTTGGTTGCACCTCCTTCTTCGTGCCAATCATGCAAGCAGGGCACCAATTCAAAAGGTCCTGTGTAATTTGAACGAAAACGAATTAGAGCTCGAACATACCGAGGCATCCCCCGAACCGAACGAAGCATTTTTATTGGATCAATACCGAATTGCGCACTAAATAGCCAGTAGATGCGAAGAAGAGCAGTACGAATATTCATTATTCTTTTTTCAATTCACGAAACATAAAATTATGCGTACCCGCTTTGAGCGAACCTTTAGCAAGCAAATTTACCTCTTCAACTGGTATTGGACGCATCTCTTGATCTGCACTAAATGCCTCATAGCCATTATTGAAAAAGAATTGAAATGTGCTCGCAAAATTCGGATTTATTTCCACGCCTTGTGGCTGATTCTCATTCGTAACGATTTCGACCACCCATATTGGCTTCGGATCATTGGCAAGCATTATGGCTGCACCTTCCAGCATCCATTTTTCTGCACCTTCGATATCAACCAGAATTAGTGCCCTTTTACCCCGCAATCGAGTGTTGAGAAGCAAATCCATTGTTGAACATGGCACTAAGGTCTTATAGTCTTCTGGGGCTCCCGCCCAACCCTTGACCAGTGATGCACCTGTATTGGCACCGTAAATTTCCAGAATACCCACTTTATTAGATAGCGCTATCGGAAATATTCCTACTTCATTATCCCAACCATTCGCTTTTATGTTTTTACACAGATAACGGAGATTTCTTTCCATCGGCTCGAATGCAGTGACTTGTTTCCCCATGCTGAGCGCATGGCAGCAGTAATAACCTACGTTCGCGCCCACGTTGATCAGGACATCAACTTCCTTTAGCAATTCTCTGACGAGTTCAGTTTCTACAGGCTCGAAAGTGCCCTGCGCCATGGCTGCATTGCCAGCCAACTTAAAACCCCATCGCGTTGGTTGCGGCTCTTCCATACTATCCAACTGGTCACGCACCCCACGGTAAATAGAAGCAATTCGCGGAAAACGGCTTACGAGAGGCTTGACCAACGCAACAATCCACTTTAACAAAAACATCCTTTTTCGCTCCCCTTTTTAACAAGCACCGTCATCCAAATAAAGTACAGCATAGAAAACAATACTCCCGCGCTGACTATTCCCGTTATGCCATACCAATAAGCGCCTGCAAGGTTGAGCGCTATACCGGCTACTGCTGTAGTAATTTTTGCCGCAATCATTTCGCGCATTTTCATTTGCGCCTGCAAATTAGAGGCCAATGCTTGTCCTGACGCAAACACGCCCCCAGCAAGAATCATCCACGGTAAAAAGTATGAAACGGAACCATATTCTTTGGCTACAAATACCCGAAATATCAGCGCATGCAACAAAAGAGTCCCCAAAAAAACCATCCCGGTTAATCCAATGGTTACCCATGTTAATTGCCAACTTAATTTATTCACATTGGCATTGCGCCTACTGTCGCTTGCATCACCCGCGCGCTGATACAAAATCGGTACTAAAAACTGCAACGCCATTCCCGTGATCAATGCAACGGGGTAGTAACCCAATTGATACAGCGCCGCATATTTTCCCACTTCTTCCGTTGTGGAAAACAATTGCAGCGCCCAACGATCAGAAACCAGTTGCATCCAAGTAAATATGCCAAAAATTCCGATGGGCCATGAAAACTTCCATATTCCATCTTGCCAATTTTTCTCTTCACTTGAATTGTTCGCTTGAGTGACGATAATTTTATGAAAGAAGAAATACTGCGATCCAAATACCAAAGCAGTAGCAATAACATATCCGAGCATAGCCACAGTACTGGTTGCACCAAGCCACAGCAACAGACCCGCCGCAATCAATATTCTCATTATTGGGTCTGCGCCCTGATGAATCGCCACCACCGCTCGCTGCCGCGCTGCGCTTTGGATGCCGCTGAGGCTTGCGTTATACCCACTCAGGATTGCGAATATAAAAGCGGTTGTCGCAATTCCGATCCAATTGTTGGATCCCGTAATTTTCAAACCAATAACAACAAGAATTGCGATGAGAATGATTATTCCTGTTGCGAAATACATCAATTTGCGTGCTGCGTTCAAATATCCCGAAAAATCACCATGCTCAATGGCTAGAGAATAGAACCGGGTAAGCCCCCCACTTAATGGGCCAAGTATTGTCTGATTCACCAGCGTGGCTATAGTCATGCCCAAGGCAAGCTCGCCATAGGCCGCCGGGGGCAGTAACTCAGTTAACACTCGTACACCAAGCAAAGACCCGAGCACCATCATTACTTGACCAAGGACGATCCAGAACCCTTCTTTGAAAAGTCGACGAAAGCGTTCAGTTCGCAGCATTGCCGTGATAATCAAGATACCACTCGACAAACTTGCCTACGCCCTCTTCCAAAGAAGTCGATGGGGCAAAACCGAATTCTTCGCGCAATTCACTCGTTTCAGCAAAAGTAGCGACTACATCGCCCGCTTGCATGGGTAACATATTTTTAATTGCTTTTTTTCCTAGCGCGTTTTCGATGGTTTCGATGAATGTCATCAACTCCACTGGCTGATGATTGCCGATATTGTATAAACGATAGGGAGCATAGCTCGATGATGGATCGGGAGACGATGTATCGAATACGGGGTTGGGTGTGGCCGGCTTGTCCAGTACACGCACTACTCCTTCAACGATATCGCCCACATAAGTAAAGTCTCGTTGCATCTTGCCATGATTAAATACGTCAATGGGCTTCCCTTCCAGAATTGCTTTGGTAAACAGCGAAGGCGACATATCCGGCCTTCCCCATGGCCCATATACTGTAAAGAATCGCAGGCATGTGATGGGTAATTTAAAGAGATGGCTATAGGAATGCGAGATCAATTCGCCCGCTTTTTTTGTAGCGGCATACAAACTGACTGGATGATCCACGTTTTGGTGAACCGAGAATGGAATCGCGGTATTCGCACCATAAACACTTGAGCTGCTGGCATAGACCAGATGCTCGATCTTGTGATGGCGACAACCTTCTAAAACATTGGTAAAACCCACCACGTTGCTTTGTATGTAGGCGTGCGGATTCTTTATGGAGTAACGGACTCCGGGTTGCGCTGCCAAATGAATAGCACGCTGAAAACCGTGATGAGTGAACAATAATTCCATTCCGGCTTGATCAATCATATCCAACTTCTGGAACGAGAAATTGTCAAATGTCGACAACTGCGCCAGACGATCATTTTTGAGTTGCACATCATAGTAATCATTCAGATTGTCTATACCTACTACTTCATCGCCACGCTGAAGCAGCCGCAGGCAGGTATGCATACCAATAAATCCGGCACATCCGGTAACTAAAACTTTCATAGATATTCTCCGTTATGACTCATGTATTTAGTCCTAATTTCTCTAGCTTAATTGTCCGTTTCTTCAAACGGGGCTATGTTTTTCAGTGTGAGATTTCTCCAGTAAACCCTTTTGTTCGGCCTCGCGTTTCAGTTCTTCGATCTCCTCTCGCAATTGCTCATATTCGCGTACTTTTATTTGGAGAAATTCCACTGTCATGCGTGCCTTTTGCTCGACACCACGAGGTGTGAGCAAATATGCATAAGCTAATTTGTTGTCGCTATTACGAAAATTATTGATCTTGAGACTGCCCTTCGCAACCAGCGCGTTAAGACAAAAATTGATTTTGCCAAGGCTCACACCCAGCCGTTTCGCCAAATCTCTTTGCGAAAGTCCGGGGTTTTCTTCTAGGGTCTTGAGCAGACCGTAATGGGTGGTTTCGTCTAGCATTGATGGTGCGTTCAATCCGTGAACGGTACGCATTACATCAGTTGCAGGCGAAGGGTGTCAAGCGGGGAAATGCGCTCGTGTATCATGGCGGCCTTGTTTCCGCTTAAAGCCTCTGCATGCAAACCGCGCCGAAAATCGTTCTGATTAAAACCTCCTCGCTGGGCGATGTATTGCACAATCTTCCGGTGGTGACCGATATTTGCCGACACATCCCCGATGCGCGCATCGACTGGATTGTGGAAGAAAGCTTTGCAGCTTTGCCCGCGCTGCATCCGAAGGTGCAATGTGTCATCCCAGTCGCTTTCAGGCGCTGGCGCAAATCCTGGCTGGCTGCGCGGGGCGAGATTCAAGCCGTCCGCCGCGAGTTGCGCGACCGCCAGTACGACTTTGCGCTGGATACTCAAGGCCTGCTGAAAAGTGCGCTGATTACGCATTTCATTCACACCGAACGCTACGGCTACGACTGGAACAGCGCGCGCGAACCGCTGGCCAGCTGGTTTTACGATCACACCTATTCTGTCCCCAAGGATCAACATGCGGTGGAGCGCAACCGTCAGCTCGCTGCGGCTGCGCTTGGCTACACCTTAAACGGCGCGCCCGACTACGGCATCCGCACACCGGAGATTGCGCTGCCTTGGTTGCCGAACAAGGCTTATGTTGTGTTGCTGCATGCCACCAGCCGCGACGACAAATTGTGGGACGAGCAGAACTGGATCGCGCTGGGCAAACATTTGCATCAGGCCGGATTGAACTCCGTTTTGCCTTGGGGCAGTGCACTGGAAAAAACTCGTAGCGAACGTTTGTGTGCCGCCATTCCCGATGCCGTTTGTACGCCGCGTCTGAATCTCAATGAAGCGGCCACACTGTTGGGCAAGGCGCGCGCTGTGGTCGGCGTGGATACCGGCTTGAGCCACCTCGCCGCCGCACTCGCCGTGCCCACGGTCGGCATCTATACCGCCACCGACCCCGGCTTGACCGGGCTTTATGCAGGTGCGCGCGCCGTTAATCTCGGCGGCAAAAATGCTTCACCATCGCTAGATGCTGTGATCGTAAAACTCACCGAACTGGGCATCTATGCTTAAGCCGCGCATTTATTTCACGCTGGGTTTGTGGCTGCTGCTGCCTTACGTCCTGTTCCATTTGTTGTGGCGTGCGCGCAAGCAGCCCGAATATTTGCAACACATCGGCGAGCGTTTCGGTTTTTATGCGCTTCGCAGCGACAAGCCTGTCATCTGGCTGCACACCGTGTCGGTGGGCGAGACACGCGCCGCTGCGACCTTGGTGCAGCGATTGCGCGAGCAGTATCCCGACCACCAGATTCTGCTCACCCACACCACTCCCACCGGGCGCGCTGCCAGCGAACAACTTTACGGCAACGATGTCATGCGCGTGTATCTGCCTTACGATTATCCGTTCGCCGTGCGCCGCTTCCTGCGCCATTTTCAGCCGCGCATCGGCCTCCTGCTGGAAACGGAAATCTGGTTCAATTTGATTCATGCCTGCCGCAACGCAAGCCTTCCATTGCTGCTGCTCAACGCGCGTTTGTCGGAAAAATCGGCGGCGCGTTATGCGCGTTTCCCCAATTTAATTCGCGCGGGCTTGCAGGAACTGCACCTGATCGCGGCGCAGACTGAAGACGATGCGATGCGTCTGGCAAAATTGGGCAGCCGCGCGGTATCGGTCATGGGCAATCTTAAATTCGACATCGCGCCACCCGAGGAAATGTTGCGGCTTGGCGCGAGCTTGCGCCAGATGTTCGGCGAACAGCGTCCGGTCTTTCTCGCCGCCAGCACGCGTGAAGGCGAAGAGGCGCTACTGCTGAACGCGCTGCAACAAGCCAACATCGACAACCTGCTCACCGTGATCGTGCCGCGCCATCCGCAACGCTTTGACGAAGTCGCCGCGCTGATAGAGCAACGCGGTTTGCGCATGCAGCGCCGCAGCACAAGCGCAGCCATCGCTGCCGACACGCAAGTGGTGCTGGGCGACAGCATGGGCGAAATGTTCGCCTACTATGCGGCCTGCGATGCGGCTTTCATCGGCGGCAGCCTGCTGCCTTTCGGCGGACAGAATCTGATAGAGGCCTGTGCGGTGGGCAAGCCCGTATTCATTGGTCCGCACACGTATAATTTTGCGCAAGCCACCGAACTGGCGCTGGCTTGCGGCGCTGCATTGCGCGTCAGCAATGCCGATGAATTGCTGTCCCGGCTTGAAGCATTGCTGCACGAAGCTGGGCGCTTGCAGCAGATGGGGCATGACGGCGAACGTTTTGTTTGCGACAATCGCGGCGCAACCGGGCGGGCGATGGAGCATATTGCAGCAAGTTTAAGTTCACCCCCTTTCACGAGTAATTAATTTATGCGGCTCATTCATCCAATGAAGAAAACCATTCTCGTCACCGGCGGTGCCGGTTTTATCGGCTCCGCAGTTGTGCGCCAATTTATCAACGATACCGATTGCAACGTCGTCAATCTGGACAAACTAACTTACGCGGGCAACCTGCAATCGCTGGCTTCCGTGTCGGACAATTCGCGCTACCGTTTCGAGCATGTCGATATCTGCGATGCCGCCGAACTGGCGCGCATATTCAGCACACACCAGCCGGATGCGGTGATGCACCTAGCGGCGGAATCGCATGTGGATCGTTCCATCACTGGCCCAGCCGCTTTCATCCAGACCAATATTGTCGGCACTTACACCTTGCTGGAAGCCGCGCGCACTCACTGGAACACGCTGGATGCCCAGCGCAAAGCCGCGTTCCGCTTCCACCACATTTCCACCGACGAGGTGTATGGCAGTTTGGGCGAGACCGGTTTCTTTACCGAAGACATGCCGTATGAACCCAACTCGCCCTATTCCGCCAGCAAGGCATCCAGCGACCATCTGGTGCGCGCCTGGCATCACACTTACGGCTTCCCGGTAGTCACCACCAACTGTTCCAACAACTACGGCCCTTACCATTTTCCCGAGAAGCTCATTCCGCTGGTGATTCTGAACGCGGTCAACGGCAAGCCGTTGCCCATCTACGGCAAAGGCGACAACATCCGCGACTGGTTATACGTGGATGACCATGCCCGCGCCCTGCGTCTGGTACTGGAGAAGGGCAAGCTGGGCGAGACTTACAACATCGGCGGCTGGAACGAGAAAACCAATCTGCAAGTGGTGCAAGCCATTTGCTCGATATTGGACGAGTTGCATCCGCAAGGCGCGCCGCACAACAAGCTCATCACCTACGTGGCCGACCGTCCCGGCCACGACCGGCGCTACGCCATAGATGCCAGCAAGATTGCGCGCGACTTGGGTTGGAAGCCGCTGGAGAACTTTGAGTCCGGCCTGCGCAAAACGGTCGAGTGGTATTTGTCCAACGACGCTTGGGTGAAAGGCGTAACCAGCGGCGAGTATCAAAACTGGGTTCAAACCAACTACACCAACAGGAGTGCAGCATGAAAGGCATCATCCTCGCCGGCGGTTCCGGCACCAGGCTCTATCCGGTCACGCAAACCATTTCCAAACAATTGCTGCCGGTGTACGACAAGCCGATGATCTACCATCCGCTGACCACGCTTATGTTGGCAGGTATCCGCGATGTGCTGGTGATTTCAACGCCGCAAGACACACCGCGTTTCGAGCAGCTGTTGGGCTGCGGCGCGCAGTGGGGCATGAATTTTTCTTATGCGGTGCAACCTTCGCCGGACGGATTGGCGCAGTCGTTCATCATCGGCGAATCGTTCATCGGCAACGATGCCTGTTCGCTGGTGTTGGGCGACAATATTTTTTACGGTCACGCTTTTGATTCCCTGCTGGCTCCCGCCGCCGCCAAGACCAGCGGAGCCACGGTATTCGCTTACCACGTGCAAGACCCGGAACGTTACGGTGTGGTCGATTTCGATGCGTCGGGTCGCGCGCTCAGCATCGAAGAAAAACCGCTCAAACCGAAATCCAACTACGCCGTTACCGGCTTGTATTTTTACGACAACGATGTGGTACAGATCGCCAAATCCATCAAACCTTCGGCGCGCGGCGAGCTGGAAATCACCACCGTTAACCAAACCTATTTGGATCACGGCAAACTCGACGTGCAGTTGATGGGGCGCGGTTACGCGTGGCTGGATACGGGCACGCACGAGTCGCTGCTGGAAGCCTCCATGTTCATCCAGACCTTGGAGAAACGGCAGGGATTGAAGATCGCCTGTCCCGAAGAAATCGCCTATCGCAAGGGTTACATCGCAGCCGCGCAACTGGAGAAATTGATCGCCCCGTTGGCCAAAAACGGCTACGGGCAATATTTGCAACGCCTGTTGCAGGAAGAGATTCGGTAATGCAAATCATCGCCACTGCCATTCCCGATTTGCTCATCATCGAGCCCAAAGTATTCGGCGATGACAGGGGCTTTTTTTATGAAAGTTTCAACCAGCGCCGCTTCTCCGAGCTGACCGGAGTGACGGAAACTTTTGTGCAGGACAACCATTCCAAATCGGCGCGCCGCGTGCTGCGCGGCTTGCATTATCAAATCCGCCAGCCGCAAGGCAAGCTGGTGCGCGTGACGGCGGGCGAAGTGTGGGACATCGCTGTCGATATTCGCAAAAGCTCGCCTACCTTCGGCCAATGGGTAGGCCTGACTTTGTCTGCCGAGAACAAGAGGATGTTGTGGATACCGCAAGGATTCGCGCATGGTTTTCTGGTGCGCAGCGAGTCGGCTGAATTTTTGTACAAAACCACCGACTATTGGGCACCGGAACACGAGCGCTGCATCGCATGGAACGATGCCGAGCTGGCGATCGACTGGCAGCTGGGCAAGGCGACACCGTTGCTCTCCGCCAAGGATGCAGCGGGTAAGTCGCTGCGCGAAGCCGAACTGTTTGCATGAAAACCATCCTGCTCACCGGTGCCAACGGGCAAGTGGGCTGGGAATTGCAACGCGCATTGCCGCGTCTGGGTCGCGTCATCGCGCTCACGCGCGAACAACTGGATATGACCCAGCCCGATGCGATACGCCTCGCGCTGCGCGAACATCAACCCGACATTATCGTCAATCCGGCGGCCTACACCGCCGTCGATAAAGCCGAAAGCGAACCCGATCTGGCGATGGCGGTGAACGGCGTTGCACCCGGCATCTTTGCCGAAGAAGCCAAGAAGCTGGGCGCTTTGCTGGTTCATTATTCAACCGACTATGTGTTTTACGGCAGCAAGCCCACGCCCTATATCGAAACCGACGCAACCAATCCGCAAAGCGTTTACGGCAAGACCAAGCTGGCTGGAGAAGCCGCAGTCATTGCCGCCGGTTGCAAACACCTTATCCTGCGCACCAGTTGGGTATATGGCGTGCATGGCGGCAACTTTGTGCAAACGGTGTTGCGCTTGGCGCGCGAGCGCGACGAACTGCGCATCGTCGCCGACCAGTTCGGCGCGCCGACCTGGGCGCGTTTGCTGGCGAACTCCACCGCGCAGGTATTGCTGCGTTGGCAACAGAAAAATTATGATAGAAGCCTGTCCGGCGTTTATCACCTGACCGCAGGCGGTCGCACCAGCTGGCATCAATACGCGGAAGAGATCGTGCGCTTGGCACGGCAATACGACGAAGCGCTCGGGCAGAAATCCCTAGTCATTCACCCCATCGCCACCAGCGACTATCCGCTACCGGCCAAGCGCCCCGCCAATTCGGAACTGGCAACCGGCAAGATCAAGCAGGCCTTCGGCTTGTTCCTGCCGCCGTGGCAGGATGATCTGGTGGAATGCGTGCGCGAAATCTATTCAACCACCTCTTCCGCGAGCCAATAATTAGTCGTCCCTGAAAAACCCCAAATTCACGCGAATGCGAAATATTGTTGAGGCCTGAAGCAAACCAGTCGCAGCCGGGAGCGTAAAAACGCGAGCCAGGTATGGGGAAACAAAAGCGCCAACCGGCGCAGAATCTTGCGCAGGTTGTGCCCGGCACCGCAGAGCAGCGCATTGATGGCATCGCCCTCTTCACCCTTGAGGAAATTGCGCCCCAATTGCCCGTCGTTCTTCATGTGGCCGATTACCGGTTCAACCGCATTGCGGCGTTTGAGCTTCTTCTTGATCGCAGCAGTGATACCGCGCCTGGCACCGGCAATCCAGACTGCCACATCATCTACGCCATGCCCTTTGTATCCGCGATCCACATAGGCTTCTTTCGGTAACACGCCCGTCAGCCGTTCAACTTGCGCCAGCGAGTCCTTCAGTGTGTGTCCGTCATAGGGATTGCCCGGCAACGACTGCATGCCCACCACGAAACTCTCTTTGCTGGTGCTGACGATGCCGACTTTGACACCAAACTCGTAGGGCTTGTGCGCCTTGCCCTTGGCGATACATTCGACCTCGGGCGCGTGCATGCTGTACACCTTGCCGCGATCATGGCGCTGCTGCGTCAGGATACGCTTGGCGATGTCCAGTAGCGGATTCATCCTGGTCGCGTGCTCTTCAGGCAACTTGCGCTCGATGTCCCGGATGACCCGTCCGAGATAGGTGCGCAACCGCTTCTGTTCTCGCTTGGCGCGCTGCATCTGGCGAGCATGGGCATAACGACCATTCTTGGCCAAGGCCAGCTTCGATACGCGCTCGTAGCTCTGGCGCAAGGTGATGCCCAGACGTTTGGCGGTTCTCACCAATGCGCCTCTGGCTTTGTGGTACAGCCGCGCATCCGTGGGGAAGGCGATGGCCTTCTCTTGCACGGTGGTATCGACATTCACGATGGCGAGCGAGGTTGCCGAGACGGTCTTAGTGATGATCCCTGTCTGGATGGTAAGTCCCAGCATAAATTCGCATCCTGCCTCTCCGATGCGTTTGCGGAAGCGGGTCATCTGCGAGGGATCAATCGGGAGTTGGTGCTGGAAGTACGTTTCGCCGCAGAAGTATTGCCAGTACGGGTTCTCCGCCCATTGCGACACGACTTCTTCGTCCGACAGGTTGTAGGTGTGTTTCAGGTAATGCAGCCCGACCATCAGGCGGATCGGTATGCCGGGGCGGCCTTCTTCGGAATACAAACAGCCGAACTTTGCTTCCGCCGCATCCCAGTCGATTTGATCAGAGAGTTTGTACAGTGCGTGGCGCTGATTCAGCATCTGATCCAGACGCAACTGGAACATATCTGCTTGGGGAATTTGCTCTGCTTTACGTGGTTTCATTTTGCTAGAATTCCGTACCCGACACACTGAATTCTTGCAAAATCGAATTCGCTTGAACGTAAGCGTCCAGCCGCCCCACATTGAAAGTTCAAGCGGAAGCTAAGAGCATAGTGCCCATCTAACTTTAGTGGACACCATCATGAGCCCATCGCACCCAACTGTCCGTCGCCGCCGGTATTCCCCCGAATTCAAACGCCAACTCGTCGCGCTATGCCAGCCCGGTGTTTCCACCTCTGCAGTCGCGCTCGCGCATGGCGTAAATGCCAACCTGCTGCGGCGCTGGATCGAGCAATACTCAGTTGAACTTCCATCGCAAACAACTGCTGCATCATCAAAGCTGGTCGCCGTTCAAGTTGATATGCCCGCAGAACCTCCAGTGGATAAGGCCATCGAAATCAGCATCCAGAAGAACACCACCCGTATCAACATCCGCTGGCCGGGCACACAGGCTCACGCGTGCGGCCAATGGATTGGAGAATGGATCAAATGATCCGACCGGAACACGTATTCCTGCTCCCGGAACACGTCGACATGCGCTGGGGTATGGATCGCTTGTCGCTGCTGATCCAGCAAACCTGCGGGCGATCTCCCTGCGATGGCACAGCCTACGGATTCACCAACCGCAATCGCTCGCGTCTCAAATTGCTGGTTTGGGATGGCACTGGTGTCTGGCTATGTCATCGCCGCCTGCACAAAGGGCGCTTCCGTTGGCCCGCTCCAGGTGAAACCCTGTTCCAGATGAGCGCCGAACAATGGCGCTGGCTGACCACCGGCGTGGACTGGCAACGGCTGTGCGCAACACCGCCTGCAAACTGGCATGTTTAGCGTGTAAACGCCTGATATTCAGCGGGTTGTAGGGGTTGGCGTGGCTGGTTGTGTGATATAATCAAGCCCATGAATTCGCAGGATAAAGTCGTTCATTTTAGTGTTTCTTCAGCCTCCACCGGCGAAGCCTTGCCGTCCCAAATTCAGTCCCGCGATGAAGAGATTGCCAGACTTACCGAAATCATCAACTCTCAGAATTTAGCCCTCCGATCACAAGACCTCAAGATTCAAGCCTTGGTGCAGGAGGTGGCGTATCTGCGTCGCATCCGCTACGGGGTCAAGAGCGAAACCATGAGTGCAGAACAGCGACATCTGTTCGAGGATGACATTGTGCAGGACATCGCCGCCGTCGAATCCGAACTCAAGTTACCTGCCACACCCGCATCACCCAGAACCCGCGCAGGTCGTCAGACATTACCCGAACATCTGGCGCGCGTCGAAGTGCGCCACGAACCGGAATCCTGCACTTGCGCCATCTGCCAGAGCGAACTGATCAAGATCGGCGAAGATGTCAGCGAGCAACTGGATATCGAACCGGCACGCTTCTTTGTGATCCGCCATATCCGCCCGCAGTATGCCTGCCGCCAGTGCGAAACCGTGACGGCAGCACCCGTCGCCCCTGCGGTGATTGATGGCTCACTGGCCGCACCCGGCTTGTTGGCCTGGGTTGCCACCAGCAAATATCTGGATCACCTGCCGCTGTACCGGCTGGAACAGATCGCCGCCCGGCAGCAGGTCAGCCTGTCGCGCAGCACGATGAGCGAATGGATAGGTCGCGTGGGCTTTGCCCTGCAACCCTTGGCGGACCGGTTGATGGAATTGCTCAAGCAGCGGCAGGTATTGCATGCCGATGAGACTCTGGTCAAACAACTGGACCCGGGCGCGGGCAAAACCAAACGTGCTTACTTGTGGAGTTACCGCAGCAACGATCTGGACACCGGTCCGCCTATCGTGGTGTTCGATTACCGGAGCAGCCGTTCCGGCCAGCATGCGCGAGACTTCCTGCATGGCTGGCAAGGCAGTCTCATGGTGGATGACTACAGCGGATACAAGAAGATGTTTGCCGCCGATGCGCAGTTCGCCATCACCGAACTAGGCTGCTGGGCGCATGCGCGACGAAAGTTCTTTGACCTTCAGGTCAGCGGTGCGCATCCACAAGCGGCGGAAGCGTTGCGGCGTATCGGCGAGCTGTATGCCGTCGAAGAAGCATCGTGCGCAATGGACACGGACACCCGTGCGCTGCATCGCCAGCAGAACAGTGTGCCGATGCTGGCGCAGATGCATGATTGGCTGATTCATCTGCGCGTTGCCACCGCTGACGGCAGCGGGCTGGCGCGTGCGATTGACTACAGTCTGAACCGTTGGCTGAGTTTGATCCGCTATGCACAAACCGGCAATCTGCCGATTGACAACAATCCAATGGAGAATGCGATTCGTCCGATTGCTATCGGCAAGAAGAACTGGCTGTTCGCGGACAGTGAGCGTGCCGGGATGCGCGCGGCGGCGATACAAAGTTTGTTTGCCACGGCGAAGCTCAATGGCATCGAACCGGCTGCCTGATTGAAAGATACGTTGGAGAAACTTCCTGTCTGGTCGATGCGCCGAATTGATGAACTGTTGCCGATCAAACCTGAACAGGTGGGGCGGCTGGACGCTTACACTTGAACACCCCTATATGCATATAAATACTGGGGTCTTGGGGGTGTTCAGGGACGACTAAAATAGGCGATCAACATGATGTGCACCCCGTGAAGAAGCGCATAAATAGGGCATCTTCGCGTTGTGCATGGTGTAGATCGTTTATCCATGCGCCTTCCCGCGATGCTGTGTTTCTAAAAAAGCAAAAAGGCAGCTTTCGCTGCCTTTTTGTTCCGGTATAAATACCGTTTAGTGCGTTTTCTTGCGCAGTTGCTGGATCGCACGCAGTTGGGCGATGGCTTCTGCCAGTTCGGCTTGTGCGGCGGCGTAGTCGATGTCGGAGGTGCGATTGCGCATCGCTTCTTCCGCCGACTGCTTGGCTTCCAAAGCGCGTGCTTCGTCCAGATCATGGCCGCGAATTGCGGTGTCGGCCAGAATCGTCACGACGTTGGGCTGCACTTCCAGCATGCCGCCGGAAACGTAGATCAACACTTCTTCTTCCTGATCCGGGCTCTTGATGCGCACTGCACCGGGTTTGATGCGAGTCATCAGGGCGGTGTGGCGCGGATAGATACCCAATTCGCCCATTTCGCCCGGAACCACGACGACGAGTGCGAGACCGGAGAATATCTGCTCCTCCGCGCTCACCACGTCCACATGTACGGTCATTGTCATGGTTGTCCCCAATAATTATTGCAGTGTCTTGGCCTTTTCGACCGCTTCTTCGATGCCGCCCACCATGTAGAACGCTTGTTCCGGCAGGTGATCGTATTCGCCTTCGACGATGCCTTTGAAGCCTTTGATGGTGTCCTTCAAAGTGACGTATTTGCCGGGGCTGCCGGTAAACACTTCGGCCACATGGAAAGGTTGCGACAAGAAGCGCTGAATCTTACGCGCACGTGCCACGGCCAGTTTGTCTTCCGGTGCCAGTTCGTCCATGCCCAGAATGGCGATGATGTCGCGCAATTCTTTGTAGCGTTGCAGTGTTTGCTGCACGGCGCGGGCCACGTTGTAGTGCTCTTCGCCCACGACCAACGGGTCGAGTTGGCGAGAAGTGGAATCCAGCGGATCAACCGCAGGGTAAATACCCAGCGAGGCGATGTCGCGGCTCAACACCACGGTGGAGTCCAGGTGCAAGAAGGTGGTCGCAGGCGACGGGTCGGTCAAGTCATCCGCAGGAACGTAAACGGCCTGGATGGAAGTGATCGAACCCACCTTGGTGGAGGTGATACGCTCTTGCAGGCGACCCATTTCTTCAGCCAGTGTCGGTTGATAACCCACGGCGGAAGGCATACGGCCCAGCAGCGCGGATACTTCGGTTCCGGCCAGTGTGTAGCGGTAGATGTTGTCCACGAAGAACAGAATGTCGCGGCCTTGATCGCGGAAATATTCAGCCATGGTCAAACCGGACAGCGCCACGCGCAAACGGTTGCCAGGCGGCTCGTTCATCTGACCGAACACCATCGCCACTTTGGACTTGGTGAAGTCCTTGGTGTCGATAACGCCCGCTTCGGACATTTCATGGTAGAAGTCGTTACCTTCGCGGGTACGCTCACCCACACCAGCGAACACGGAAAGACCCGCGTGTTGTTTGGCGATGTTGTTGATGAGTTCCAGCATGTTCACGGTCTTGCCCACACCCGCGCCGCCGAACAGACCCACTTTACCGCCCTTGGCAAACGGGCACACCAAGTCGATCACCTTGATGCCGGTTTCCAGCAAGTCAACGGAAGGAGACAATTCGTCGAATTTTGGCGCGTTCTGGTGAATAGCGCGTTTTTCGGTGCATTTGATTTCGCCCACGTCGTCGATGGGGCGACCCAGCACGTCCATGATGCGACCCAGTGTGCCTTCGCCAACCGGTACCGAGATCGCGCTGCCGGTTGCATTAACCAACATGCCGCGACGCAAACCGTCGGAAGATCCCATGGCGATGGTACGCACCACGCCGTCGCCGAGTTGTTGCTCGACCTCGAAAGTCAAACCCGCTTCAGCGGTGGATGTCCCCGCGTCGGCCAACGTCAAGGCTTCATAAACCTTGGGCATTTTGTCGCGCGGAAATTCGATGTCAACCACCGCGCCGATACACTGAACAATCTTTCCTTGACTCATTTTCAGATTCCCCGTCTAAATTAATTCTTAAACTGCAGCCGCACCGCCAACAATCTCCGAAATTTCCTTGGTGATCGCCGCTTGACGCGCTTTGTTGTAAACCAGTTTGAGTTCGCCGATAACGCTCTTCGCGTTGTCGGATGCGGCTTTCATCGCCACCATACGTGCGCTCTGTTCGGATGCCATGTTTTCTACAACGGCCTGGTACACCAACGATTCCATGTAACGCACCAGCAGTTCGTCGATGACTTTCTTGGCATCCGGTTCGTAGATGTAATCCCAGCTGCCAGACGCAGTGCCGATCTGTTCGCCACTCAATGGCAGCAGTTGCTCCACACGCGGCTCTTGCTTCATGGTGTTGATGAAGTGGTTGTAGCTCAGGTAGATGGCATCAATCTCGCCGGCCACGTAAGCATCCAGCATGATTTTCACGGCACCGATCAGCTTCTCGATGTGCGGTGTATCACCCAGTCCGATCATGTGCGACTTGACGTTGGCACCGATGCGGTTCATGAAGCCGAAGCCCTTGTTGCCAATCGGGCAAAGCATAATGCCTTTGTCTTCGCTTTCCCAAGTCTTCATGCGGCTCACGGCCATGCGCAGCACGTTGGTGTTCAAACCGCCGCACAGACCTTTATCTGACGTGACGATAATCAGACCGACATTTTTTATGCTGTCACGTTTAACCAGAAACGGATGTTTGTATTCCGGGTTGGCGCGCGAAAGGTGCGCTGCCACATTGCGGATCTTTTCGGCGTAGGGTCTAGCAGCGCGCATACGTTCCTGCGCTTTGCGCATTTTCGCTGCGGCCACCATTTCCATCGCGCGCGTGATCTTGCGCGTATTTTCTACGCTCTTGATCTTCGTGCGAATCTCTTTACTGCCTGCCATGATTTAGCTCCCGCTTAGTAAACAGCTGTTGCCTTGAATGCTTCAATGGCGGCAGCCAATGCTTTTTCATTGTCAGCGGACAAATCCTTAGTGGCTTCAATCGCATCCATCAATTCTTTGTTCTTTGAACCGAGATGCGCGTGCAGGGCAGCTTCAAAAGCCAGCACCTTGGGGATTGCCACATCATCGAAGTAACCCTTGTTCACGCCAAACAATGTCGCGGCCATCTTGGAAACAGACAGCGGAGAGTATTGCAATTGCTTCATCAGTTCGGTCACCAGACGTCCACGCTCCAACTGCTTGCGGGTTGCTTCGTCCAGATCGGAAGCGAACTGCGCGAACGCGGCCAGTTCGCGGAACTGCGCCAGCGCCAAACGCACACCGCCACCGAGCTTTTTGATGACTTTGGTCTGCGCTGCACCACCCACGCGAGACACCGATACACCGGCGTTAATCGCGGGACGAATACCGGCATTGAACAAGTCCGATTCCAAAAAGATCTGGCCGTCGGTAATGGAAATCACGTTGGTCGGCACGAATGCGGAAACGTCACCAGCTTGAGTTTCAATGATAGGCAGTGCGGTCAATGAACCTGTCTTGCCTTTGACTGCGCCATTGGTGAACTTTTCCACATAGTCGGCATTGACGCGCGCGGCGCGCTCCAGCAAACGCGAGTGCAAATAGAACACGTCGCCAGGGTAAGCTTCGCGACCGGGAGGACGGCGCAGCAACAGGGAAATCTGACGGTAAGCCCAGGCTTGTTTGGTCAAGTCGTCATAAACGATCAGTGCATCTTCGCCACGGTCGCGAAAATATTCGCCCATGGTGCAACCGGCATACGGTGCGAGGAACTGCATCGCAGCGGAGTCGGAAGCGGTCGCGGCCACAACAATGGTGTAACCCATCGCGCCGTGTTCTTCCAGCTTGCGCACTACGTTGGCAACCGTCGAAGCCTTCTGGCCGATCGCCACGTAGATACAGGTCATGTTCTGACCCTTCTGGTTGATGATGGCATCCACTGCCACGGCTGTTTTGCCAGTCTGGCGGTCGCCGATAATCAGTTCGCGCTGACCGCGACCGACCGGAACCATGGAGTCGATTGACTTCAAACCGGTTTGCACGGGTTGATCCACAGATTTACGTGCGATCACGCCGGGCGCGACTTTTTCGATCTTGTCGGTCATCTTGGCATTGATCGGACCTTTGCCGTCAATGGGCTGACCCAGCGCATTCACTACACGACCGCGCAACTCGGGGCCGACCGGCACTTCCAAAATGCGGCCGGTACATTTAACGGTGTCGCCTTCGGTGATGTGCTCGTATTCGCCCAACACCACAGCGCCGACGGAGTCGCGCTCAAGGTTCAGCGCCAGGCCGAAAGTGTTGCCGGGGAACTCCAACATTTCGCCCTGCATCACATCGGACAAGCCGTGGACTCGAACGATACCGTCGGTCACGCTGACCACCGTACCTTCGGTGCGCGCTTGGGTCAGTGCTTCGAAGTTGTCGATGCGACTGCGAATCAAATTGCTAATTTCGGAAGGGTTGAGCTTCATCTGGATTTCCTCATTCTTGATAAATCTTTATCAGGCTAACGCGTTCGCCATTTCACTGAGTCGGGTGCGCGCAGAGCCGTCGATCACCTTGTCTCCGGCACGGATTACCACGCCACCCAGCAATTCCTTGTTGATCTGACAGACCAGCTTGATCTCGCGACCCATGCGCTTTTTAAGCGAGCTGACAATCTTGTCTTTTTGCGCGGAAGACAATTCAAATGCCGAGTCCACCACCACATTGACGGTTTTTTCAGCATCGGCTTTCAGCGTTTCAAAAATAGCCGCAATCTCGGGCAAAATTTGCAAACGCTGATTGTCCGCCAACACGCGCACAAAATTTTGTTGCTGCTTGCTGGTATCGCTACCGAGCAAGGCTTCCATCAGGCCTTCGACCTGTTTTTTGGCAACGCGCGGGTTGGTGATAACAGCGTGAACTTCAGGATGGCTGACCGCTTCGGCCAGAGACAACATCATCTCCGACCAAACTTTTAATGCGTTCAGTTTTTGCGCCTCATCAAATGCCGCTTGGGCATAAGGACGTGCAGTGGTAATGGCTTCAGACATGGCTTTTAGATTTCCGCAACGAGTTTGTCGAGCAGATCATTATGTGCCTTGGCATCAATCTCGCGACCAAGGATTCTGCCTGCACCAGCCAATGCGATTGCAGACACCTGAGTACGCAATTGCTCTTTAGCGCGGAACACTTCTTGCTCGATCTCGGCTTTGGCTCCCGCAACGATGCGATCGCCTTCTACCTTGGCTTGACCCTTGGCTTCTTCGATAATCTCGCTTGCGCGCTTGTCACCGTTCGCCACGATCTCGCTTGCCTTTTCCTTGGCTTCGCGCAGAATTTCTGCGGAGCGCTTGGAAGCCAGTTCAAGATCCTGCTTGGCACGCTCGGCATCCGCCAATCCATCGGCGATCTGCTTTTTACGTGCTTCCAGCGCGGCGATGATCGGTGTCCACACGAACTTCATGCAGAACCACACGAACAGAGCGAACATGATCGTTTGCGCGAGAAGGGTTGCATTGATATTCATGCAAGCTTCCTTTCTTTAATTATGCGTTGTCGCTTATTACGCAACAGCAAACAGAACGTACATCGCGATACCTACAGCGATCATCGGAACGGCATCAACCAGACCCATCACCACGAAGAATTGGGTACGCAACATCGGGATCAGTTCAGGTTGACGCGCTGCGCCTTCCAGGAAACGACCACCCAAGATACCAATACCAACGGCTGCGCCAAGTGCGCCCAGACCCATCATCAATGCGCCAGCGATGTACAGCAGTGCGTTTGCCATTTCCATTTTTGTTTCTCCTATTTGATAAAAGTGATGTTAATGAAACTGAAATTAGTGGTGTTCCTGATGCGCCATATCCATATAAACCACGGTCAGCGTCATAAAGATAAACGCTTGCAAGGTTATGATCAGGATGTGGAAAATTGCCCAACCCAATGACAGCAGGATCTGCGAGCCAAACAAGGTTACGCCACCCATGGTGAAGCCAACCCATGTGCTGCCCATAATCGCAATCAGGATGAAAATCATTTCGCCCGCATACATGTTGCCAAATAGACGCAGCGCGAGAGAAATCGGCTTGGCGATCAAATTCACGCCTTCCAGCAGGATATTGACCGGCATACCCCATTTGCCAAACGGCTGCAGCGTCAGCTCACCCACGAAACCGCCAAAACCCTTCATTTTCACGCTGTAATACAGCACGAGCAGGAATACGCCGATGGCCATACCAAAGGTTGCATTGGGGTCGGTCGAAGGAACCACTTTGAAGAAGGGAACACCAAGGGCCGCCATCAGATGCGGCACGTAGTCAATGGGCAACAAGTCCATCAGGTTCATGCTGAACACCCAGAAGAAAATGGTCAGCGCCAACGGGCCGATCATATTGTTCTTGGCGGAAAACGAACCGCGCACACTGGTGTCAATGAACTCAAGCGCCCACTCGCAGAAATTCTGCAAGCCGTTTGGAGTCTCGGCGGAAGCGGTCTTTGCTGCGCGGTAAAACACGAACATAAATGCCGCGCCCAACAGTAAAGACATGATAAATGTATCTAGGTTGAGCGCCCAAAAACCCATGGCTTTGGCTTCTGCCACGCTGTGCGCAATTCCCCACGTACCGTCCGGCAATTGGCCATAGGTTAAGTTTTGCAGGTGATGCTGGATATATTCTGCTGATGTAGGCGCTTCACTTGACATTTTTGTCGCTATCTTCTCAGTCTTTAATTTTTAACAACAACCAGCCTGACAACAGCGCTGTTTGCCCCAATACAAATCCACTCAGAACAGCAAGAGGTGATAATTTTAACGCTACCAAACAGATTGCCAGCAATGCAGCTACCGCCAAAAATCGTTCGGCAGCGTAGAAATACATCAGCTTTAGCTGTTGATGTGCGTCATCTTGGTTTGGATGCTGCGATACTCGCGTCATACGCCAAACCAACAAAACACTGTTTAGGACCGATACCCCCCCCCCGGCTAGCATCGGAATCGCAAATTGCTGCGAGCTTTCCCAGCTGTAAGCTGCGCCTGTTGCGGCCAGTGTAACCAAAGCTTGCAGCCTGATTACCTTGCGCGCTATTTTTTTTTCTTTAACGTCGGCATTGAAAAGCGGCGGCATGATAGCGGCGTTTATCCTGCCTGTCAAACCTTGTAGGGCATCAACATGATGTTTTCCGCCCATATTCAGCGGCCTTTTCTGAGCCCTACTAGAAGTTCATCTAGATGGTCGTTGCTGGAATACTCGATGACCAGCTTGCCGCCACCTTTGTTATTTGATTTGATCTCTACCCGTGCGCCCAGGTGGGCACTCATTTCTTCCTGCAATTGCTGGGTATCACGATTGATTTTCTGAGTTTTTTGGACTGTTGCTTTGGATGGTGTTTGCTCGGTCTGCTGTTGCACCAATTTTTCCGCCTCACGAACCGAAAGCCCCTCCAACACTATTTTGTTGGCCAACAGCACTTGCTGCGCACCTTCCAGCGACAGTAGCGCACGCGCATGCCCCATATCCAGCGAGCCCTCCATCAGCATATCCTGCACGGCTTGCGGCAGCTTGAGCAGGCGCAATAAATTGCTGGCGGCACTACGCGAACGCCCGACCGCATCCGCTGCCGCTTGATGCGTCATTTGGAATTCATCAATCAAGCGCTGGATACCAACCGCTTCCTCCAGCGGATTCAAATCTTCGCGCTGTATGTTTTCGATTAGCGCCATGGCCAGTGCCGCGTTGTCCTCCACCTTGCGCACAATGACTGGCACTTGTTTCAATTCAGCCAGTTGGGCAGCGCGCCAACGGCGTTCACCGGCGATGATTTCATATCCGCCTTCGGCCAGTTCGCGCGCCAGTATCGGCTGCATAACGCCCTGCACTTTAATGGAAGCAGCCAGTTCGTTCAGCGATGCTTCATCCATGCGACTTCGTGGTTGGTACTTACCGGGTTTGAGTTGCTCGACTTTTAGGTCACGCAGTACATCGTTCTGTTTTGATGTGCTATTTCCTGATAGCAGTGCGTCCAAGCCGCGCCCCAGACCTTTGATCGGTTTTGCCATGATTTTCCCTTTGTTAATTCTTGTTATGCAGCAACTTGTGCCGTGGCGTTATTCAGCATTTCGCCAGCCAAGGCCAGATAGGCCAGCGTTCCTTTGGACTGGCTGTCGTGGTACAGCGCAGGAATACCAAAACTGGGGGCTTCGGCCAAACGTACGTTGCGCGGGATCACTGTCCGATATACCTTGTCGCCGAAGTGTTGCTGCAATTGTGCCGATACCTGTTGTGCCAAGGCATTGCGCGGATCGAACATGGTGCGCAGCAATCCTTCGATCTCAAGTTCTGGATTGAGGTTTTCACGAACTTTGCGAATGGTGTTGACCAGATCGCTCAAACCTTCCAAAGCGTAATATTCACACTGCATGGGAATCATCACCGATTTTGCGGCACATAATCCGTTGAGCGTTAGCAAATTCAGCGCAGGTGGACAATCCACCAGGATGTAGTCGTATTCGTGCAATATTGGCTGCAATTCTTCCTTAAGACGCATTTCACGCCCATCCACATTCACCAGTTCTATCTCCGCACCAGCCAATTCACGGTTAGCCGGGAGCACGTCGTATTTGCAGGTTTCTGCTTGGATGCGCACTTCGGCGACAGTTTTTTCGCCTAACAGTACGTCGTAAATTGTCATTTCCAAATCGGACTTGTTAATGCCGCTACCCATGGTGGCATTGCCTTGCGGATCGAGGTCAATCAGCAAAACGCGCTGTTTCGCCGCCCCAAGACTTGCCGCTAGGTTCACAGTAGTGGTGGTTTTCCCCACGCCGCCTTTTTGATTGGTAATTGCCAATATTTTGCTCATTTTTTAACTCCCAATACGACTAAACTGCGGGCAGCATCCAATTTTGGAATCTGCAAAATAATTACTTTTTCCACCACCACTCCCTCGGGAAGCCTCGCCAATTCTTGCTCTGGAATGCCTTTCATAGCTGCCCAGTGGCCGCCATCCGCCAATAAATGGCGCGTGAGCAAAACAAAGTCACTCGCTTCGGCGAAGGCTCGGGAAACAATCCCATCAAATTTTTCAGCCGTCTGCCACTGTTCTACCCGCTCGCAACAAACCTCAACATTGTGCAGCCCCAATTCGATTGCCGCTTGTTGCACAAAACCAGTCTTTTTGCTGTTGCTGTCCAGCAAAGTAAACGACCACTCCGGCCGCATCACTGCCAATACCAGATCGGAAGAGCGTCGTGTAGGGAAAGAGTGTAGATCTCGGTGGTCGCCGTATCATTAAAAAAAA
>FZPU01000068.1_pt1 | contig 53144 bp, 47 predicted proteins | sample 1534781 | NCBI WGS metagenome assembly FZPU01 (sample SAMEA104161949, study PRJEB21768) | metagenome | isolation source: underground water
GCTTCGGGCGCTTCCCGCACCGGAATCAACACCTGGGGCGAACCTCGACTGCGGAAGAATTGGCGTTCCTGAGCTTGCCAGGCTCAGGGTTTTGAGTCAGCCGGCAAGCACAAGCAATGGAAAACGTATCTTGAAGAAAACCCTGAACATCGTCGGCGCCGGCCGGGTCGGGCGCGTGTTCGCGCAGCTGTTTGCAAGCAACGGGGTATTCCTGGTGCAGGATGTGCTGAACCGTTCGGCCGCAAGCAGCGCCGAGGCTATCGTCTTCATCGGTGCCGGCAGCGCCGTGTCCCGCTATCAGGACCTGCGCGCGGCAGATCTGACCATGCTGGCGGTGCCGGACGACCAGATAGCGCAGTGCTGTACGGAGCTGGCCGCAGGCGGGCAGATCGCTGCGGACAGCGTGGTATTTCATTGCAGCGGCGCCTTGTCATCAGCCGATCTGCAAGCCGCATCAGCTCTGGGCGCCGCGGTGGCGAGCGTGCATCCGGTACGCAGTTTCGCCGATGCGGCAGCAGTCGCCCGGCACTTCAACGGCACTTTTTGCGGCATCGAAGGCGACTCGCGTGCAGTCGCATTGCTGGAGCCGGCGCTCAGCGCCATCGGTGCCCGGATCATCGCGCTGCAGGCCGGCAGCAAGACGCTGTACCATGCGGCCTCCGTGTTTGCCTGCAACTATCTGGTGACCTTGATGGATGTTGCGCTGAACGCCTATGTCGCGGCCGGCATCCCGGAACACATTGCGCGCCAGATGGCCGAGCCGCTGGTGACCGAAACCATCAGCAATGTATTCCGGCTGGGGCCGGCGCAGGCGCTAACCGGCCCCATCGCGCGCGGCGATCTGGCGGTGGAAATCGGCTACGAACAGCTCGCCGAAACGCAGGAAGAAATATTATGGCTGTGCGAATCGGCGCATATCCCGGTGATCTGGGCGACGCAAGTGCTGGAAGGACTGGTCAAAGAAAACCTGCCCTCGCGCGCCGAAGTCACCGACGCGGCCATGGCCGAACGCGCCGAATGCATCATGCTCAACAAAGGCCCGTTCGTGCTGGATGCCATCGACGTGCTGGACCACGTCGTGGCCAGAATGGAATCGCACCAACAAAAGAAAAGCTCGCGCATGGGCATGCTGCATTGGTAAAACAATACTCCCTTCCCCCGCAGGCGGGGGAAGGGCTGGGGATGAGGGTCTATGCGTTGCAACAAAATTATTTTCTACTCAACGACCCTCACCCTAACCCTCTCCCGCCTGCGGGAGAGGGAATCTTAAGGACAAATTGTGACTGACCAACCCAAACTTTCCCTCATCGTCGCCATGGCGCAAAACCGCACCATCGGCGTGAACAACACCCTGCCTTGGCGCTGCCCGGAAGACCTCAAGCATTTCAAAACCCTGACCATGGGGCACCACATGATTATGGGGCGCAAGACGTTCGATTCCATCGGCAAGCCGTTGCCGGGACGCACCACAGTGATCGTCACGCGCAACACGGAATTGAAAATCGAAGGCTGTCTCGTCGCGCATTCGTTGCCGGAGGCCATCCAATTGTGCGCGGGCGACGACGAGATTTTTGTGGTGGGCGGCGCTGAACTTTACGCACAAGCGCTGCCGCTGGTGAACACGCTGTACATCACCGAGATTCAGCAGGAGGTGGAGGGCGATGCGCACTTCCCGGCATTCGATAAAAACACATGGCGGGAAAGCTCACGCGAAGTGCGTGCGCAGGAAACGCCGCAGCCATTGGTGTATCACTTCGTTACCTACGGTAGGGTGGGCACGTTGTTGTGCCCACGCGGTTAACGCTCAACATTCAACGCGTGGGCACATGAAACGTGCCCACCCTACGACATGCCTTGTAGATCGCCTATTGACGGGCATCTCCATGAGGTTAGCGTCAATTTATCCTGTGGTAACGGTCTTGCTCGTTCAGCATGAACACTTGGTTCAAACGGGTTTGGCTGCCAGAGACTTCGTTGAGTGTCGCCCCACCACCCGTTCGCCATGAGCCTGTCGAAGGGTCAATACTTGTCGAAGCGGGCGCAAAGTCCACGCCGCCATGTGTTGACCAACCACCCGCATTGTCAAGGTTGGCGAACGCAGGATTAGCCGCCCAATCGTATTGCGCAACCAACGTACTGCCATCCGGCGCGATGCTCAAGCCGCCATAACGGCTGCTGCGCAGCAGGCCGACGAAAGCCAGGCTCATGCCGCCTAGCGGGAGGGTGGGGAACGGCATCGGGGTTGTAGGGCGGGTCACACCCGCCGTTTGTTGTGTGGCATCGGCGGGTGTAACCCGCCCTACGGATGCGATGAGTTGTTGCATCAACGCCATCTCCTCCGCACTCGGCAACCTGCGCACACCCGCCGTCAGCGTTGCCCCCATGTAGTCGTTCGGGTCGGCGCTGTGCTCGATGCCTAATGCGTGGCCGTACTCGTGCAGGAGGACGGAGATCATGTCCATTTTGCCGTAGGCTGCGCTGCCCGCTTTGGCTACCCATTCATTGGGGTTGGAGGTGGGGAGGTATTCGCTGTTATCGGCGGGGGTGGTGTCGAGGGTGATGGTGGAGCCGGCGGTTTGTCCGATTGCGCCGTTGGGGAGGTCGGCAACATTCTGCGTTACGCCGGTAATAAATGATCCACCCAGTTAGGTGGAACTTAGCCAAGCGGAAAGCTGAGTATCTGTAATTGCCGAGTTAATTACACCCTCTGGTACATAGGATATCTTCCAACGCTTTCCTGTCTCATTGCATAGACTATCCGCTGCGTCATCGCTAATTTTTTGGATATTGAAAAAGTACTTAAGTGTTACCGACATCTCACCAAGCTCAACCCTCAATGAAAGACTATCTTTTCCTAAATATCCAACTTCTGGCACATAGTCATATCCAGCAAATTCCGATGCGCTGGATGCTGGGCTAACAACGAAACTTCCATGCTTTGGAGCAGTTACAACGCTTACCTGAGTAGCTGGCGGTATATCTATCTCTCGTCGCTCATACAATTCGAAATATTGCTGTGCATTCCCCAAAGGACCAAGGCTATATGGTATGCCTTGATAAGCCAAGCTTGCTGGGACCCCTTTGCACAGGCCAAATACTCTGTTCATCACTGTTCCAGTTTCGCCTGCTTGTGCAGCGGTCACAGGTCTTGCCTTTTGCCCCCAATCCACCTCCCCGCTTTGCTGCCCAGCCACGGCAACGGGCGCAATGATTCCTGCAATCGCGAGCACTAAAAGAGACGGGTGCAGTTTCATGTTCAGTCCTTTCCGGTGGATGTTTCGTTTTGTGTGACCGTTAGCTTGCTTTTGCCTTACGCTGGCTGGCGATTATTCGGCTTACTTTGGAATTGTGCAATCCGAAGTTTCCGCGTGGGCACATGAAACGTGCCCACCCTACGACACCCCTTGTAGATCGCCTATTGACGGGCATCTCCATCAATTCAATACATCCATATCCAGGTCATATTCACGCCCTTGCCCATCACCGCGATTTGCGGCACGAACTGCGGCACGTCGTCGCCGAACAAGCGCCACGCATCGAGCAAGCCGGGAACGGCCAGCAGCAGGGCGAGCCGGTCGGTGGATAGCCCGGTCGCTTGCGCCATGCCGACCGTATCGCCGCGCGGATGATTTTTCAGGAACGCGAGATAGGCCAGCGTCGTGCCGAGCTGCGCGCACACCATACCCGCGCCGAAGTTGGTCGGCTTGCGACCGCTGCTTTCGCGTTCGCGCAACACCAGTTCGTCCAGCATCCATTGCGTCTGAAAACCCGCCGAGGCGATTTGCAATTGATCGCCATGTTTGAATTGCGCGTTGGGATAGGTGATGGACAAACCGTCGTGCCCGACTTCATAACCTTTGGATTTTGCCACCACGAAATGCCCCGCTTCGTGCGCGGCGAGGCTGGCGGCAAAGCCCAACGCGAAGTCGCCGAAACCGGAACGGGCATAGTCGAACGACCAGGCTTCCGCGCGCGCAGCCTGCGGAATGATTGCGACAAGCAGCAATGCCAAAATACAAAAACGTTTGCGCAAAATATTCCTTACGGGGCGATTGAAAAATACAGCAGGCGCGATTCTGCCAGACACCACCCGCGCACTCAAGGCGCATCGTCTGCTCCGGTATAATTCCGCACCATGACTGAATCCATTTCCTCCCTCGAACTGCTCGCCCCCGCCAAAACCGCCGCCATTGCCCGCGAAGCCATTCTGCACGGCGCGGACGCGGTGTATATCGGCGGGCCGACATTCGGCGCGCGCGACAAGGCGGGCAACGCCATAACCGACATCGCGGAGCTGGTGAATTTCGCCCACCGCTTCCACGCGAAGATTTACGTCACGCTCAACACTATGCTGTTTGATGCCGAACTGGAAGCGGCGCGCAAGCTGGCTTGGGAGTGTTACGACGCGGGCGTGGATGCGTTGATTGTGCAGGACATGGGACTGCTGGAACTCGATCTGCCACCGATTGATTTGCACGCTTCCACGCAATGCGACATCCGCACGCCGGAGAAAGCGCGCTTTCTGGCCGATGTTGGTTTCTCGCAACTGGTGCTGGCGCGCGAACTGACCATTCAGGAAATCGCCAAGGTGCGCGCCGCCGTACCGCACGATACGGTGATCGAACATTTCATCCACGGCGCGTTGTGCGTGGCGTATTCCGGTCAGTGTTACATCAGCCACGCGCACACCGGGCGCAGCGCCAATCGCGGCGATTGCTCGCAGGCTTGCCGCTTGCCTTACACCTTGCAGGACGGACAAGGCCGCGTGGTGGCTTACGAAAAACATTTGCTGTCGGTGAAAGATAACAACCAGAGCGCCAACCTGCGCGCCTTGATTGATGCGGGTGTGCGCAGCTTCAAAATCGAAGGACGCTACAAAGACGCGGCCTATGTGAAAAACATCACCGGCCATTACCGTTTGTTGCTTGACGAAATTTTGCACGAGCGCCCCGAGTTGCACGCTGCTTCCAGCGGCAAAACCAAACTGCTGTTCACGCCAGACCCCGACAAAACTTTCCATCGAGGCGCGACCGATTATTTCGCGCAAGGCCGCAAGATGGACATCGGCGCGTTCGACACGCCCACCTTCGTCGGCCTGGAACTGGGCACGGTGACACAGGTTGGCGACAAGTGGTTTGAGATGGAATCTGATGAGAATTTGGCGAACAGCGACGGCTTGAATTATTTGTACAAGCGCGAAGTGGTCGGCCTGCAAGCGAACGTGGTCGAGCGGCGCGGCGCGGTGTGGCGCGTGTTTCCCAACGAGGCGATGCACACGCTGCCGGGTTTGTGCGCGGGGCTTGCCATCAGCCGCAACCGCGATCATGCGTGGGAGCAAGCGCTTGCCAAAAAATCGGCGGAAAGAAAAATCGGTGTGAGTGCGATTTTCGCCGAAACCGCCGGTGGATTTTCGCTCACGTTGCGAGATGAAGACGGCATCGTGGCAACGGCCTGCGCTGATTTTGATAAACAACCCGCAAAAAATCCGGCTGAAGCGGAAGAGAATGTGCGCGAACAACTGGCTCGATTCGGCAATACGGATTTTGAATTGCGCGCCACCACTTCATCCCCCCCCCCTCCAGCCCCCCCCTTGAAGGGGGGAGAGTGCGATGCTCCGTCAACCTTACTCCCTCACCTTCAAGGGGAGGGCCGGGGTGGAGATGGGTTAAATGCCATCACCCTCAACTGGTCGCAACCCTGGTTCGCCCCCAGCTCGCTGCTCAACAAACTACGCCGCGAAGCCGTGGAAATACTCGAAGCCGCGCGCCTCAACGCACACACCCGCCTGCCGCGCAAAGCCGCAGCAGAACCGCCCGCGAAATATCCCGAGGAGTCGCTGTCCTATCTCGCCAACGTCAACAACAGCGCCGCGCAAACCTTTTACGCCAAACACGGCGTGAAGCTGATAGCTGCCGCCTACGAGCAGCACCAAGAGGTGGGCGAAGTGTCGCTGATGATTACCCGCCACTGCATCCGCTATTCCTTGAGCCTGTGTCCGAAACAAGCCAAAGGAGTGATCGGCGTGCAAGGCCAGGTGCGCGCCGAGCCGATGGCGCTGCTCAACGGCAGCGAAAAACTGCGGCTGGAATTCGACTGCAAGAAATGCGAAATGCACGTGATCGGCAAAATCAAGAAACATATTTTGAAGATGCCGGTGGCGGAGCGGGTGACATTCCAGCCCCGAAAATAGCCCGAACAGCTCTTGATTTATCCTTGCACATTGAAAGGTAGTCTTTTAATATGCAGCCATGCTAAACCGCAGACTTCTACACAATATCGAACTTTCGCTGGCCGATTTTCCGGCGGTCGCCCTGCTTGGCCCGCGCCAAGCGGGCAAGACCACGCTGGCGAAAATCGTCGCGGCGCAACGCGGCGGCGGCCTGTATCTGGATCTTGAGCGTCCATCCGACCTGATCAAACTCTCCGACCCGGAATTGTTTTTGTCGCGCCATGCCGGGCAGCTTATCGTAATGGATGAAGTGCAGCGCAAGCCGGAGTTGTTCGCCGTGTTGCGTTCGCTGATCGACGAAAACCGCGCCCCCGGACGTTTTCTGCTGCTGGGGTCGGCCTCGCCGCAGTTGCTGCATCAAGCATCGGAATCGCTGGCCGGACGTATCGCGTTCCACGAGCTCGCGCCTTTCGACGTGAGCGAAATCCAGCCCAGCCATGTTGAACTGCAAAACTTCTGGCTGCGCGGCGGCTATCCGCTCAGTTGGCTGGCGAAGTCGGACGAGGCTTCGTTCGCGTGGCGCGAGTCGTTCATCACCACCCATCTGGAGCGCGACATCCCTTCGTTCGGCATACGCATCCCCGGTGCGACCATGCACCGCTTCTGGCAAATGCTTGCGCACTTGCACGGGCAGTTGTGGAACGCCTCGCGTCTGGCATCCGGCTTCGGCGTTTCCGCGCCCACCGTGCAGCATTACCTGAACATACTTGAAGCGACCTATATGTTGCGCAGGCTGCCGCCTTTGCAAGCCAATCTGGGCAAACGTCTGGTGAAATCGCCCAAAATTTATTTGCGCGACAGCGGCCTGCTGCACGCGCTGCTGGGCATCGTCAGTCTCAACGATCTGGCCGGACATCCCGTCGTGGGCGCATCGTGGGAAGGCTGGGTACTGGAACAAATCGCGCAACTGATCGCGCCACAATGGCAGCTTTCTTTCTACCGTACCGCGAGCGGCGCGGAGATAGACATCATCGCCGAGCGCGGCCAGCGCAAAATCGGCTTCGAGATCAAATTCTCCAGCTCGCCCGCACTCAGCAAAGGGTTCTGGTTGGCGATGGACGACTTGAAACTCGACCAGGCTTTCATCGTCGCCCCCGTGACAAGCGGCTACCCGCTTGCCCCCAATGTCGAAGTGGTTCCGGCGGCACAGTTGGCGGAAGTGCTGCAAACCCTCTGATAGCGACGATGCCACCGGCCTTCTATTTGCGAAAGGCAGGCAAAAAACCCATTCCCTAGTTACAATAAAAAACCTTTGTCGCACCATGCCTATGACAAAGACAACTCACTTAATTAAGGGAATGAATCATGGGAAATAAGGGGAATATCGACATACCTTTGCCAAGCGGCATGGAATTGCTTGAAGACGGCCAACATGCACAGGATGCGCTTTGCAACATGCTCAAGCCTGTCAAAGGCTTCGAGGTTTTTGACCGCGCCGATCTCGAATTTCTCGCTCGGCACATGAAGGCTTACCGCGTGCAGGCGGGATCGACGATTTTTCGTGAAGGCGACAGGAATAGTTATTTGAGCGTGCTGATTGAAGGGCGTGTCGGGGTTTACAAGGAAGACAGTAACGACGAAATCAAGTTTTTCGCCACCATTTCACCGGGCAGAATTTTCGGCGAAATCTCGGTGATCGATAATCTCCCTTATTCGGCGAGCATCGTGGCCGAATCCGAAGCCACCATCATCATCATGAGCCGCGAAGGTTTTCGCCAGTGCGTGGATGCCAAGCCCGCCATCGGCGTGCGCATGCTGGACCTCATCGCCCACCTGCTTTGCGCACGACTAAGATCTGTCAGCAATCAACTGGTGGATTACATTGACGTGTAACACCTGATGCTTCGAGAGGCCATGCAGGGGAGCACGTTTGGCTACCCCCTGCCAGCCTCTCAGCCCTGCGGCGCGGTCTTGACCCACGATAGATAGAGTTCCCACTTGGGGTCGGGTTTGGCTTCGGACTCGATGCGATACTCGGAATATTTTTGTTTCAGCGCGGGCGCGACTTTGTCGAGCTCGGCATCACCCCCGAAGTAAAAGAAATATTCGCGCAGCCCCGCCGATACCACGCGACGCGTGTAAACCGCCCAGCCGTGGCCATATTGCGAGACGAGTTGCAACAGGTCGTTCTCGATTTTGTCCAGCATCTCGGCTTCTTCGGGGTGCCAGTACGATCCTTCCGGTTTTTTTTGACACCACACGCCTATCCAGGCGAGGTTGGGCAACTCTTCGCCAGGCAGTTCGCCCACGAAGCTGTCGTCGAGTAAAACTTGCGATTGGTTGCCGAGAATTTCCGTGTCGTATAGTTGCCAAGTCATTTGCGTGCGTCCGTGTTGAAGTTGAAGATGCGCGATTATATTCAAGCTGTCGAAGTTGTTTGGTTTTTTGCTGGAGCCCGATCCGCATTGTTTCATTCAGACTACTGCCCGAAGATGCCCGTCAATAGGCGTTCTGCACGCACAGCATATTGCCTGCAACCGTGTTGATTGGCTTGCCGATACATGCGCTCTTCATTTATTGTTCGTTTGCTTTGTTCTCGCCACTCCGGCTGCAAAAGGCTGGGGTATGATGGCAAGCGTCGGCGCGGGCTTTGCACTTGAGTCTTTCGCCGGCCTCATTTCTCTTTTCCGCTTTGACTTTTGATGGAGGGTTCCATGAACAAAATCTTTCTGTTCGTTTTCGCATCTCTCGTCTGGACATCAGCTTATGCCGGGGAATACAACCCGAAAATGATGGTGTGTCGCCAGGATTTTGAAAAGCACTGTTTTAATGTCGAAGAAGGCGGCGGTCGCCAAATGAAGTGCCTGTACGATGTGCGCGAGCAGATTTCTCCCGCTTGCGCAAAGCTCATCAAGAAAAAATATGCGCGCTATGTGAAGCAGCACAAGAACTCGGAAGCCAAGTAATCCGGCTGGTTTAATTCAACATCCATACGCCGTCGTTCATTCATGCAGCGACGGCGTATCGGCACTGCATCTATATTTCCCACCTTACAACTCCCTGACATTTCAAAATATTTATTTTCGCCGCAACTCAAGTCTGCGCTTTTAGCTTTGTGCATAATGCCATCCACCTGATAAGTGGGGAGGCACATACAAATGGAAGACAATATAGTCTTTGTAAAAACTCCGAAAGGAGTCGAAGAAATGGAACGTCGCACCTTTGGTTTGCCGCAGCGCTCCCGACACATTCTGATAATGGTCGATGGCAAAAAAAACCGGGGAACGCTGGCCGGACTGGTCAGCTCGCCCGCGCTGGATGACGTTCTCGCTCAGTTACTGAATGACGGTTTCCTGGAGCTGGTTGCGGTTCAGGAGGAAGTGATCGAGATTCAACCACCACCACCGCCAGCAGCAGTCGCTGCCGCATCGGTTGCGATACCCGACGATCCGCAAGAGCGGCTGAAACTGGCGCGCACTCTAATCATCAATTCGACCCAAAATCATCTGGGCATGTTCGGCTCCGGGCTGATCGAAAAAGCCAAAAAAGCCCAGAGCTTCGATGATATTAAATCGCTGCTCTACGACTGGCACGATGCCATCGTTTCCGAAGCCGGAAAAAAGCGCGGCGAGGAACTCAAAGCGCATTTGATATTGCTGCTCACATAGTAGCGTCGGCGTTATTCCTTCAACCCGGATAACCCATTGCATCGTAGGTCGGGTTTTAACCCGACATGTCGGGCTGAAGCCCGACCTACAACACTGCTCGCATAGCGTTATTCTCTACGGCTTGTTCAAACACACCGCGCTCAGCGCGCAGTGTTGCGCCCATGCGCTCAGCACCAGTTTGTGCTGCCCGTATTCTGAAAAACTCGCCTTAATGTTGAACACGCTGCCGCTCAGTCGCTCGATGCGGCGCGCTTGTATCGTCCCCGCTGCATCGCGGTAAGTCGTTTCCACCGTCATCGCGCCCGTATCCAGCGGCACGAACGCCAGCACGATGCTCAGCATATTCAGCGCGGGCGACACCGGCTGAATGTCTTGCAGACGAATATCCATATTCAAGCGCGGGGCGGAAGCGTGCGCCGTGATGAGCTTGCCGAGTTGCACTTGCAGTTCCGCGCCCAATCTCTCCTCTTCAATTTTTTGTTGCGCGTTCAGTGATGCATCGGTCTGCACTTCTACGCGATCCAGTGCGAATTGCCCGAAGCGCGCGGGATCGAAGCCCGCCCGCTCATACAACCGCAGCGATTTGTCCTGATGGATGAGCAGCAGCCCGCTGTCGGCTGCGACCTCGTTGCGCGCATTTGGCGGCAGACTGGCGCATGCGCCCAGCAGGCTCAGGCTTGCCGCCACAAGCATGGCTTTCATTTTATTTTTCATGCGGCATTTCTCCGTTCGCCAACATGCGCGGTACCAGCCATGCGATGCCGTGTTTGATTGCATCCCAACCTTGCTCTTGCTGGATCGGAATGCCGCTCCACGCCACCGTGCGCCGTGCGCGCACCATCAAATGCAGCGCGCCCGCCACGATAAGATTGATGCTGATGTTGAGTTCAACCGCGTCAGGGTGCGTGTCACCGCCCAGCACTTTTGCGACTTGTTTTCCCCACTCTTCGCGCACCTCGTCCAACACTTGCGACAGCGCGTTGGGCGCGTCGATTTCCATGGCCAGAATCTCTATGGTTAGCGGGCGTTTGCGCAGCGCATCAATGAATCGCGACAGAAAAGCGGTGAGCAATTCCGCGATGGGTTGTTCGCGCAGCGCGACGATGTCCGGCAGCAACTCTTCGATACTTGGCCAGAAATTTCCGCGCTCGCCGAAGGCGCGCAACAGCTCGGGCAGGCCACCGTAATAACGGTAGATGAGCACCTTGTCCACGCCCGCCTGACGTGCAATTTCATTGATGCCCAGCGCGGAGAATCCATCGCGAGCCAGAATCTGCTCGACGGCGGCGAGAATCTTTTCTTCGGTCGCGGCCCGGTCGCGCGTGCGCGGCGCTTCTTTGTTTTTCTTGCTGCCGGATAGGCTGGCGCTCATGTCGCGCTCCTGACGAGGTCGCTCAATTTTCTGCGCGGCGTGGGCGCTGTATCCGGCGCATAACCGATGCGCGCCAGCATTTGAATGGTGTCGCTTTGCGGGTCGGTGCCGAGGTCGCGGTGCAAACCGAGAAATTGTTCGCGCATCTCGGAATATTCCTGCAACGCCTGCGACATCGGATGCAGGGCGACACCGCATTGCGTCGCCGCGAGCTGCATGCGCACAAACGACCGCCCCGCCTCGACTTGCTGGCTGCGCGAATTGCCGCGTGTCACCTGCCACACCCAAGCCATCGCGGAATTTGCCAGCGGCACCACGCTGTCGCGCATGCGCGCCGAAGCCATTGAACCGGGCGCAGGCGGCGCATCGCGGCGAAACAGGCCGACCGCTGCGGCGAACTCCGGCACGATCCCGGTCACGGTGAGACCGTCTCTGTGCGCTTCGATTTCCTGCTGCCCGACACGCAACATCTGCAACGTTTCCATGACTGCCGCATCGGTCTGCTGCTCGGCCATCCACGCCGCCGCCGCGCGACGGCGCAATTTGTTCACTTGTCCGATTTCCTGTGTTGCGCCGACTTGCATGCCGGGACGCTGCGCGGCGGACACGATGTCATCCAGTATTTTTTGGGACACGGGGCGCTGCACATCGAACGGCATGCGGTTGGTGCGGCGCAGCAGCACTTGCGCAAACAGCGGGTCGTTGAGCGCCTGCGCCGAGCGGCGAAATGTCAGCTTTGCCAGCGGCCTGTCATCCACCGCATTCGCGCCGAATTCGCCTTCGGGAAACAGCACCACCCCGGTCGCAAACCCGTCCGCACTTGCCGCCATCACCAGCAGCTCGATGAACGTGCCGTGCCCGATCACGATCTGCCTGCTATACGGATCGGTCGCGGGCAACAGGCGCTGCCTGTCCACATACAGCGCCAGCTCGTCCGGCTGCGCGCGCAGATCGACCAGCCAGGGCTGGATGTTGTGCGGGTTGGGCGCGAGCAGCGCGTAACTCAACCAGCGCAGCCGGTTGTCCTGCGCGGCAACCGGACCTTGCCAAGCCTCGGTCGATGTCACCTTCAGCGTGCTGCATCCCGCCTGCCCCAAGCCCGCGCCCACCAGCAAACCGCCGCCGACCAGGCGAATAAAATCGCGTCTTTGCATTTCTTTTCCCCTCTTTTTGTGCATTGTCACCTGCCAGTGACTTTAAGCGAGTAGCGGTGAATTGGTCAAGCGAATATTTGAATCCCATTTTTTGCGCATTGCCCGCTCAGTGCATTAACGCACAGAGAAAACAGCGAAGAAGGACGATGCTTCCGTTCGCGCTGATGCACTTTCCGCACCGGACAGCGCTCAATCAACCAATAAGGAGTTCGACATGAACTGGGATCGTATCGCGGGCAATTGGAAGCAGCTCAAAGGCAACGTCATGCAGCAATGGGGAATGCTCACAGACGATGAGTTTGATGTGTTGGCTGGGAAGCGCGAGCACATGGCCGGAAAAATCCAGAAATCGTATGCCATCAACCGTAACGAAGCAGACAAGCAGCTTGGCGCATGGTTGGCACGGCAAGAATTGATGCCGCAAAAGCGGCATTGAAGCCGCATCAATCTCAAGCGGCTGAAGGTTCAATAATTTCGCTGCCGGAAACCGGCAATACCCCTGAAATTCAAGGCATACGCAACCCAAAAGCAAGTTTTTGCAAGTATTGATATGTAAAGTATTTGCTATTGTTGCCGCGCATACGCTATGGCACGATGCTCGCGTCTGCAATACAAATACAGGCCGCCTCTAAAAATTCAAAATTCTAGGCAAGACAAGGCGCGAATAAAAAATTGCGACGCAGCATATGTTTGATATGTAAGAAGCAATTTTTTGTGAGCAACGCAGTATTGCGACGAAGTTTGGATTTTTAGAGGTGGCCTACAAAAATATCAGGAGTGGCAATGGGAGGCTTCATCGAGAATTTCAAACACCTCACGCTGGGTCGTTTGCTCATCATGATTTCAATCGTGGCGGTGGCGGTTTCCTTTCTGCTGATTTTCTTTTTGTCGCAGATCGTCAGAGACCATGCCGTGCATGAATTGGCGCGCGACGATGCGCGGCAGACTTCAAAAATGGTGTTCCAGAGCTTGTATTCCGCCATGCGCAAAGGCTGGAACAAGCAGGAGATCAACGATTCCATCCTGCGCCTGAATTCGTCTTTCCCCGATTTGCAGATTCGCGTTTTTCGCGGCGAAGTGGTCGCCGCGCAATTCGGTGCCATGCAGGGCGAGCAGGGCCAAATCCATCTCGATGCCGCGCTGGCTCAGGCGCTGAAAAGCGGCGAAGAGTCGATGACTTTCCCGGCCAAGGATTCCATCCGTTACCTGTTTCCGGTGGTGGCTACCGAAGAATGTCTGGTTTGCCACACGCAGTCGCATGTGGGCGCGGTGCACGGGGTGATCGACATCACCTATCCGATTACCTCGCTGAAAGTGTCGTTCGACGATGTCATCAATTCGATTGTCGCCTACACCTTGTTCACCATTCTGCTGGTGTTCGCCATCCTGTATTTGAAGCTGCGTTTTCTGGTGGCCAACCCCATCGCCAACCTGGTGAACGTGATGCGCAAAATGACGCTGGATATGGATTTGAACCTGCGCGTGAAAAGCGACAACTGGCTGATCGAACTCAAACACCTGACCGAGTATTTCAACCACTTGTTGCAGACGGTGCAGGATTACAACGCCAAGCTGGAAGAACTATCCATACGCGATCCGCTGACCGGCATGTACAACCGGCGCAAGTTCAACGAATTCCTGCGCTACGAAATCATCCGCGCGGAACGGCACGGGCACGGTTTCTCGCTCATCATGATCGACCTGGATAACTTCAAATACATCAACGACACCTACGGCCATCCCATCGGCGACATGGTGCTCAAAGAGCTGACGGCGATGCTGCTCGAAGGCTTGCGCAAAGGCGATGTGCTGGCGCGCATGGGCGGCGACGAGTTCGCCATCATCCTGCCGGAAACGCCGGTCGCCAACGGTCTCGTGGTGGCGAACAAACTGCACCAGACGCTGGTCGGGCGCGAGTTCGAATTGCCCGTCGGCAAGATACGCACCACGGCCAGTTTCAGCATGGTGAGCTACCCCGAGGACGGCAAGACCGAAGACGAGTTGTACGCCGCGATGGACGTGGTCTTGTACAAAGCCAAAATGCACGGCAAGAACCAGGTGATGGTGGCGGATCAGGCGGAAGACCGCAGCATGATGGTCGTCTTCAAGCAGGGCGATTTCCTGCGCAACGCGCTGCGCGAAGACAGGATAGAAGCCTTCCTGCAACCCATCGTCGAACTGAAGACCAACGCGGTGATGGCCTTTGAAGTGCTGGTGCGCATACGCGACAACGGCAAGATCGTGCAGGCGTGCGATTTTATCGAAGTGGCCGAAGAGCTGGGCATGGCGCAGGAACTCGACCGCGAGCTGTTCCGCAAGGGGCTGGCGCATTACGCCTATATCTCCAAAATACATCCGCAGGCCAAAATGTTTTTCAATCTATTCCCGCGCACCTTCAGCAACATCGAATGGGTGCGCGGCATTCCCGCCATGGTGCGCGCGGCGGGCGTGCCCTGCGAAAACATCGTGCTGGAAATCACCGAGCGCGAAGCCCTGCCCAACCTGATGCAGGTGCGCGCGATGATTGAAGAGTTGCGCGCCAGCAAAATCTCGGTGGCACTGGACGATTTCGGCAGCGGCTTCTCCTCGTTCCTGTACCTGAAATATCTGGAGATCGACTACGTCAAAATCGAGGGCAGCTTCATCCGCCAGATCGTCGCCGACCAGCGCGACCGCATCATGGTCGAGCACATCAACAGCATGGCGCACCAGTTCGGCTTGAAGACCGTGGCCGAATTCGTCGAAGACGAAATGACCGCCAAGATACTCGCCGAGATCGGCGTGGATTACGCGCAGGGTTATTACTACGGGCGACCCGAGTTGCCGGAGTGAAGGGCAGGAAAAGCAAAAAAACTTTGCCCGCAGATGACACAGATTCACGCAGATTTAGAATCTGAATAATCTGCGTAATCTGTGTCATCTGCGGGCGGCTTTGTGGTTTTTGATTTACGCATGCAGCGGCAACACCACCAGCGCTTCCAGCCCGCCTTGCGGGTGGTTTCTCAGAATCAATTCTCCGTTGTGGCGCTGCACGATGTTGCGCGCGATGCTGAGTCCCAGCCCCGTGCCGCCGGTTTCGCGTGAGCGCGAATGTTCGATGCGGTAGAACGGGGTGAACACTTTCTCCAGCAGTTCCGGCGCGATGCCCGGGCCGTGATCGCGGATGCGGATGAGGCACTGGCGCGCATCGCGGCTCAGCGACACGTCGGCGCGCTGGCCGTATTTCACGGCGTTGTCCAGCAGGTTGGACAGCGCGCGGCGCAAGGCCAGCGGATACGCTTTCAATTGCACCGGCGTGTGCTCGTGGTAGGCCACTTGTTGTCCGGCTTCCGCCGCGTCGCTGCACAAACTGTCCAGCAGCGAATCGAGATCGAGCAATTGTTTTTCTTCGCTGCTATCCAGACTGCGCGCCAGTTCCAACCCCTCCTGCAACATCTGCTGCATGGCCTGCATGTCGCCCACCAGCTTGTTGCGCAAGGTTTCGTCCGGCAGTTTTTCCAGACGCAGCCGCATGCGCGTCAGCGGCGTTTGCAAATCATGAGTGATCGCGGCAAGCATGCCGGTGCGCTCGCGCACGTCTTCGTAGATACGTTTCTGCATGCGGTTGAACGCGCGCGTAGCGACGCGCACTTCGTTCGTGCCCAGCTCCGGCAACACTTCGCCCGCGCGCGAAATATCGAGCCGGTCGGCGGCATCGGCCAGTTGCCGCAGCGGTCGCGTGGCGATGCGCGCCACCAGCCAGGCCAGCAAACCGATGCACAGCGCGAACAGCAGCAGGGCGCTCCACACCGGCGGCGGTGAACGCATGGGCGGCACGGGAACGGTCAGCGCCAGCGTGCTGCCGTCCTGCAACGCGATGTATAAACGCTGGCACTGCGGCGGTGCCGGCATGCGCCGCCGCCATCCCGGCTCTTCATCGCCGCAGGCGAAATTTCCTGCCTGTTCAGCTTCGATCCGCACCGCTTCCAGACGCTGATGCAACGCCTCTTCCAGCGCCGTATCCCGCTCGCCAAGCCCGGACACCGCGCCGCGCAACAGATGCCCGCGAATGCCCATGCCGTGCGGCTCGCGCAAATATTCTTCGCGCTGCGGCAACGGCATTCTTTCCAGCGTCTCGACCAGCGAAGCGATCTCGCCGGACAGATGCTGCGCGCGCACGCGCTCGAACATTTCCTGCTGCCGCGAATGGGTGAACAGCACCGTGCCCGTAGCGGCCACGATCATGCCCAGCAACAAAATCAGGAACAGACGACCGTGCATGGAACGGAAAATCGAAATCATTTTTGCAACCTCAATCGCAGGGTTTGTAGGTGCGAATTCATTCGCACGAATTTCGATTGATGTGCGAACACCCACAGGGTGCAAGAACCTCTTCGAGGTGAATTCGCACCTACAAAAGCAGGATTCATTGCGGTCATCTCAGCCTCCCCGCTTCACATTCGCCGCCAGCAAATACCCTTCATTGCGCAGCGTCTTGATGAGTAACGGCTGTCGCGCATCGTCGCCCAGTTTCTGGCGCAGGCGGCTGATGTGCAGATCGATGGAACGGTCCAGCGGATCGGTCTCGCGGCCCTGGGTCAGGCTCAGCAACTGGTCGCGGTTGAGCGCGCGGTTGGGGCGTTCCAGCAAAGCCTTGAGCAGGCGGTATTCGCCGCCAGAAAGCATGACCACCAAACCTTGGCTGTTCTGCAATTGGCGCGTGGTTTCGTCCAGCGTCCAACCGGCGAACTGCCATGTCGTCGCGACGGAAGTTTCGCTGCCGCCGGAATGGTTGCGCCGCAGCACATTGCGGATGCGCACCAGCAATTCGCGCGGCTCGAACGGTTTGCACAAGTAATCATCCGCGCCCATTTCCAGACCCAGAATCCTGTCCAGCGGCGCGCTGCGCGCGGTGAGCATGATGACCGGAATGGCGGAATGCGCGCGCAGGTCGCGGCACAGCGTCAGTCCGTCGCTGCCTGGCAGCGTAAGGTCTAGCACGATCAAGTCAATCGGCGTAGTGTCCATCATCTGCTGCATGGCCGCACCATCCTGCGCGGTGCTGATATGCCAGCCTTGCGCGCCGAGATAGTCGGCCAGCAGGCTGCGGATATCCGCATCGTCATCTACAATCAGGATGCGCGGCGCTGTGTCGGAAGTATTCATGCGGCGAACATTACATTGAAATTTGCACTCGCGGGCAACCGATACAAATCTGTACAAATTGTTTGTTGGCGGACATACGCCGGATACATGCGGCGGGTTAAATGGGCACCGTGCTTTGAGGCACGTTATTCAACCTAACAATGGAGAACGATCATGAACAAGTCAGTGAAGATGCTTATGGCGGGTGTGGCGATCGCGGCGTTGTCGGCCAGTGTGTATGCGCGCGGCGGCGACTGCGGCGACATGGGGGGCGGCCCGATGATGGGCGGAGGTTCGATGATGGGCGGCATGAATCCAGAGCGCATGCAAAAGATGCACGACACCCGCATGGCCGCGCTGCACGACAAATTGAAGTTGACCGCGAAACAGGAAACTGCGTGGAAGAAATTCGCGGCAATCGGCCCGATGATGAACAAAGCAGACAGACCCGATCCTGCCGAGATGGAAAAGCTGAACGCGCCACAACGTCTGGAAAAAGGTCTGGAGCACATGCGCGCCATGGAAGCGAAACTGGCCGAACACCTGGCCGCGCTGAAAGAGTTTTATGCGGTGCTGACACCGGAACAGCAAAAGACTTTCGACGATGAAATGCCGACACCCGGCGAGCGCGGCCAACGTCGAGGCCGTTAAGCCAACCTCATGAAGAAGCCCGTCGATAGGCGATCTACATGATGTTGCATTTGTAGGGTGGGCACGTATTTGTGCCCACGCGGGCTGATTGATAATTACACGTGGGCACATGAAACGTGCCCACCCTACCTTCGATTTTTAGAATTATTGAAAGGCTGTACGTGAAATATTTGTCGCGGATTTTTCTGTTGGTTGTTCCGCTGTTCGGTTGTGCGGTCGGGCCGGATTACGTCAAGCGCGATCCCGCCGCGCCTGCGGCATGGACCAACGCTGCCGCGATTAACACCCGGCAAAATTCCGAAGATATTTCGCGCTGGTGGCAACGTTTGAATGACCCGCTGCTGACCGAACTGGTGGAAGATGCGTTGCGCAACAGTCCCGATCTGCGCAGCGCGCAGGCCAGACTGCGCGAGTCGCGCGCGCGGCTCGATCTGGCGGACGGCGCGCGCTTGCCCACGCTGAAAGGTTCGCTCGCGGGCAGCCGCAGCAAGGGCAGCGCGGCCACCGGTTCGGGTACTACCGGCAATTTGTACAACGCCGGATTCGATGCGAGCTGGGAACCGGATGTGTTCGGCGGACAACGCCGCGCCAGCGAAGCCGCCGAAGCCGACGCGGATGCAACGCTGGCGAATCTGCACAACACGCAAGTTTCGCTGTGCGGCGAAGTGGCGCTGAATTATGTGCAATTGCGCAGCTACCAGCTCCGTCTCGACATCGCGCGCAACAATCTGGCGGCGCAGCGCGAGACGCTGCAAATCACCGAATGGCGCGAGCAGGCCGGTCTGGTCACCGCGCTGGAAGTGGAACAGGCGCGCAGCAATCTGCAACAGACGCTGGCCAGCGTTCCCGCGCTCAACACCAACTTGATTAAAGCCGAAAACCGGCTGGCAATATTGCTCGGCAAATTTCCCGCCGCGCTGCACGACAAATTGTCCGCCCCCGCAGCCCTGCCCGCTTTGCCGGATGTAATCGCGCTGGGCATTCCCGCCGAAACGCTGCGCCAGCGTCCCGATGTGCAAGCCGCAGAACGACAAGTCGCCGCAGAAACCGCGCGCATCGGACAGCAGACTGCTGCGCTGTACCCGAGTTTTTCCTTGAGCGGCAGCTTGGGTTGGAAGGCGTTTACGGCGGGCGCGCTGGGCACGGCGGATGCGTTGGCAAGCTCGCTTTCCGCCAGCCTCGCGCAAACAATTTTCGACGGCGGACAAACCCGCAGCCGCGTCGCCGCGCAAAACGCCGTGCAGGAACAAGCCCGGATCGCCTACGAAAAAACCGTGCTGAGCGCGCTGGAGGATGTGGAAAATTCGCTGGCCGCTTACGCCAACAACCGCGAACGCGCGGTGGCGCTGCAACTATCGGCCAGCGCAGCACGCAGTGCGGCGCAGATGGCAAAGCAACGCTACGACAGCGGGCTGATCGACTACCAGAGCGTGCTGGAAACTGAACGCAGTCGCCTGAGCAATGAAGACAATTTAGCCAGCGCCGAAGCCGATCAACTGACTGCGCTGATCGGGTTGTACAAGGCGTTGGGCGGGGGCTGGAATGAAGCCGATTTAAGTCCCTCTCCCGCAGGCGGGAGAGGGGTTGGGGTGAGGGTTGGCGAGTGACAACAACTCTTTGGGTTTCTCGCAAACCCTCATCCCCAGCCCTTCTCCCGCCTGCGGGAGAAGGGAGTGAAGCGAACAATACATTTTGCATTCCGAAACATTTGAAAGCATAAAACCATGAACCTCTCCGCCCTTACCTCGCGCAAAAACCTGCTCAGGATCGCCGCCTTGCTCGCCGCCCTCGCGCTCGTCTGGTACTTCTACCCGTCCGGCAACAGCAACGGCGTGCGCTATCTCACCGAGGAAATCGCCAAAGGCGATCTGGCGGTGACGGTGTCGGCCACTGGCAATCTGTTGCCCACCAATCAGGTGGAGGTAGGCAGTGAGCTTTCCGGCATTGTGGAAACGGTGCTGGTAGAAGAGAACGACCGCGTCACGCGCGGGCAGGTGTTGGTGCGGCTGGACTTGTCCAAGTTGAACGATCAGGTGACCAAATCCAAAGCCGCCGTGGATGCGGCCGAGGCGCAGGTGGCGCAGATGCGGGCCACGGTGAAAGAGGCCAAGGCCAATCTGGCGCGCTTGAGTTGGGTGGCGGAGTTGTCGCACGGCAAAGTGCCTTCCAAAGCCGAACTGGATGGCGCGGTGGCGACGTTCGCGCGCGCCGAAGCCAACGAGGCCAGCGCGCGCGCCCAGGCGGCGCAGGCGGTCGCCAGCTTGCGTTCGGATCAGACTAATTTGTCCAAGGCCACCATCCGCTCGCCGATCAACGGCATCGTGCTCACGCGCAAAATCGAGCCGGGGCAAACCGTGGCCGCTTCACTGCAAGCGCCGGTGCTGTTCACGCTGGCGGAAGATTTGTCGAATATGGAATTGCAGGTGAATGTGGACGAGGCCGATGTGAGCCAGGTGCAAGCCGGGCAGTCCGCCACGTTCAGCGTGGATGCTTGGCCGGGACGCAAATATCCGGCGCAGATTTTGCGCGTGGGCTACGGCGCGCAAACCACGGACGGCGTGGTGACTTACAAAACCATTCTCAAAGTATCCAACCGCGACTTGAGCCTGCGTCCCGGCATGACGGCCACGGCGGAAATCGCCACCGCCAATCGCACGGGCGTGTTGCTGGTGCCCAACGCGGCGCTGCGTTTCACCCCGCCCGCCGCCCAAACCGAAAAGAAAACCTCGTTCGTTTCCGGCCTGATGCCGCGCCCGCCATCACAGCCCAAACAGGTGAAAGACAAAGCGGCCAATTCCGTCAAACAAGTGTGGGTGTTGCGCGACAAGCAGCCCGTCGCCGTCGAAGTCAGCACCGGCTTGAGCAACGGGCGCTACACAGAAATTCTGGGCGGCGAATTGCAGGCTGGCATGGCGTTGATTACTGGGACGCAGAAGGCGGCGAAATGAATCACGCTATTGTTTTAGCTCCCCTCTCCCGCTCGCGGGAGAGGGGCTGGGGGAGAGGGTAGGCCATGTCGAGCAATCTTCTTTCAACCGCCCCCCCTCTCCCAAACCCTCTCCCGCCAGCGGGAGAGGGGACTGATTCTGCCGCCGACAAACCCATCATCGCCCTTTCCGCCATCACCAAAACCTACGGCCAGGGGCAAGCGGCATTTCAGGCGCTGGGCGGGGTGGACTTGTCGGTACAGCAGGGCGAGTTCGTGGCCATCATGGGGCCCAGCGGTTCGGGCAAATCGACGGCGATGAATATCTTGGGCTGCCTCGATACGCCGACTTCCGGCGCGTATATTTTCGACGGGCAACATGTGGAAAATCTGACGCGCGACCAGCGCGCTTTGTTGCGCCGCGATTATCTGGGCTTCGTGTTTCAGGGCTTCAACCTGCTGGCGCGCACCACTGCGCAGGAGAATGTCGAGCTGCCGCTGTTGTATCGCGGCGAGTCCGCCGAAGCGCGCCACCAGATGGCCAAAGCCGCGCTCAAGTCGGTGGGGCTGGACGGCTGGGAAGGCCACACCTCATCCGAACTTTCCGGCGGACAGCAACAGCGCGTGGCCATCGCGCGCGCCATCGTGACCCACCCCAAAGTGCTGCTCGCCGACGAACCGACCGGCAACCTGGACAGCAAACGCGGCCACGAAATCATGGAGCTGCTAGTCGGCATGAACCGCGATCTGGGCATCACCATTCTGATGGTGACGCACGAACCCGACATCGCCGCTTTCGCCGGACGCATCGTGCATTTCAAAGACGGGCGCGTGGAAAGCGACTCGCTAAATTCACAGCAAAAATCAGCCACGGATTTACACGGATGAAACACGGATATTTATTGCTAGAACCAAACCCCTCCCAACCTCCCCTTATCAGGGGAGGAGCCGAGCCTGCTCTCCCCCTGATAAGGGGGAGTTGGAGGGGGTTTGGTTTAAGGTTTATATCCGTGTTCCATCCGTGCTTATCCGTGGCTAATAATTTTTTCAGGAGCAACCACTAAATGGGCTGGACCACTCTTCTGCTCGCGTTGCGCGAAATACGGCGCAATTTGATGCGCTCTTTTCTCACTGTGCTGGGCATCGTGATCGGCGTGGCGGCGGTGGTCACTATGGTCACGCTGGGCAACGGCGCGACGCAATCGGTGTCGGATCAAATCTCCAGCTTGGGCAGCAACTTGCTGATGGTGCGCCCCGGCCAGCGCATGGGGCCGGGCAGCAGCAGTTCGGGCGCGCCCGCGTTCAAGATGGACGATGTCGAGGCGATCAAAAATCAGATCGGTTCGCTCAACGCCGTCGCGCCGTCGGTGAGCCGCTCGGTGGTGCTGGTGGCGGGCACGCGCAATTGGATGTCTTCCGTCACCGGCACCGATAGCGAATATTTCTCGGCGGGCAACTGGACGCTGGCGGAAGGGCGCACGTTTTTTGTTTCCGAAGAACGCGCGGGCAAAGCGGTATGCGTGATCGGCGCGACGGTGCAGAAAGAATTGTTCGGCGAGCAGAGCGCAGTGGGCGAAGAAATCCGCATCAAACAATTTTCCTGCGAAGTGATCGGCCTGCTCGCCGCCAAAGGCCAGAGCGGCATGGGGCGCGATCAGGATGACACGGTGCTGATGCCGCTGCGCGCCGTGCAGCGGCGGCTGACCGGCAAACAGGATGTGAGCATGATTCTGGTGTCGATGGCGGACGGCGCGGCTTCCGAGGATGTGGTCGCCGACCTCAAATCGCTGATGCGCGAGCGGCGCAAACTGGCGGACAACGAAGACGACAATTTCGACGTAATGGACACCAAAGAAATCGCCAAAACATTATCCGGCGCAATCGGCACCATGACCGCGCTGCTGGGCGCGGTGGCTGCCGTGAGTTTGCTGGTGGGCGGCATCGGCATCATGAACATCATGCTGGTATCGGTGACCGAACGCACGCGCGAAATCGGCATCCGCCTCGCCATCGGCGCGCTGGAAAAAGAAGTGCTGATGCAGTTCCTCACCGAAGCGGTGGTGCTGTCCGCATTCGGCGGATTGATCGGCATATTGCTGGCGGCGCTCGCCTGCGTGGGCCTCTCCGCGTTGCTGGGGCTGCCCTTCCTGTTCGACCCCAGCATCAACCTGCTCGCCTTCGGCTTCTCCGCCGCCATCGGCGTGATCTTCGGCTACGTCCCGGCACAACGCGCGGCGCGGCTGGACCCGATCGAGGCGCTGCGGCACGAGTAGCAGATCAAGTGAAAGTCCAACGAAGCTTCATTCCCTCTCCCGCAGGCGGGAGAGGGTTAGGGTGAGGGTCGTTGAGTTACCAATAATCTTGTTGCAACACACAGACCCTCATCCCCAACCCTTCTCCCGCCTGCGGGAGAAGGGAGCAAATTCAAACCCCCGCCCACCACAACCTGATACGCAAACCAATTTCCGTGGTGTACCCCACCTCGACAAAACGAATCTGCCCATCCGGCGCGATGATGAAACTGGCGGGCACGGCATGTACGCCCCACGCGGTTGAGATACTGCTGTCGGGGTCGTTTATCACCGGAAAGTCGATGCCTTGCTCGCGCATATATTGCGCCACTTGTTGCGGCGTGCCGCTTTGCATGGCGACGCTGATGAAGTCGGGATTGTCGCGCGCGAGCGCAGCGATTGAACCCTGCTCGGCGCGACACACCGGACACCAGGTCGCCCAGAAATGCACCAGCAGCGGACGCTCTGGATGCGCGGGCAACTGATAAGGTTTGCCCGCGAGCGTCACGCCCTGCAACACAGGCGCAACACCACTAACCATATCGCGTTGCTGCCAGAAGCGTATGCCCGCGACCACCACCACGAACAACAACACCTCGATAGCGATGCTGCGCCATTTACTTTTTTTGGTTGGGTCGGTCATGTTGGGAAAAGTGAATCAGAATTAACCAAAAACATCGTCATTCCCGCGAAGGCGGGAATCCAGCAAAGAAAACATTCCGCGCAGCGGACAAGCGCTTGGTTTTGTCCCGCTTCGCGGGGAGTATTCAATCAACTGGATTCCCGCCTTCGCGGGAATGACGGTTCTGGGTTATTTAGGATAAACGTCATAGCGCCAGTGTGCTGCCGGGTAAACCCAGCTCGCATTCGAGACATTTTCCAACACCCCGCCTCATGGAGAAGCGCATGAATAGGCGTTCTACGCAATATTGACGACGTAGATCGCCTATTCATGCGCTTCTCCGGGCAGTTCGCTTATTCAAAATCGCCCCACGGGTTTTTATTGCCGCTTTTGCCGCCGCTCTGCAAGCGTTCGATCTCGCGCCGGTCGCGTTTGGTGGGACGGCCTTTGAACGTGGGCAGCGGCAGGGCTTTGTTCAGCTCGGCGATTTCGGCGCGGCGGGCGCGACTCTCGTCTGTTTCGCGGTAGAGTTTCTGCGCTTCCGGCGCGGGACCGCGCCGGTTGGAGATGCCCAGCACTTCGATTTCAAAATGATATTGGCCGAGGCGGATCACCAACATATCGCCCGCGCCCACCGTCTTGGCCGGCTTGATGCGCGCCTCGTTCATGGTCACTTTGCCGCTCTCCACGGCCTCCACCGCCAGCGCGCGCGTCTTGAAAAATCGCGCCGCCCACAGCCATTTGTCGATGCGCAGTTTGTCGGAAGTGTCGGTCATTTTGAAAACCTACTTAGCCACGGATGAACACGGATGAAACACGGATGTAAGACATGCATTGCTTTGTTTTTATCCGTGTTTCATCCGTGTCCATCCGTGGCTGAATATTTTTTTCTTACTTCACGCAATCCACGTAATACACGCGGTCGCCGTTGCTCTTCTCCGCCACCAGTCCGTGAATATCGGTCTCAAATCCGGGGAATCGCTTGTTGAAATCGCGCGCGAATTTGAGGTAATCGACGATGGTTTTGTTGAAGCGTTCGCCCGGGATCAGCAGCGGAATGCCGGGCGGATACGGCGTGAGCAGCACGGCGGTGATGCGGCCTTCGAGGTCGTCGATGCCGACGCGTTCGATCTCGCCGTGCGCCATTCGGGCGAAGGCATCCGACGGTTTCATCGCGGGAACCATGTTGGACAAATACATTTCGGTGGTGAGGCGCGCCACGTCGTTGGCTTTGTAGATGCCGTGGATTTCGTCGCACAAATCGCGCAGACCGATTTTTTCGTAGCGCGGGTTTTTGGCGATGAATTCCGGCAGCACGCGCCACAGCGGCTGGTTCTTGTCGTAGTCGTCCTTGAACTGTTGCAGCTCGGTCACCATGCTGTTCCAGCGGCCTTTGGTGATGCCGATGGTGAACATGATGAAGAACGAATACAGGCCGCATTTTTCCACCACCACGCCGTGTTCGGCCAGGTATTTGGTGACAATGGAAGCGGGGATGCCGCTGTCGGCGAAGTCGCCGTCCACATCCAGTCCGGGCGTGACCACGGTGGCTTTGATCGGGTCGAGCATGTTGAAACCTTCGGCCAGTTTGCCGAAGCCGTGCCAGCGGTCGTCGCCGCGCAACACCCAGTCGTCGCGCTCGGCCATGCCTTCTTCGGAAAGATAATCCGGCCCCCACACTTTGAACCACCAGTCCGCGCCGAACTCGGCATCGACCTTGCGCATGGCGCGGCGAAAATCCAGCGCTTCGCAAATGCTTTCTTCCACCAGCGCGGTGCCGCCCGGCGGCTCCATCATCGCGGCGGCCACGTCGCACGAGGCGATGATGGCGTACTGCGGCGAGGTGGAAGTGTGCATCAGATAAGCTTCGTTGAAACAGTCGCGGTCGAGTTTGCGCGTCTCGCTGTCGCGCACCAGAATCTGCGAGGCTTGCGACAAACCGGCCAGCAATTTGTGCGTGGATTGGGTGGAAAAAATCATCGACTCTTTGGCGCGCGGGCGGTCTTTGCCCACGGCGTGCATGTCGCGATAAAAATCATGGAACGCGGCATGCGGCAACCACGCTTCGTCAAAATGCAGCGCGTCAATTCTGCCGTCCAGCATTTCTTTCAGCATTTCCACGTTGTACATCACGCCGTCGTAAGTGCTTTGGGTGATGGTGAGGATGCGCGGCTTTTTGGTTTTGTCTTTGATGAACGGATTCGCGTCGATTTTGCGCTGAATCGTTTCCGGCTCGAATTCGGATTTCGGGATAGGACCGATGATGCCGAAATTATTGCGCGTCGGCGTGAGGAACACCGGCACCGCGCCGGTCATCATGATCGCGTGCAAAATGGATTTGTGGCAGTTTCTATCCACCACCACGATGTCGTCCGAAGCCACCATGGAGTGCCACACGATCTTATTGGAAGTGGATGTGCCATTGGTGACGAAGAACAGATGATCGGCGTTAAAAATACGCGCCGCGTTGCGTTCGCTTGCTGCCACCGGGCCGGTGTGGTCGAGCAACTGCCCTAGTTCGTCCACCGCGTTGCACACGTCGGCGCGCAACATGTTCTCGCCAAAAAACTGGTGGAACATGCGCCCCACCGGCGACTTCAAAAACGCCACGCCACCGGAGTGTCCGGGGCAATGCCAGGAATACGAACCATCTTGCGCATAACCCACCAGCGCGCGAAAAAACGGCGGCGCGAGCGAATCCAGATAGGTCTTCGCCTCGCGGATGATGTGGCGCGCCACGAATTCCGGCGTGTCCTCGTGCATGTGAATGAAGCCGTGCAACTCGCGCAGAATGTCGTTCGGGATATGGCGCGAAGTGCGCGTTTCGCCGTACAGATAAATCGGGATGTCGGCATTCTTGTAGCGAATCTCTTCCACAAACGCGCGCAAAGTGCGCAGCGCCACTTCCGTCTCCTCCATGCTGCCCGCGCCGAATTCCTCGTCGTCGATGGACAACACAAACGCCGATGCGCGACTCTGCTGCTGCGCGAACGAAGTCAAATCGCCGTAACTGGTCATGCCCACCACCTCGATGCCCTCTTTCACGATGGCATCCGCCAGCGCGCGAATGCCGTGACCGCTGGCGTTCTCCGAACGGTAATCTTCGTCGATGATGATGATGGGAAAGTTAAATTTCATGGGTGACTCCTGACTGCGGGTAACGGGTTAAAAAGTGGCGCGGATTGTCGCAGGTTTTTTGGGCAAAAGGGGAGGAAACAGAGACGGTTAACTGACGGCGACCGGATGCCTGATGGCGGGCTTGGTCGCTTGTCCGTCGCTTTGCATCAAACTGTGCAGCGCGATGCCGATTTTCTGCGCGAATATGACAGGGACTGCATTGCCGATCTGGCGCATGGCTTCGCCCCAAGCGCCGCGAATTTCATAGTTATCGGGGAAGGTCTGCAACCGTTTGGCCTCGAACACGGTGAAATAGCGTAGCGAACCATCGCGGAAGCGAATCATATTTTCACCGCCGGGTACGCCATGTCCGCCTGCTTTGATAGTCTTGGCCGGACTGTCGAAATCGCTGCCGGTGTGCCCCGGATAGGTTCGCGCGCCATCGCGGAATTGATGGCCTGCAATGCAATGCGCGGATTGCGGGTCAGGCACATCGGCCAGCGTATCGCGTATCGTGCGCCACGGTTTGGTCTCCGGCGCAAACAAACCATAACGCGCCATTCTTTCGCGCACCACCTCGGTCAAGGTTTCTCTGTCGCTGCGAGCAACCTGATGCTTATCCCAATATTCGCCCGTAATGTGTTTCGCCCACAGCAGCGCATCTTCGGAATGTGTCGCCACCGGAAAACGCCATTGCTGCCAGACATCGGCACGTGTACCCACGATCACCACGCGCTCGCGCGCCTGCGGCACGCCGTAGTCCGCCGCATTCAGCAATTGGTAGGCGACGCGATATTTGAGTCCGGGGTAATGCGCAAAATCGGTCTTGCGCAACAACTGCAAATGATCTTGCCAGCTCATGGCCGCATTCGCGGCAAACTCGGGGAAGGTCAGGCGCAGAATGATGTACTCGAAATATTCGGCGAACGAAGACCGCAACAGCCCTTTCACGTTTTCAAAAACAAACGCGCGCGGCGCAAGCACTTCAATCGCGTTGATCGCATGCGGGAACATGTCCCGCGCATCTTGATTGGCCTGATGTTTGCCGCCCAGAGAAAACGGCTGGCACGGCGGGCCTCCGGCCACGACATCAATGTTGCGCAATGAAGAGAAATCAAAATCTCTTACATCGCCGCAGAATACTTTTTCTTCCGAGAAATTTGCTGTGAGCGAAGCGCAGGCATGTTTGTTAAATTCCACCAACGCCGCATGCTCAAACCCCGCCAGCGCCAACCCTTTCGCCAGCCCGCCCGCCCCGGAAAAAAGTTCCAGCGTTCTCATAGGTTTTTGAAATGTGCCGTAATGGCAGAATGAATAGCTTGATCGGATTTATGCTTGCCTTTGCACTTCTCCGCCCACTTGCGTCCGGGATGAATAACATCCCAGTCCGACCGCGCTTGCTCATATCTACCGCTACCCGGATCGTGATTACCGAAGCCATCCACCGCCATATTCCACAACGGCTTATTCAGCTTGATGAGCGCCGCCTCTATCGTGCCTATCATGTCCGAACCGGCATCTTCAAAGATCACAAAGCGACACTTGAAGTCATCTACCTCCAGACCATTGCCCAGCGCGATGCTGCGACTATGCTCACGCAAGCGACCAAACAACTCGCGCGATTGGTTCAAGACATCATCCGACACCCTCGCTTGCCGCCAACCTTTAGGCACAGCCTTGCCGACATAGATCGGATGGCTGTATGCGAGCCTGTTTAGTTCGGAATATTTCTTATAGAGCGGATTGTTTCCAGTGTAGTAAATCGCATAGACACCCGTACCCAAAAAACTTTCCGGTGGCGGGAGCGAATGCACGGGTGTGCCGTTGAAAAAACGGATGGCATCTTTTACCAGCTCGACGAAAGCCGCGTTTGTATAAACGTGTTCCTTTCTGTCAAAGCTCCCCGACTTCATTTCGTCCTCCCCCCGATGACTTCCTCGAAGTAAGACTCAAGTTTTTTCTTTAACTCAGTCACATTTTCAAACTCACGTACATTGTGAACAGATAAATCGAAGTGCAATTGAGTACCTTTCTTTCGAATGAGAATTGGACGTTTACCAATAGCGTGCGCATAACCAATTTCGTAATACACGTTGGGGCGTTCAAGAGAAAGGTCTGCAATTAAAAATTCGCACTCCCGAATCTGTCGCAAGACTACATCCGTGATTTGCTGCTGATGTTCTATTTCATCAGCTCTTACTGCACTAATGCCAAACTTGGAACACGTCTCCTTAATTGAATTAAGCACGTCTATCAAGTCAGGCTTACTTGGGTCAATCGGCATAATAATGAATGCCGTATTGTTTTTCTGCTTTACCTCATCCCTTTGTACTACCGCAGTCGAATGGAGTTGAGACATAAAATTTCTCACTGAACCGCCAACGCTAGTGGTTGGCTTCCATGTGTAAAACTCCTCCATCAAGTTGTCTAAATTCTCATAGGCAAGGTATGCGTCATAGCTCTCGTCCCCACTAGGGAACGATATAGATATATAGCCACGATTATTACTACCACCAGACGCACTTCCTATGAATTTGCCAAGATCGGACATTAAACGTAGCGCAATCTCGACATTGTGCACTTGCAGTCCAGTCTTCTCAGCCAAGTCGCTCGCAGTTACTCCCTCAATTCCAGGCGCACTAATTATCATTTCCTTAATTTTGGCAATTACCTGTTCAACCTCGCCAAATACCATGCTGTCTGGATCAATCAGCCAAAGTCCAATTAACGTTAGGTGGTCATAACGGTACAGACGTTGATCGATGTTTCTAACATCAAATTCCTTAGGCAGTTTCCCATGCAGCTTCACCTTCGTTTTTCTAACATCAAACTCCTGACTCTGATAAACCTCGGTCAGCCAAAGCCTTTCATGCTCGGTTAGTTGCGCTTGCTTGAAGGTGTACTCCATTTGATAACTCCTACGAATTCAGCGTCAGGTTTGCTTGCCAGCCGGATAAGGATTCTCTAGCTGTGCCACCAGTTCCGCCAACACCCCGCGAAACTGCTGCTCGTCGCAGCCCATCAGCACGGCATCGGCCAGTGCGTCTTCGCAGACTTGGCGGATCTCGGCGAGGTTTTCTTGCAGGACTTTGTTCTTTTCCACGCAGGCGATGACTTTGCCTTCGGGAGAGCGCCAGATGATTTGCTCGGCTTGCAACATCAAGTCTTCGGCAACGTAACGCCGACCTGCCCCTGATACTTACCGCCACGGTCTTTGTATGAGGTTTCGCACACTTCGTCGCTTTCGAAGAACAGCACTTGCGCCACGCCTTCGTTGGCGTAGATCTTCGCGGGCAGCGGGGTGGTGTTGGAAAATTCCAGCGTGACGTAGCCTTCCCATTCCGGCTCGAACGGGGTGACGTTAACGATGATGCCGCAGCGCGCGTAGGTGGATTTGCCGAGGCAGATGGTCAGCACGTTGCGCGGGATGCGGAAGTATTCGATGGTGCGCGCCAGTGCGAACGAGTTGGGCGGGATAATGCAGTAGTCGGCTTCCACGTTGACGAAGGAATTCGGGTCGAAGTTTTTGGGATCGACGATGGTGCTGTTAATATTGGTAAACAGCTTGAATTCGCGCGCGCAGCGGATGTCGTAGCCGTAGCTGGACGTGCCGTAAGACACAATCTTGTGCCCGTTCACTTCCTTCACCTGCCCCGGCTCGAACGGTTCGATCATGCCGGTTTGTTCCGCCATGCGGCGTATCCACTTGTCTGACTTGATGCTCATTGCTTTTGGGTGAGACGTGAAATGGGAAACGTGAAATGTGAAACGTAGAACCGGAGCGGCTTACCTTTCACCTTTCACCTTTCACCTTTCACGTTTCACGCTCCTCCGATAAATTTGACGGGCGCGATTTTACCCAATTCCGCTGGGGAGTGCGGGTTTTGCTACAATCGCGCCTCGCTAAAGGAATCGTGCAAAATGTCCAATAAACCCCCCCGTAAAATTCTAGTTACCTCCGCCCTGCCCTATGCCAATGGCAGCATCCATTTGGGCCACCTCGTCGAATACATCCAGACCGACATCTGGGTGCGCTTCCAGAAAATGCGCGGCAACACTTGCCATTACGTGTGCGCCGACGATACCCACGGCACGCCCATCATGCTGCGCGCCGAGAAGGAAGGCATCACGCCGGAGCAGTTGATCGCCCGCGTGTGGCAGGAACACTTCGATGACTTCGCCGCGTTCCACGTCGAGTTCGACAACTACGGCTCGACCAACTCCGCCGAAAACAAGCAATGCGCGCAAGACATTTACCGCACGCTGAAAGCCAACGGCCTGATCGAAGTGCGTTCCATCGAACAGTATTTCGACCCGGTGAAAAACATGTTCCTGCCGGATCGTTTCATCAAGGGCGAATGCCCAAAGTGCCACGCCAAAGACCAGTACGGCGACAACTGCGAAGTGTGCGGCGCGGCCTACGCGCCCACCGATTTGATTGAGCCGTTCTCCGCCGTGTCGGGCGCAGCACCCGTGTTGCGCAATTCCGACCACTACTTCTTCAAACTTTCCGCCGACACCTGCCAGCAGTTTTTGCGCGAATGGACGCGCAGCGGCGCACTGCAAGCCGAAGCCGCCAACAAGATGCAGGAGTGGCTGGGCGAAGTCGGCGAAAACAAATTGTCCGACTGGGACATCTCGCGCGACGCGCCGTATTTCGGTTTCGAAATTCCCGACGCGCCGGGGAAATATTTTTATGTGTGGCTGGATGCGCCGGTGGGGTATATGGGGAGCTTTAAGCAGTTGTGCGCAAAAAGCACCCTCACCCCCAGCCCCTCTCCCAGAGGGAGAGGGGAGCAAGTGCCCCCTCTCCCTCTGGGAGAGGGTTGGGGTGAGGGCACGCCTTTGAACTTCGACGACTACTGGAAACAAGGCTCCGACACCGAGCTATACCACTTCATCGGCAAAGACATCCTCTACTTCCACGCGCTGTTCTGGCCAGCCATGTTGCAACACGCCGGATTCCGCACACCGACCAAACTGTTCGCGCACGGCTTCCTCACCGTCAACGGCGAGAAAATGAGCAAATCGCGCGGCACGTTTATCACCGCGCGCAGCTACGTCGATCACATCAAGAACACCGAATACCTGCGCTACTACTACGCCGCCAAACTCAACGGCACGATGGAAGACCTCGACTTGAACCTTGAGGATTTTGTGGCGAAGGTGAACAGCGATTTGATTGGGAAGTTCATTAATATTGCTGCACGTTCGGCTGGATTCATTACCAAACGATTTGCAGGCGAATTAACGTCGTTGCCATACGAAGATCTGACAGAGCACAAACTTAAAACAGGCGGAAATACTTACAACATCCCTCCGCGCGAGATGGTACTTATCCGCGAATACATGAAGGGATTCACTCGCACAATTCATGACGCTTACGAACAAAGACAATACGCTCTTGCCCTCCGACACATAATGTCCCTGGCTGACGAAGCAAATAAATTTGTTGATGATTGGAAACCTTGGGAGTTGGCAAAAGACCCTAATAAGGTAGAAGCACTACATTGGTGTTGCTCCGTTTCATTGCAAGCGTTCCGCTTTCTTGCTCTATATCTCAAACCGGTCTTACCTAAGCTTGTCTCTGATATAGAGCAGTTTCTCAACATCCCTCCCCTGCAATGGCAGGATGCTGAAACTCTGCTTCCTGCATCGCACAAGATAAATGTTTATGAACACCTCATGACCCGCCTCGACCCCAAACTGATCGAAGCCATGGTCGCCGCCAACCAGGAAAGTTTAAAACCCATGACCGAAGCACATTCGCAGCAACGCCATGCCGAGGCACAGCAACACACACCCTCTCCCCTAGCCCCTCTCCCGCCAGCGGGCGAGGGGAACAAGATTGCGCCGATTGCGGAGACCATCTCCATCGACGACTTCGCCAAGATCGACTTGCGCGTGGCACACATCGTCAATGCCGAGCATGTGGAAGGCGCGGAGAAGTTGTTGAAGCTGACGCTGGACATCGGCGAGGAGAAACCGCGCACGGTGTTCGCCGGCATCAAGTCGGCTTACGACCCCGAAAAACTCAAAGGCCGCATGACGGTGATGGTCGCCAATCTCGCACCGCGCAAGATGAAGTTCGGCATGTCGGAAGGCATGGTGCTGGCGGCTTCGGGCGAAGCACCGGGGCTGTTTGTTCTGTCGCCGGATGACGGCGCGATGCCGGGCATGCGCATCAAGTAAAAAAACAAACCTGTTTGCCCGCAGATTACACAGATTAACGCAGATTTTTTTCGGCATGCTCCACTTCTCGCAAAAGATAGTGCAAACCCTCTGATGAATGTGGCTGTTCAATCTGCGTAATCTGTGTAATCTGCGGGGAGTTTTTTGATTTTTAGATTCGACCAACCTCTTCACACCGGAGCACCCTCATGGACTACGACGTTCTCATCATCGGTTCCGGCCCTGCCGGGCAACACGCGGCTTGGCAGGCGGCGCGCATGGGCAAGCGGGCGGCGATCATCGAGCGCAAACCGAAGATCGGCGGCGCGGGTTTGCAGACGGGGACGATTCCCAGCAAGGCGCTGCGCGAGGTGGCTTATCAGTTGTCGCGTTCGGGCGGGATGCGCCAGGCGTTTTCGCCCGACAGTCGCGTGCGATACGGGTTGCTGGCGGATGCGGTGCGGCGCAAGGAAGGCGTGATCGCGCAGCAGGAGTCGGTTCTGCTGCAACGCATTTTGCGTCACGGCGTGGCGCTGATTCCGGGCGAGGCTTCGTTCGTGGATGCGCACACCATGCAGGTGACCGATGCGTCGGGCAAGACGCGCAACATCTCGGCAGAGGTCGTCATCCTCGCCAGCGGTTCGCGTCCGCGCCGTCCCGCCGCAATTCCCTTCGACAAAAAAACCGTGCTGGATTCGACTTCGATTTTGAATCTGCGCCAGATGCCCAACAGTTTGCTGGTGGTGGGCGGCGGCGTGATCGCGTGCGAATTCGTGTCCATTTTTGCGTCGCTGGGCACGCAAGTGAGCGTGGTGGATAGCCATGCGCAATTGCTGGAATATCTGAGCGAAGATGTGGTGGACGTGTTGTGCGAAAGTTTCTGCAGCATGGGCGTGACGCTGCACATGCAAGAGCGCGTGGCGGAAATCCGCCGCGAAGAAAGTGGCACGCTCACCGTGCTGGAAAGCGGCAAACAGATACGCACCGATGTCGTGTTGTTCGCGCAAGGGCGCGAGCCGAACAGCGAAGGTTTGCAGGTGACCAACGCGGGCATCAACATCAAGGACGGTTGGATTGGAGTCGATCAACATTTCCAAACCAACGTGCCGCACATCTTCGCCGTTGGCGATCTGATCGGTCGCCCCGCGCTGGCTTCAACCGGCATGGAACAAGGACGCGCGGCGGTGCTGTACGCCTTCGGCGGCGGCAAGCAACAGATGGCGGAAAACCTGCCGATGGCGGTTTACACCATCCCGGAAATTTCCTACGTCGGCAAAACCGAAAAAGAAGTGCAGCAGGAAAACATCCCCTACATCATCGGACGCGCCTACTTCAAACACAGCGCACGCGGCCAGATCATCGGCGACGCGCAAGGCATGCTGAAACTGATCGTGGATACCCGCAACGAAAAATTATTGGGCGTACACATCGTCGGCGAACAAGCCAGCGAACTGGTGCACATCGGACAACTGGTGATGAACCTCGGCGGCACCGTGCGCGATCTGGTCAGCAATGTGTTCAACTACCCCACACTGGCCGAATGTTACAAACTTGCGGCGGTGGATTGCACGCATCAGTTGGAACAGAAGAAGGTTTCCTGACCGCAAACAGAAAGCCCGGCAATGCCGGGCTTTCTTGTTTTGGTGATGCACGAAATATTGGATGGCGTTTACACCCCGGCTAATTCGGCTTGCATGGAATATCAAAATCAACATGATAATGATCGTCATGGCGAATCCATGCTTTGCCTTTCATGAAATTAATTTTGTCTTTCAGATATTCCCCGCGCTTGGTCGCCAACAGCTTTGGTATAAATGATGGCTCAAAAATAACGAGTGCGATTCCAAAACCTTTTGCCTTGGCAGCCATATCCAGTTGATAGAGATGCTCGCCAATCGCCTCAAAATCAATTGTATAACCTTCAAATTTTGCCTTTTCATCAAAATCAATGCCATAACCAAATTTATTGGTGACTCCCGTCGGCATCCGAACTGAATGTCCTGCAACATCAATAACAGGGACCATAAAATCTACAGATAGCCCGTTCTTATGAGTACGGTGGGGCCTGATTCGCCCACCAGAAGCCCACCCTGTTTCCCCGTAAACAAACACCTTGCCCGCTGCCGATTGCTCCAGATTGCGGTAAGCCGTAGTGACAATCCCTGAGACAAGCGAATGAACATAGGTTCGACCGAGGGTGATACCCAAGGAGCTGTATGCAGAAAAGTTTTTTCCATCGGCTGGCAATTGAATGCCATTTTCAAGCCGACCGTTGGAGACAGTCCCATAGCAAGTGCTTTCAGATGCGCATGCAAACATTGGCGCAAAGATAAAAAGGATTGTTATCAGTACTCGCATAAATTTCGTAAAACAGAAGGCCTCCAAGCCAACGCAAACTTCACCCAAACCATTTCACCCTCGCCTTTTTCGCAGTCCTATTCCCACAGGGTTAAAAAATCTGCACAAGAAAATGTGTGCATCACCGAGATCACCTATTGACACGGCTCTACAGGCTATTGAGCTGCGAAAAAACTATTTCTCGTCCGCACTCATTTGAAACACTTCGCCCGCAAGGTTGCGGCATTCGCCGATGGCGCGGCTGAAGTCGAACAGGAACTCGCAGCTCAGGCGCTGGCCTTTATCCGAGATCATTTGCGCGCGCACCGAGTTGGATGAATATGTCGATACCGTGTTGCGCGAAAAAGGGCTGGCACCGCCGAAGGATTGCGAATGCGACACACCGCTGGCGATCATATAAAACCCTTTGTACAACTGCCCGTCCACCACCGCTTCGATGCGCTGCCCGTCCGGGAAAATCGTTCCCTTTTGAATTTTGGATGCGGGATCGACCAGTTGAAATGGCACGGGCTGCGGAGCGGAACAGCCCGTTACCACTGCCAGTAGCAACACGCTTGCGCTGACATTTTTGATGGTTGTTTTCATTTTTATTCTCCTTGCACACGGTTATTTGACGGGGTGTTTCAGCTGTTTTTCTTCGGCTATTTTTTTCAGCCAGTAATGAATTTCCGGCAGTGCCGCATTGGCCGCATCTTCGCCAGCCTTGACCAGACTTTGTTTCGAGGCCGGATTGATTTTGGGTGTCTTGCCGATTTGCGGCCGGATCACCACCTGCGCCGCCTTGATTTCATTTTCGGCGATGGTCTGTTGCATGATGCGCGCTCCTTGTATCCATATTTGTAGCGCGTTCGACAGCTTCTGTCCGTTCGCTGGCACACTCGAAACATCCACCGCGATCACAATATCAGCGCCCATCTGCTGCGCGATTTTCACCGGCACGGGATCTTTCAGACCGCCATCGACATATTCCGTTCCGTTGATTTCAATCGGCAGGAACACGCCGGGAATGCTGCTGGACGCGCGCACCGCCATACCGGTGTTGCCGCGATTGAACGCCGCCGCCTTGCCGCTTTCCAGTTCGGTAGCGACTGCGGCAAACGGCTTGTCGAGCTGCTCAATGGTGCGGTCGTGCAACTCGTTGTTGATAAAATCCTGCAAGCGCTCGCCGCGAATGTAGCCTTCAAACGAAAGCTCGAAATCGTTCAGCTGCCCCTGCTCCAGATTGAGCGCCAGCTTCTCCAGTTGCGCCGCATGGAAACCACCCGCGTACAGCGCGCCGACAAAACTGCCGACGCTGGTGCCGACCACCATGTCCACCGGGATATGGTTTTCTTCCAGCACTTTAATCACGCCGACATGAGCGAAGCCCCGGCTGCCGCCACTGCCCAGCACCAGCGCGACCAGAGGCCGGTCTGAGGTGAGCGCGACGATGGGCAATACTTGCGGCGGAGGGAGCGTGCTTTTTACCGGCGCGCTGGCACACGCCGCCAGCAACAGCAGCGGCAGTAGCAACCCGAATCGCTTAAAGGGCATCGCTAAATATTCGTCACACCGGCGAAGGCCGGTGTCCAGTAATAATAAAGGCACAGCGCAACGCGCTGACAAAACAGCATTTTTGATAAAACCGCTGGATTCCGGCCTTCGCCGGAATGACGGAATTTGAATTTTTAGAGATGCCCTAAAAGCGTTCAGCATATATTTTCCCAAATCCGATGCAGCCATCTCGAACAGGCTCTTGTGCCCGTCATGGCTCAAACCAACACCTGCCGGGTATTCATCGCATAGAGTTCGACTTGCCGCTCCCACACCGGATCAATCATCACCTCGGGGCGCTTGCCGTGCGGGCAGGCCAGCTTGGGTGTCGTGCCGAACAGGCGGCAAATCAGCGGACGTTCCGCATAGACTTCGCAGCCATTGATGCCGAGGTAAGGACAGTTTAACTCGGCCAGCGCGGCATCGTGTTGCGCGCTACTTTTGACGGGCAGTCTGGACATTTCCTCGGATGAAGTCGTCACCGGCCCGCAGCAGTCGTGGCATCCGGGCACACAATCAAAAGCTGGAATGTGCAATCTGAGCAAGCGGATTTTTCTGCTGTTGCTAGTCATGCATCGCCCGTGCAGCCAGTGCGGCAATAAGTTTTTTTGATTTCGCCTGGAAGTTCAGCGGGTGAGATTGGACGAGCGGGGCGACATGCTGCTTGATTCTGGCCGGAGAAAAAATTAGTTCGCTGTTTTTGACCGCCAGCACGATTTTGTTGGGGCTGTCGTCCGCGCTCATCGCCACGAGGCGGCCTGCAAAGCTGGTTTCTATGCGCGAAAGCAAAGCGTCGTATTTGCAGTTAATGCCCCACAAATTCGCCACCAGAATGCCGTTGTCCGACAGCGCGGCAAAACAGTCGTCGTAAAACTGCTGGCTGCTCAATTCATCGGGCAATCCCGCCGCATCGAAGCCGTCCACCATCAGCACATCGAATGAATCGCTGTGCGACTTCACGAAGTCCGCGCCGTCGCCCAGCAACACTTCAAAGCGCGCATCGTCGGCGGGAATCGCGAACTCATTGCGCAAGGCGATGATGTCCGGGTTGATCTCGACCACGGAAATTTTTGTCTGCGGCAAATAGCGGTAGCAATACTTGGCCAGCGAACCGCCGCCCAGCCCGATCATCGCGATATGTTGCGGCGCGGGTTCGAACAGCAGAAAGCTCATCATGGCTCGGGTATAGCTGAACACCAATTGATCCGGCTCTTCGATATTCATTTCGCTTTGCAAACACAGCGCATCGAATTGCAAAGACAGCATGCCGTCGCGTTCGATCAGATAAGGCTTTCCCGGCTCGGCATGCGCGTGCTGATTGGCCGACAGCGCGAGCAGTTGCCCCAGCTTCTGGCGCAACGTCCCGGGAATGTTTTTCACTGATTATTTACCAGCAGCGATTGCGGTGAGAATGCCTTGCAGAATGGCGGCCGGCGTGGGCGGACAACCTTGCACCACCACATCGACCGGAATGACGTTGGAGATTTTGCCGCAGCTGGCGTAGCTCTCGCCGAAGATGCCGCCGTCGCGGGCGCAATCGCCGATGGCGACCACCAGCTTGGGTTCGGGCGTGGCATCGTAGGTGCGCTTGAGCGCGATTTCCATGTGGCGCGAGACCGGTCCGGTAACCAGCAGCAGGTCGGCATGGCGCGGGCTGGCGACGAATTTGATGCCGAGGCCTTCGATGTTGTAATAGGCGTTATTGACCACGTGGATTTCCAGCTCGCAGCCGTTGCACGAACCGGCATCCACCATGCGAATCGCCAGCGCGCCGCCGAACGCATCCAGAATGGATTGCTGCAAACGCTGTTCGACCAGACGCATATCCTCGTCCGCTTGCGGCGGCGTTTCGGTTTTGATGCCGGTCTTGATGATCTGTTTGAGTATCTGGTACATCAGAGATCCTGTCCGCTGTAACTCAAGTTGAACGATTTGTTGATGAGCGGAAAATCCGGCACGATGTTGTCGATGATGGCGTGTTCCAGCAGCGGCCAGTTCTGCCACGACGGATCGTGCGGATGCACGCGCGTGAGCTCGCCTTCGGCATCGGTGTGAATCGCCACCATCACTTCGCCGCGCCAGCCTTCCACCATGCCGATGCCGAAGCCGTTGGCGGGCAATTTTTCCAGCAGCGTTGTCGCTTCATCTTCGTAGATCAGGTTGGCCAGAATTTCGCGCTGCAAGCGCAACGATTCAAACAATTCGTCGAAGCGCACGATGGCGCGCGCCGCCACGTCGCCGTTGCGGTAGGTCGCCATCTGCACATCCAGTTTGTCATAGGGCGCGCAGGCGAACTGCACGCGCGCATCCCACGCTTGCGCGCTGGCGCGTCCGGCGAGGCCGCACAGCCCGAGCTGGTCGGCCAGTTTCGGCGTGACCGTGCCGGTACCGATGAAGCGATCCTGCAAGCCCGCATGTTCGTCGTAAATGCCGCGCAGGATATTCACCTCGCGCACCAGCATGGCGCATTCTGCTTCGATGATACGTTTGCTCTCGGCATTGAAATTCACATTCACGCCGCCGGGAACAATCTTATCCATCAAGTAGCGGTGGCCGAACAGCGCCGCGTTGTTGCGCAGCACTTGTTCCTTGAGTATCCAGAATTGCGCGAAGCCGAACGCCAGCGCCACATCGTTGCCCAGATAGCCGAGGTCGCCCAGATGATTGGCGACGCGTTCGCGTTCCAGCAGCAGCGCGCGAATCCACAGTGCGCGCTTGGTCGGCGCGACGTTGGCGATGCTTTCCGCCGCCATCGCATACGCCCAAGAATATGCCACCGTGCTGTCGCCGCTAACGCGCCCGACCAGCTTCGCACCTTGCTGCAAGCTCATGCTCTCGAAACGTTTCTCAATGCCTTTGTGCACATAACCCAGACGTTCTTCCAGGCGCAATACGCGCTCGCCGATAATGGAAAAACGGAAATGCCCCGGCTCGATAATGCCCGCATGGACGGGACCCACCGGGATTTCGTGCACGCCTTGGCCTTCGACTTGCACAAAGGGATAGTCATCCTGCTCATGAGTTTGATTAGCAGAACCATCCCCTCCCCCTTGCAGGGGGAGGGTTAGGGTGGGGGTAGAAACTTCGCCCACCTCCTGCTCCACCTTTTCTACCCCCATCCCAGCCTTCCCCCTGCAAGGGGGAAGGAGTTGGCTCGCTGCATCAAAATCCTTGCGCAGCGGAAAACTGCCGCTGTGCCACGACGCGTGGCGCAACCATTTGCGGTGATCGTGGCCTTCCTGCGCATAGAGACCGAGCATGTCGTAAGCCGCGCGCTGCATGCGGCTGGCGGCGGGGAAGATGCGGCTGATGTCGGGATACACCGGTTGCTCCGCCGACAGTTTCACATTCAGACAAACCAGTCCGCTTTCGTTGATGAGCGTCACGTGCAGCATAAATGCGTTCGACTGTTGGCGCGCATCGCTGCCCCACAGCGCCACCAGCCTGCCGCCACCTTCGCGCACTTGCTGGCAGATGGCAAACAAATCATCCGGCGCGATGTCGCCCGACCACGCCGGAACGGCATCGGTCATTCTGCTCAATTTCAAATTGGGATGTTTGATCGGCATTTTCGTTTACCCCAGCAAAGCCGCTGCCTGGCGATACCAGTCGGCCAGATACGGCGGCATGTACAAACCGAGCATCAGCACCAGCAGCAAATGGGCGAACACGGGAATCAGCGCGGGCGAATGCGGCAAGGGTTTGGCGGTGGTTTCGCCGAACACCACGGGCTGGATTTTGCCGAAGATGGCGGCGAAGGCCACGCCCAGCGAGATCAGCAGAATCGGCGTTGCCCACGGATAGGAATGCATGGCGGTGGTGATAATGAGGAACTCGCTGGAGAACACGCCGAACGGCGGCATGCCGAGAATGGCGAACGTGCCCAGCGCCAAGCCCCAGCCCACGGTGGGGCTGACTTGCAACAGGCCGCGAATATTTTCCATCTGCTGCGTGCCGACTTTTTGCACGGCGTGGCCGACCGCGAAGAAGATCGCCGATTTTGTCAGCGAGTGCACGGTCATGTGCAACAGTCCGGCGAAGGTGGCCACCGGGCCGCCCATGCCGAACGCAAACGTAATCAGCCCCATGTGTTCGATGGAGGAATAGGCGAACATGCGCTTGATGTCTTTCTGGCGGAACAGCGAGAACGAAGCCACCGCTACCGACAGCAGGCCGAAGCCCATCATCAGGTTGCCCGCGAAGTGCGTGCCGAGCGAACCGTCCACCAGCACTTTGCTGCGCACCACCGCGCAAAACGCCACGTTCAGCAACAAGCCGGAAAGCACCGCAGACACCGGGGTCGGACCTTCGGCGTGCGCATCCGGCAACCAGCTATGCAACGGCACGAGGCCGACCTTGGTGCCGTAGCCCACCAGCAAAAACACGAACGCCAATTTCAGCACGGTCGGTTCCAGATCGCCTTTCACCTGATTCAAATGCGTCCACAACAGCGCCGTGCCGCCTTCGCCCAGCACGCGCTCGGCGGCGAAGTACAGCAGAATCGTGCCGAACAAAGCCAGCGCGATGCCCACGCCGCACAGGATGAAATATTTCCACGCCGCTTCCAGACTGGCCGGGGTGCGGTACAGCGACACCAGCAACACGGTGGTCAGCGTGGCCGCTTCCATGGCCACCCACACGATGCCCATGTTGTTGGTGGTCAGCGCGATCAGCATGGCGAAAGTGAACAACTGGTACATGCTGTAGTACAGGTGCAGCATGCCGGTGGAAAGTTTGCCGTGATGCTGCTCGATGCGCATGTAGGGGCGCGAAAACAGCGACGTGGTGAAGGCGACGAAGGCGGTCAGCGCGACCAGAAACACGTTGAACTGGTCGATGAAAAACTGTTCGCTGAACGCGACTTGCGGGCCGGAGTCGATCACGCGCATCGTCAAAAAAACCGACGCGATGAAAGTGAAAAAACTCATCAGCGAATTGAGCTCCGCCGCCCACGGGCGCGAGCCGAACAGCGCCAGCAGCACGCCGCCCAGCAGCGGAGTGAGCAACAGCGCCATGAGTTGCACGTCAATCATCTTTGAGCTTTTCCATGTTGGTGATGTCCAGACTGTCGAAGGTCTCGCGGATCTGGAAGAAGAAGATACCGAAGATGAAGGTGGCGACCAGCACGTCCAGCGCGATGCCCAGTTCGACCACCAGCGGCATGCCTTGCGTGGCGCTGGTGGCAGCGAAGAACAGGCCGTTCTCCAGCGACAAAAATGCGACCACTTGCGACACCGCTTTGCGCCGCGTCAGCATCATCAGCAGCGACAGCAGCACGCTGGCCAGCGCGATGCCGATCAGTCCGCGCGTGATGCCTTCGGCCAGTTGCGAAATCGGCGCGGCCAGATTGAAGGCGAAGATCACCAGCGCGATGCCGACCAGCATGGTGGTGGGAATGTTAATCATGGTCTCCACGTCCCAGCGCACGTTGAGCTTGCGAATCAGGCGGTGCAACAGCCACGGCAGCAGCAGCACTTTGAGCAGCAGCGTCAGCCCGGCCGAGTAATACAGGTGATGCTGGTTGGTGGAATAGGCCACGATGAAGGTGCTGAGCGCGAGCAGCGCGCCCTGCCATGCGAACAGATTGATGAGCGACAAAATGCGGCGCTGCGCCAGCATGGCGAACGCGATCAGCAGCAGCATGGCAGCCAGCAGGTTGATAAATTGCAGGGTGAGTGGAATCTGCATCGTTATGCGCCCAGCAGGAAGTGGATCAACAAGCCCAGCACCGCCAGCAGAAAGGCCGTGCCGAGGAACTCGGGCGCGCGGAAAATGCGCATCTTGGCGGACACCGTTTCCAGCACGGCCAGCCCCGCGCCCGCCAGCAGCAACTTCAGCAACAGCCACACAATCGCCAGCGGCAGCCCGGACCAGTTGCCCACTTCGACGATGCCGTAAGGGAAGAACAGCGCGACACCGATGGAAATATAGGCCAGCAATTTGAGGCTGCTCGCCCATTCGATCAGCGCCAGATGGCGCGCGGAATATTCCAGAATCATCGCCTCGTGGATCATGGTGAGTTCGAGATGGGTGCTGGGATTATCGACCGGGATGCGCGCGTTCTCGGCCAGCAGCACGATCAAAAACGCCAGCGCGGCAAAGGCCAGACTGGGATACAGCACGAACTGGTGATAGGCCAGCGATTCGACGATGCGCGGCAACTGGGTGGAATGGCTAATCATCGACGCGGTGAACAACACCATCAGCAGCGCCGGTTCGGCGAGGAAAGACACCAGCATTTCGCGCCGCGCGCCCAGTGTGCCGAACGAGGTGCCGATGTCCATCGCGGCCAGCGCGATGAACACCCGCGCCAGGGCGAACACGCCGACCAGCGCGATCACGTCGGCGGCTTGCGAGAACGGCAAGTCCACCGCGATCACCGGAATGATCGCCGCCGCCAGCCACATGCAGCCGAACACAATGTACGGCGTAACGCGAAACAGCCATGAGGCGTTGTGCGCGATCACCGCGTCTTTGTGGAACAGTTTGCGCAACACGCGATACGGCTGCAACACGCCCGCGCCGGAACGGTTTTGCAACCACGCCTGACACTGGTTGACCCAGCCCGTGAGCAAGGGCGCGGCCAACACCACCAGCAGCAGTTGCGCGAGCTGGAACAGGATGGCGAAGAAGAGATTGAGGTTGAAGTTTTCCATCACACAAACACCAGCAACACGATCAACGTGACAAACGTGTAAGTCAGATACAAATGAATGCGCCCGTGCTGCAACAGCCCGGCCAGCGATGCGAGTTTTTCGGTGAGGTGTTTGATCGGCAGATACAGGATGTACCACAAGCGATCTTCGGTTTGTCCGTGGTAGCGCGGGTGGGTGTCGAACGGGCTGGGCACATCGCGTTCGATCTGGAAGAACGGTTCGAAGATGCGGCGAATCGGTTGGCCGAAACCTTCGGCGGTATCCTGCATGCGCGGCGTTTGCGCGGGGAAGCCGCAATCCCACGGCGGGCTGCGGCGCAGGCGACCGTGATAAAAACGCCGCACCAATATCGAAGTCAGCAACATCACGCCCAGCACCGCCAGCAGGAAATACAGCGGGCTGTAGCTGGCGCGCTCGGTATCGACCGGCGCGAGGAATACCCAATCGGTGGCGGCATTGCCCAGATGCGTGCCCAGCAGCATCTGCGACACTTGATCCAGTTGCCCCACCACCATCACCGGAGCCAGCCCTAGCACCACGCAGGCCAGCGCCAGCCAGCCCATGCCTATACATTCCCACGTACCCGCATCGTGCGCATGCTCCAGCGACTTCTCGCGCGGCTGGCCGAGGAAAATCACGCCGTAGAATTTCACCATCACATACGCGGCCAGCGCTGCCGCCAGCGCGATCACCGCCGCCGCCACCGGCACCAGCATGTTGATGTAATTGTTGGGCAGCCCCGGCGACAACAGAAAGGCTTGCAGCATCAACCATTCCGACACGAAACCGTTCAGCGGCGGCAAGCCGGAAATTGCCAGCACGCCGACCAGCATCAGCCCCGCCGCCCACGGCATGCGGTGGATCAGCCCACCCAAGCGCCCCATGTTGCGTTCGCCGGTGGCATGCAAAATCGAGCCGGTGCCGATGAACAGCAGGCTCTTGAACATGGCGTGGTTCAGGCTGTGATACAGCGTGGCGATCAGCGACAGCGCGGCCAGCGTGTCTTTGCCGTAAACGTGGAAAATAATCGTGAGGCCGATGCCGACCAGCAGCAGGCCGATGTTCTCGATGGAGGAATACGCCAGCAGGCGTTTCATGTCGCCCTGCACCGCCGCGAACATCACGCCGAACACCGCCGTAATCAGTCCCAGCCCCAGCGCCAGCACGCCCCACCACCACAGTTGCGTGCCCAGCAAATCAAACGTCACGCGCAAAATGCCGTAGATCGCGGTCTTCAACATCACGCCGCTCATCAGCGCCGACACCGGCGAAGGCGCAGCGGGATGCGCCTCGGGCAACCACACGTGCATCGGCAGCACACCGGCTTTCGCGCCGAAGCCGAACAACGCCAGCAGGAACGCCACCGACGACCAGAACTCGGTCAGGTGTCCGGCGCGCATGGTGTCGAAGGTGTAAGCGCCGATGCCGAGTCCGGCCTGCATCACGCCGAAGCTCAACAGAATGGAAATCGCGCCGACGTGCGCGATCAGCAGATACAGATAACCCGCTTTGCGGATGTCGGGAATGGCGTGATCGGTGGTGACCAGAAAGTAGGATGACAGCGCCATGGTTTCCCACGCCACCATGAACATGTAGGCATCGTCCGCCACCAGCACCAGCGTCATGCCGACCAGGAACAAGTGATATTCCAGGCACAACAGACCCAGCGTTTCGCCCGCCATGGATTTGAAATAACCCGCGCTGTACAGCGATACACCGAACGACGCGCCGCCCAGCAAAATCAAAAAGAAACCGGAGAGCGGATCGAGGCGCAAATGGAAAGGCAGGTCGGGCAAACCCAACGGCAGCACCATGACGTTGGCCGGGACGGCCAGCGCCCACACGCCGACAGCCGCCAGCAGCAGCGAAGTCAACGCGCTCAGCGGAAAGACAAAACGATTGATGAACTGCGGAGTCCGTTGCAGCAGCAACCCGGCCACACCGAGCGCTATCCAGAACTGAACCAGCCAGCCGACCACATCCAACGGTAATATTCCCACAGCGTCCATCCGGCGTTACGTGCCCTTAATTGAATGCCAAAACAACAGGCGGCGATTCTACTACCGCGCTCGGATGCTGTTCAAGAAACCGATCACGCCTACCCCATGAGCGTAACCCGAACGAGTCAGCCAACCCCAATTGATCGCAAGGCAATAACGACGGGCATCTCCGTCATGCGTAGGATGCGGATCGGCTATTGACGGCCTCGTGGATGGTGAATAAGGTGCATTCCGGCAGCTTGCAATCAATTGCCCCTTTTGACATGTACTTGCAAGCCCTATTTTTCGTGGGTACAATAAATCACATGAAGATCACTTACGATCCAGCCAAGCATGCTGCCAACCTCGAAAGTCGTGGTTTGTCGTTTGAGTTGGCAGCGGAGTTGGATTGGGCAACGGCTGTCATCATCGAAGATACACGCAAGGATTACGGCGAACGCCGCTTCCGGGTTTTCGGGTATATCGACGAGCGGCTTTTTGCTTTGGTCTTCACTCCGCGCGGGGATGCCGTGCATGTCATCAGTTTTCGCAAGGCCAATGACCGGGAGGTAAAACGCTATGGTTAAGCAACGCAAATCAAACCCGGAACTTATCGACGAAGAGAACCCGGAATGGACGGCTGCGGATTTTCAGCACGCACAAACTACGGCCTCGGTGTTGCCGGAACTCTTCGGCGCTCAACGTGCCGCTGAAATGTTGCGACCGAAACGCGGTCGCCCTGCTTCACTCAATCCCAAGATGCATATCAATCTGCGTCTTGATGCGGAGGTGGTGGATGCCTTTCGCGCTTCCGGGGATGGCTGGCAAACACGTGTCAACGCTGCGCTCAAAGATTGGCTTAAATCACATTCTCCGGTTTGAGGGTCTAACTCCCAGCCAATTTTTCACATTGCCCGTAAGCCAATAAACACGCCATTCTCCATCATGCGCACGATGCAGATCGCCTATTGACGGGCATCTCCGTGAGGTTGCTGTTTAGAATTTTGCGCCGCGCTGCTGATACCAGGCGATGAAATCCTTGGCGGGCATGGGGTGGGCGATGCCGTAGCCTTGCACGTAGCCGCAGCCCATGTCGGTGAGGGTTTGCAACAGCGCGGGGTCTTCCATGCCTTCGGCCACGGTTTTGCGGCCGAAGGTTTTGGCCAGCGCGATCACGCCTTGCACGATGGCGCGGTCGGCTTCGTTGGTGGCCATGTCCTGCACGAAGGATTGGTCGATCTTGAGCGTGTCGGCGGACAGTTTGCGCAGATACACCAGCGAGGAATAGCCGGTGCCGAAATCGTCCAGCGCGAAGGTCACCCCCAGTTTGCGGCAGGCTTCGATCACGGCGGAGGATTGCCCCATGTCTTCCAGCGCGGCGGTTTCCAGCACTTCGATCTGCAATCTGCCGTGTTCCAGTTTGGGGTATTGCGCCATCTTGCGCTGCAACTCATCGACGAAATCCGGCGATTGCAAATGGCGCGCGGCGATGTTGATGCTGACTTCCATCGACACACCCGCGCGTTCCCACGCATGCAGTTGCGCCAGCGCGGTATCCAGCACCCAGATGCCGAGGTGGGTTTCGATTTCGGAATTCTCGATCAGCGGCAGGAAGTCGGCGGGTTGCAGCAGGCCGCGCTCGGGGTGATGCCAGCGGATCAGCGCTTCGACTCCGACCACGGTGTTGGTGGCCAGCTCCAGCTTGGGCTGGTAAAACAGTTCGAACTCGTTGCGATCGAAACCGAGCTGGATGCGCAGCCTGAATTCGTGCAGCGAGCGCACCAGCTGGTCGTTGACGATGTCGTAGGCGTGGTAGCGGTTCTTGCCGGTCTGTTTGGCGACGTACATGGCTTGGTCGGCGTGGCGCAACAAGGTGTCGCCGTCTTCGTCGTCGTTGGGGTAGAAGGTCACGCCGATACTGGCCGACACGGCGATCTGGTGTTCGCCGATCAGCATGTGCGCGGAAATGGCGTACATGATGCGCTCCAGCACCTGGAAGCATTCGACCTCGTGCGTCAGATCGTTAAACAGCACCACGAATTCGTCGCCGCCAAGCCGCGCCAGCGTGTCGCCCGCCCGCAACACTTCGTGCAAGCGGCGCGTGATGTCGATCAGCAGCAAGTCACCCGTGCCGTGTCCGTATTGATCGTTGACGCTCTTGAAACCGTCGAGATCGATGTAGCAGATGGCCAGCATTTTGCCGTTGCGCTGCGCATGCACGATGGCCTGGCGCAGACGGTCGGCGAGCAGGCGGCGGTTGGGCACGCCGGTGAGCAGATCGTAATTGGCGGCGCGGCTCAGTTCTGCCTCGTGGTCTTTGAAATAAGTGATGTCCGAGAACACGCCGACATGGCGCTGCACTTCGCCCGCGTCGTCGCAGATGGCCGAGATGGACAGCAGCTCCGCATAGATTTCGCCGCTCTTGCGCCGGTTCCAGATTTCGCCGCGCCACGCGCGTTTCTCTTTCAGCGAGCGCCACATCTCGGCGTAGAACATCGAGTCCTGACGACCCGAACTGAGCAGCTTGGGATTCTTGCCCAGCACTTCGGCCCGGCTGTAACCGGTGATGCGCGTGAACGCCGGATTGACATCGACGATGATGTTGTTGGCATCGGTGATGGTGATCGCTTCCTGCGTGTTGTCGAACACGCTGGCCGCGATGCGCAATCCCGCTTCCGCCTGTTTCAACTCGCTGATGTCACGCCCGACGATGACCAGCCCTTTGCGGCTGCCGTCGTCGTGAAACAGCGGCACTTTAATTACATCGAAAGTCAGCTTGTCGCCGTTCGGCATGGGCATGATTTCTTCCACGCGCAGCATGCCTCCCGTTTGCCACGCCTGCTGGTCCGTCATGGCGCACTGCAGCAGCGCGTCCCCGCTGTGCGGATCGACCATCTCTGCCAGTTCCGCGTCGCTCTTGCCGCGACTGGTCTGCGCATCCAGACCGAACGCCGCGCGCGCGGCGGAATTGGATTCCAGCCAGCGCCCTTCGCCGTCCTTGAATTCGATGGCATCGGGAATCGCTTCGATCAGCGTGCGCAGCAACTCTTCGCTCTGGCGCAGCTCGGCGGATTTCACGTACACCATCTGCTCCAGCTCTTCCTTGCTGCGCCGCATTTCGGTGATATCGACCAGCGTGCCGATGATGGCCGGGCGACCCTGATATTCGATTTTGCGCCCGTGCACATCGACCACGATCTGCGTGCCGTCGCGCTTGAACGCGGTGAAGCTGTAACGCAAATCGCCCACCTCGTCGTCGAGGCGGCGGCGAATGTTTTCCGCGACCAGCGGTTGATCTTCGTCGTGGATGAACTGGCGCAGCGGAACCACATCCACCACGCCGTCCGCCGATTCGTAACCGAACATCTTGACCATGCCGGGGTTGACGTAACGGAACATGCCGTCCTGAATGATGTAAATGCCGACCAGCGATTGCTCGACCAGCGCACGGAATTTGGTGGACTCTTCCGCCACCAGCCCTTCCAGCCGCCGCCGGTATTCTTCCAGTTGCTGCATGGACTGTTTGCGGCTGGTGACATCGCGCACCACCGCATGGATGCACGATTTACCGCCCAGCGTGATGCCGTTCAGCGTGATCTCGACATCGAACGGCGTGCCGTCCGCGCGCAACGATTGCCACTCGACCAGCAGCGACGCACCGTGCAACACCTGCTCGAACTTCTCCAGAAAAATCTGCGACGACACGCGGCCACCCGGCTGCCGTTCCGGCGCATATTCCAACGGCGAATGACCGATGAGTTCCGCCGCCGTCACGCCGTACATGTCCGCGCCTTTGGGGTTGCATTCGATGAATCTGCCGCGCTCGTCCAGCAGGAAAAAACCGTCGTTGGCCGAGGTGAACATCGTGCGGTATTTGAGTTCGTTTTCGGCCAGCGCAACTTCCAGACGTTTGCGCTCGGTGATGTCGCGGCCTATGCCCAGTGCGCCGATGATCTCGCCGTTGCTGTCGCGTTCGGCGACAAAAATGACGTGATGCCAGTGCAGGCTGCGATCCGGGTGCAGTATCTCGAATTCGACCTCCACCCGCTCGCCGTTGCCCATGACCTGTACGACCAGACTTTGCAGACCGCGCAACTGCCCGGACTCAGGATTGGATTCAAAAGGCAGCTTTCCCACGATCGGCAACAACTCGGGCGCAATGGTGCGCACCATCGCCGGATTCACATAGCTCACGCGGCAATGGCGGTCGTAGCGAATCACGTTGTCCGGCGAGTTCTCCGCCAGCGTGCGGAATTCCCGTTCGCTTTCCAGCAATGCGCGCTGGCTGCGTTCGCGTTCGGAAATGTCGCGCGCGATGCCCAGCACGCCGATCAGTTTTCCCTGGTTATCGCGCATCGGCGATTTGATGGTCTCGAACAATCCGCGATAGCCGTCCGCCGCAAAAGTCAGCCATTCTTCGTTGACGTTCGAACTGTCCGCCGCCATCACTTTGCGGTCGTGCTCGCGGAAAGAATCGGCCTGCTCCTTGTCCACAAAGTCGTAGTCGGTCTTGCCGATTATTTGCGCTTCCTTGGCCCCGTACAACAGTTCGAAGCGGCGGTTACACGACACATAGCGCCCCTCGGCATCCTTCAGCCAGATCAAGTCGGGAATGGTGTCAAAAACGGCATGCAGCAGCATCTCGTCCACTTCAAACTTCTCGTTCAGCAAACCGTTGACCATGGACTGGGTCAGATCGTGCTCGCCCACCAGCCCGAGCATGCGCCCCGCCGCATCGACCACCGCCAGATGGCGCACCTTGCTCGCCAGCATTTGTTCGGCGGCCTGATTGATGGTGGCATCGTTGGTGATGGTCAGCACCGGAGAAGTCATCACATCCGCCAGCGCCACGCTGACGCGCTCCGGTTCGCGCGAGTAAAACTTCACCACGTCGCGCTCGGTGACGATGCCGACCGGCTTGTCGTCCTCGACCACCACCACGCAGCTTTCGCGCTGCGCCTGCATCAGGTTCAATGCCTGCATCAAACTGCTTTGCGGCGGCAGACTGATCACGGAACGTCTGGCCACCGACACCACCAGATGGTGTCCGGCCAGCGCGGTGAGATTCAAATGCAAACGGAAGTCGGTTTCGCTGACCACGCCGATGACCGCGCCGTCGTCGTCCGCCAGCACCAGATGGCGTATGCCCTCGCGGATACAGATCCGATAAGCCTCCAGACTGTCCTGCTCGCCGGACATGACCACCACGGGCGCGGACATGCCGATGTGCAACGGGGTTTCAGCAGGCGAACCGGCGCGCATCGCGCGCAAAATATCGCGCTCGGTGACGATGCCGACCGGATGTCTGGCCGCGTCGATGATGACGATGCAGGAATACTTGCGCTGCGCCATGACGCGCGCCGCCTCGGAAATGGTGGCTTCGGCAGGCAAACAGGCGACATCGCGCGTGGCGATGTCTATCAGCTGGTTTGATATTTTTTTCATTGACTCATACTCGACACAACCTGGCCGTCTTTGCGGCGAATCGCGCATTCGCGCGCATCCCTACAGTCGTGTGAACTCCTCCTGGGACGCACCGTAACACTCGCGGCGCAATTTTTCAACTTGTTGGATTTTCGGGGCTTTTTTGAGTGCGCAGACAATCGAGCCGCACCCCGAATCAAGCGTAAACAACCTGCACATTCTCCGCGCCGCACAGCGCGCGCAAGCTTTCGAGCAATTCATCCGGCAGCGACACCTGCCATGCCTCGCCCAGCCGCAGCGGCGCGCTGCCGATGTAATTGCGGTAATTGAGCTGCACCGGACATTGCCCGCCGCAGTAAGGTTTGAGCTGCTCCGCCAATTGCGCCACGCGCACCTTGTCGTCGATGGAACAGAAAATATCCAGGCGTTTGGCGAACGCGGCGCGCGCCGAGGCGTAGTCAAACAGTTGATCCGCCGTGACGCGCATGCCGCCGGAATAATCGTCCAGGCTGGCGCGGCCTTGCACCACCAGCAGTTCATCGTCGCGTATCCACGGGCGGTTGGCATCGTACAGGTCGGCGAACACGGTGACTTCCACTTGCGCTGTGCCGTCGTCCAGCGTGACCACCGCCATTTTGCCGCGCCGCGTTTGCAGGATGCGCACGCCGTTGACCATGCCCGCCAGCACCAGTTGTTTGCCGCTGTTGCGTTTGACGAAGCCGTTGTTGCCCGCCACCGGGGCGACCAGTTCCGGCGTGACTTCGACCAGTTTGTATTTGACGAAATTCGCCAGCTCCGCCGCGAATTCGTTGATGGGGTGGCCGCTCAGAAAAAATCCCAGCGCGGTTTTTTCCTGCGTCAATTGTTCGCGCATTTTCCAGCGCGGCACGTCGGCCATTTGCAGCGGCATGTCGGCGCTGTCGTCATCGCCGAACAGGCTGTTCTGGTTGGCGGAACGCGCATGTTGTTCGGCGTTGCCCATCGCGTCATCGAGCGAGGCCAGCATTTGAGCACGGTGATCGTTGATGCTGTCGAACGCGCCCGCGCGAATCAGCGCTTCGATGGAGCGGCGGTTGACGATGCGTTTATCCACGCGGCGGCAGAAGTCGAACAGGTTTTTGAACGGACCATCTTTGCGCGCCGCCACGATGTTTTCCACCGCCGCTTCACCCGTGCCTTTCACCGCACCCAGACCGTAGGCGATGGTTTTTTTGTCCGCCTCCGACACGTTACTGGCGAAGCCAGCCGTTTGCGGGAGGAGGCGGGAGGGCGGTATTCCCGCCCCGGATGCTTCGCAACGCCGTGTCATACCGCCTACCGGGGTGAAGCGGAAAAACGAGCTGTTGATGTCCGGCGGCAAAATGCTCACGCCTTGCTGCAAGGTATCCTGATAGAAGAAACTGATCTTGTCGGTGTTGACCATTTCCGAGGTCAGGGTCGACGCCATGAACGCGGCGGGGTAATGGCATTTCAGGTAGGCGGTCTGGTAGGCCACCACCGAATACGCGGCGGCGTGTGATTTGTTGAAACCGTAACCGGCGAACTTCTCCATGGTGTCGAAGATTTCGTTCGCCTTCTTTTCGTCGATGTTGTTATTCGCCGCGCCCGCCACAAAAATGCTGCGCTGCTCGGCCATTTCCTCGGCCTTCTTCTTGCCCATCGCGCGCCGCAACATGTCTGCGCCGCCCAGCGTGTAACCCGCGACCACCTGCGCCGCCTGCATCACCTGCTCCTGATACACCATGATGCCGTAAGTCGCGCCCACCACTTTTTCCAGACAGGGATGCGGGATCACCACTTGCTCGCGTTTGTGTTTGCGGTTGATGTAATCGGGAATGAAATCCATCGGGCCGGGGCGGTATAGATCGGAAGAGCGTCGTGTAGGGAAAGAGTGTAGATCTCGGTGGTCGCCGTATCATTAAAAAAAAA